>Ga0209187_1003860_pt1 | contig 11970 bp, 8 predicted proteins | sample BantaG_FD_187430 | JGI IMG/M metagenome (GOLD analysis project Ga0209187, IMG submission 187430) | Marine algal microbial communities from Bantry Bay, Ireland - BantryBay_4 metaG (SPAdes) (version 2) | ecosystem: Host-associated > Algae > Red algae > Unclassified | place: Bantry Bay, Ireland... | reverse complement strand
ACGGGCCCTGAAATCTCAGATTGTGGAGGTTTGCCGTCAAATTTCCCGGAGGGAAAACAGAACGTAGCCGGTGGTGGAGTGCAACGGAACCACCGGGAAGGCCCTGCGCAAGAAATGCGCCCCGGAGACGGCGCCAGAACGGATTCGCCAAAGAGTTAGTCATCATAATTTCGTTCGTAGAACCCGGCAGTTAAACCGCTTTGGAGGGAACGAATATTTCAGGTATTTTCTGACACCCCTCCGCGGCGGTGTTCTTGTGGTTTGCGTTGCCCGGTGGTTCCGCAAGCTCCACCACCGGCTACGCTCTTTGATCCCTCCGGGATCTGCTCCCCCTCAACATACCGACTAACGAACAAAGGAGCGTTCAAGCGCTTCCACCACTTCGGTCATCGGAAACCCAACCACATTCGTATACGACCCGTTGATTTCCCGAACCATGTACGCTGCTAAGCCCTGAATCGCGTAGGAACCCGCTTTATCGGCAGGTTCGCCAGTAGCCACGTATTCCGCGATTTCGTTCGGTCGCAGGGTTTTAAACGTCACGTCGGTGCTGATGACATGGTCTTCCAAAATGATCCCGTCTTGGGAAATGGCAAAGCCGGTCATGACCTGATGGGAACGTCCGCTAAGTCGGGCCAACATGGCTTTTGCATCCGAAGGGTCCTTTGGTTTCTCCAAAATATCTTCGTCCAAAACAACAATCGTATCTGCCCCGATAATGAAGGTCTCGGGGTTCTCCGCCGCAAAACGCACCTTTTCGCGAGCATTGCGAATCACATAGGCCGGCGCGGATTCACGCTTGCGCGGCCGCTCTTCGATGTCCGGAACCCAGACATCAAAATCGAAGCCCGCTTTGGACAGTAAATCGCGGCGACGCGGTGACGCGCTAGCCAGAATCAAAGGAGGTTGCTTTTCCATGTAGCCTGACCTAGCGGATGAAAGCATGACTGTCACCATCTACACGTATAAAGGTTGCGACGCCTGTCGCAAGGCATTGAAGTATCTCGCAGCCCGAGGGGTCGAGGTTGAAAACAAACCCATTCGCGAAACCCCGCCGAAGCAAGCGGAGCTAAAAGCGATGCTCGGGCATCTCGACGGAAAAATGAACAAGCTGTTTAATACCGCCGGCGGGGATTACCGCGCCATGAAGCTGAAAGATAGCCTGCCCGACATGTCGGAAGCGGAAGCCTTCGCCTTGCTTGAATCCAACGGCAACTTGGTCAAACGCCCCTTCTTGATTTCAGAAAGTTTCGGCACGGTCGGTTTTAAAGAAGCGGTGTGGGACGAGCTTCCGCTGTCTTGAACGATTTGGGTTGTCCTGCATGACGCTCGGAATCGAATTCTGTAGATCTTGTCTGACCTGATTTTGGACAGGATTTACAGGATCAACAAGATAGCGGGTGGTGGCCGAAAGCATGGGAGTGGCCGATTACGAATGCCACTTAGGCTAACGCTAGTCTTCATTTTTTGTCTAGTCGGACAAACGAAGCAACGAAGGAAAACCTTATCCATGGAGGGAACTCGAAGCGAGGCGAAGTGCCAAGCGCGCTGGACACCCGCTCCACGGCCTCCTCACTTCGTTCGTCAACCATGGCTATCCATGTGTCAGCGCTACGCGCCTTTTTGCTCCTGCAGAGAAGATGCGGTTTTGAGGGTAAAATATCTCACCGAGAGCATTGGTGTCTGAGACCAGTGAAACGTAGAGAAGCCATCGACACTCCTTTGTAAAACTCATTGCAGTGTGGGAAATCCGCCCCGGAGTGGGCGGGATATGGTAGCCCGTGTGCAAGGCCGCGAAGCGGTCGCAGCGCCGGGTTACGTGTAGGCCCGAGAAGGCAACGAGGAATGAACTCTGTATGTGGAGTGAAATCGGAACGAGGCGCAGGACTCAGCCCTCCTAGTTTGAACCTCCCTTTGCACACGGAACCTATTGTAAAACTCATTGCAGTGGGCGAATCCGCCCCGAAGTGGGCGGGATATGGTAGCCCGTGTGCAAGGCCGCGAAGCGGTCGCAGCGCCGGGTTACGTGTAGGCCCGAGAAGGCAACGAGGGATGAACTCTGTATGTGGAGTGGAAACAGAACGAGGCGCAGGACTCAGCCCTCCTGGTTTGAACCTCCTCTTGCCCGCAACCTATTAAAACCAGGAAACGTTCACATCCGCTCCGCGGCCTCCTCACTTCGTTCGTCAACCATGCCTATCAATGTGTCAGCGCTACGCGCCTTTTTGCTTCTGCAGAGGAGATGTAGTTTTGAGGGTAAAATATCTCACCTAGAGCATTGGTGTCTGAGAGAGCATTGGTGTCTGAGACGTTCAACACCTGAGCCGTTCAACACCATCCTGTTCATCCTGTAAATCCTGTCCAAAGATCGGGAGCATTCCCTTGCGAACCAATACCGTCTCAGCATAAAAAAACGCAGACTGAGGAAGCAGCCTGCGTTTAGGAAGGATAGGTTTTTTAGGAGGTATATGAAGGTTAAAAGGGGTCCACGGGACCGGTGACGCGCACAGGGTTAAATACTGCCGAAGCAGTTTGATTATAGGTGTGGTTACGTGTTCGTTTCGCCGTGGTAAATTGGTTTTGTTCCGATTGCTTTCGTGAGCGTTTAAGGCCGTTTAGTCTGAGATCGGATCGTGTTTGTTTGGTGCTATATGTTTGGTGCTGTATGTTTTGCTTTCTGAACTCTTCTGTAGCATCGGCCATGCCAACTTTTGACCATCAGGCAGCGAAACCCTGTTTTTACTGATGTTTTGTCGTATTTTATTTTTCGTCGATTTTGCGCGAGCCAGAAATCATCTCCAACTTTGCGAATTCCTTAGAATTGATATGAGAAATCTCGGCTAAGCGGAACCCGTTGCAGATCTCCAGAGGGGATCCCAATTCATAGTCGGCTGTATCAGGATTATACTGTTAGGAGGTTTTTCGAATTAGCAACGCCCTACTCGCCTGAAAGGCGAAAACAACGTAGCGATGGGCAACGCCCTGTACTCAAGACGAAGATGAACGTCATCGAAGCTCTCGACGGTGTACAAGTACAAGCCCATGCCGCTGGGCGCGGTGGCTACCAACTCGCCACCCTTCTCTTCAAACTCGAGGGCACCCGGCCCCGCCATACTCCAGGCATCTCGCTGGGCGAGCAGGTTTTGAGAGGCTTGGGAGTTCGGCGACTGCGATTGCTTCTGCGCCTGCGCAACAAAACAGACACTCGAAACGAGGCAAACATGGAAGAAGATTCACCCGAAAGACGAGAGCGCAAGGTAGAAGGAATTCATATACTGTAGGCACGAGTGAACGGTGCAAAATTTGAGAAGAAGATGAGTTACCTTCCATTCATCAAACCGCTCATCGAGCGATGTTTCAAGGTAATCATAAGGACGGACAACTCCCTCCGCTGGTGATATCTCTGGCCAAACCTTTCGAGCTAAGTTAGGAGTTTTTTCTGTTTATAACCTATTGGGAGAATTACGTTATGCTAAGGTCATTTGGGGCGATCGCCCGCTTTGCTGTTGTCGTTGCTATCGCTGTTATTGGGCTGGGGAACCATGCCTTTGCGGAATTACGAACCTGGACATTAAACGGGATCGAATACGACGGAGAGTTGGTCAGCTTTGATCCCGAGAAAGGGGTCACCTTAAAACTTGATTCGGGGAAAGAGGGAACCCTGCCATTGAGCGCTCTTGGAGATGGAGACAGAACCTTTGTCTTACGGAATTATGCCGCCGACGCCGTGGTTCGGGTCGCCATCGAAAATTACAAAGGGGTTCGCGAGATCAATGACAATGGATTTTTTATCGCACCCGATTTGGTTTTAATGCCCTACGAGTTTACGCAAGGAGCTCAGTCTATTGTGCTGGTACACCGAGATAATTCGATCAGTAAACCCATCGAACTCGCTCACATAGACCACTGGAAACGAGTGGCCATTCTTCGAATCGAAAATCCGAAAAAGGATCAACCCTATCTCAAATGGCGTTTTGACGAGGAGCTAGAAATCGGCACCGATATTTGGTCGATCGGTCATCCGAATGGCTTGGTAGATACAATAAAAATGGGAAAGATTGAATCCTACGAAACGAATGTACCCTTAAACGCCGAGTCAACGTTTTGTTTCCCAGCAGGAGATACCACCTCATACTATGCGACGAAGATAACCTATGGATCGGAACAGATCGGAGACGGGAACCCTATTCTCGATTCAAATGGTTGGGTTATTGGGGTCATTGTTTTAGAACGCGAACCACCTTATCTCAGTGGCTTTCAGGGAATGGATCGGTACAAAACATCGATTGAAGCGGTTAAAAAAGGCAAAGGAAACAAAGAGGCATTGTACTCGGGACCGAACGAAATTTCACACCATTTCAACGAGTGGCCTCACCCCATTTTGTACAAGCTAAACCGAGAGTACAGCTACAAGTTGCGCAAAGCCTATGCAATCCCGCCTGCCCCCCCTTCTCGCATGCTATTTGATAAGCCACAGAAACCGAAAAAATCTGCACGAACCATCGCCATTCATAAGACTGCAGATGACTTCATTATAAAGTTAGATCAGTTCGCTAATTCTCACCATGGAACAAACAAGTGGCTTCAATTACAACTTCGGTATCGAGCATTTGAAACCGAAGTCGTGACCTTCCCGACAAACTATCCCGTACACATGAAGCCATTTGCGGATCAACTGGCCAAAGACTTTCCGGACGCATCATGGGTGAGTAAACATATTTCCAAAATGGGCAATCAAGATTACCCAGCTTTTGACACCTTGATTTTTTACCTATTCGAGAAGAGAAACGAATTTGGGTACGCCAATATGATCCCTTCCGCGACGATGGAATATAGCTCAACTCGACTCAACTATTGGTGGGAAGCGAAAGTCCCCTGTGACTTAAAACGCCTTCGTGCCTTACTCGAAGAGGCATATAAGGAAAACACCAAACTGATCGATAAAATCCTAGCGGATCCAACCGGGCCAGAAGACCAAAAAGAAGCGATCAAAAGGGATAAGATTTACCGAAGCAATCAATACAAGGGTGTACACGCCTTAACCGATGCCCCGGTAACAACATGGGTCGATCCTTCAGGAGAGACGGTAGATCTATTGAGGGGGAAAAGTGTGTTTCTTTATTTTCATGACCAAGCACAATTTACCAATCGACATCATATGGCCTTCAAAGAAGATGACGTGTATGACTTCCACGCCGTGCACTGCGGCCCAAAAGTAGCCTCTCACCCATTTTCTCGTCATCTTGATAAGTATGACAATACGAACCTCATCCTTGATGGAGAAAACGGGCCTTTGGGCAATGGATTCAAGGTCAATACCGATGACCTCCCACTGTTAATTTGCCTTAACCCGAAGGGTGAGTATATTTTACGCATACGAGGCGATTTCAGTAAAGGCAGACCTCTATACAGAATCAGGGATCTCGTTAAGTCGCATCATATAAAGTCAACCACGAGAGATAAAGCAGAAGCAAAAGTGGCCAGACTCGAGAGGCTTCCGACCCTTCCTGAGGGAAAAGGAATCGCACGGGGCCTACGGCTTCATTATGATTTTGAATTTTCCGATGCGACCGGGGTGGTGAAAGATTTAAGTCCACGCCAAAATGACGCGATGCGTATCAATGACGTAGAGGTTCTCCCAGGAAAATTCGGCAAGGCACTCAAAGTGACGAAACGAGGTGGCGTAGCGGTTTGCAAATCACCGGATTTATTTGCCCAAGATTGGGAAGGCATTACCATCGCATGCTGGGTGAAACCAGAAGGAGAATGTAACGGGGCTCATGTGGTCCAACAAGTGTTGAAAGGGTCCGTGCGAAATTACAGCCTCTCCGTCGGCTCACTTATAGATAGGAAACCAACCTATAGCCATATGACTTACAAAGTAACGGGACATTCATCCATTAAACAAAACCATGTGCCGATAGATAAATGGACCCATATGGTAGGCACGGTTAAAGATAAAAGGATCACCTTATATTTTAACGGTCAAAAAGACCGCTCCGCCGGTCCAAGCCATAGCCAACCGTATGAATTTAGTGAAGAACTTCTTACCAGCATCGGCACGTATAGACCAATCAACAATAACCCAGGCGCGGTGTTTATCGGCATGGTTGATGAGGTGAAAATTTGGAACCGCGCCCTGTCGAAAGAGGAAGTCGAATCACTTTATGGCTCTTACAAGGCGACAAAGAAAAACTGAGCCTTTCAGCGGATCAGTTCAACCGATCTAACCGCGCTGCTACCTTCTCAATCAGCGCCGCATCTATCTTAAATACAAGCTCGCCGCGTTAGGAAATAATATGAAAACATGGATTTGCCTACTTTGCCTTTTCACCTGCCTCCCCCTGCAAGCCCAAGATGTGTTGCTCCGGAACTGGACGCTAAACGGAAAAGAATATCGAGGGAAACTGCTCGAGGTAGACAACGTCAAAGGGGTCACCCTGGAACTAGAAGGCGGGAAAAAGGGCGTGGTGCCGTTGGACCGTCTCATCACCTTGGATCGCAAAGCCGCGCTCCGCTGGAAAATAAGCAAAGGGATCGTACAGGTGTTTGCCAACGATAAAACGGGAAAGACAATCGCCTTTGGCAGCGGCTTTTGCGTCTTTAACTCTCGCTATGTCTTGACCAATCATCACGTCATTGCACCTGGGAAAAGCCTGTCCGTGGCCAACGCCACAGGGGACAAAATTGATGTGAAGAAAGTGGTTTTTGACGACCCGAAACGGGACGTGGCCCTGCTCCTACTTTCGAAAGATACCAAACCACCATTGGAGCCGATGCTGCTAAAGAAAACGCAGCCGCCAGAACCTGGCCAACTGGTTTGGACCATTGGACACCCCGAAAACTTTAAAAATACCGTAAGCTGGGGAAAGGTAGATGCCTTACGAGCCAATAAAATGTTTCCCTTTCAATTCCGTATCGGCATGCGGTCTGATCCCGAAACGAGATACATTCAAACCGACGCGGTGATCTTAAAAGGCAGCAGCGGAAGCCCTTTGCTTGACGACCGAGGACGCGTCGTCGGAATCAACACCTTCCTCATGGGAGAGCATATCGGAATCGCAACCCAGACACGTGAGTTTTACGAGGATGTAACCAAAGCCTATGGAGAGGATTCGAAAGATGAATCCACCGCTTCAGCTGATGCCGATGCAAAGCCCGACCCATTTCTCATGGCCAAGGCTCCGACAAAGCCAAAACCGACATTGGATTTGATTCAAGGAGCCACTCCTCAAGACGCCACTGCTACAACGGCTCTCTCTAACAGCCTGCCTATAAGCGCCCTAGACTCTGTCGTTCTTTTTGACCTCTATGACTATGACCCAAGGACCAAGGACAATGCAAAACGGAAGGACGATTCATCGCAGACATCTGGGGTAGTGATTGAGGATGGGAAGTATCTCCTAACCTCTCGGGTCACCATCGACGGTTCCTATTTGATACGTGTCATCCTTGATGATGACAAAACCATCGATATTGACACCGTGATTCACGAGGACGAAACTACGGGGCTTGTTTTGCTCCCATTCAATTCGAAGCTCGTTCCCTCTACTAAAATCCGCACAAAAAAAGCACCGGAAATTGGAGAACCGCTCTTTTCCGCATTTCGTATAGGCCTTGATTCGGTGGTCGAAGCACGTGGAGAGGTAAATTCATGGCGAACCATCGATAACCTACCGAAGCAAATGAGCCGATATTTTAGCGCCCCACCTAAGACGATGGTTTTACAGCACGATGCAATTTCAAAGGTCCTTGCGGTAGGAACACCCATTTTTGCCGCGGATGCAAGCATGGTCGGGATTCAGCATGTTCTCTTGGATAATAAAACCGTTGCTCTGGCTATAGGAGCTGAATATATCTCTAAAATAGTTTCCGAAGCGGAGTCTGCGCCAAATGCACCCAATGCCGGTAATCTACCTCTTCCACCTTCTGTATTTTATGAAATGGATCCATTCAAATGGCTTCATCCTACATGCAACCTTTATCCGTTTGTTCCCAAATATTCGTACTCCCCAGGCTATGACTTAAATGGGAATCAAATCGCGATTAAAAACCCCTTGAATACGGAACAGGATTACTACCGAGAATCTTCAATGAAGCTCCGGGAGGTGTATAAATCGTCAACCCTTCCATGGCTCAAATTACAGTCTCTCATCTTGAGTGTACACAACCTGGGTCGTTTGGATGAGCTCAAGGATGAGGATACCGAATACATTAAAGGTGCCGCAAAGGAACACCTGAAAACAATAGAAAACCGGTTTTGGTACATGGCAGGAATTAAAAAAGTCGCCTCTGGATACGGGGATGGCAGATTGATTTTCATGGAGGCCCTCAAGGGAAAACACTCTGACGCAGGATATCGAAACGAATTTAACGAAATATACGCGTCGCATCTGGCGAAGCGATTAAACTATTGGCATGATCTCGATAACTTCGATTTTAACGCTACACTCAATGAGTTAATGAAGACCCGTGGGTCGATCGATGCGTATTGGATTACACGCGCAAAACTATCTGGAGCCACGGTCGATGAAGCCGCGATAAAAAAGCGAACCATAAAGATCTCATCCGTTATCTCCGACCAAAAGTTGCCCCTCATAAACGGCGTCACGCCGAAAGGGGACGAGGTAAACCAAGCCGAGACGAACGGCCTCCCCACCGTCGTCTACTTCTTCCGATATAGTGACCGCAAACTTTCGGATACATTCGTCCCCATATATAAATTCATCAAAAATAATCCAGGGAAGATTAACTTCATCGGGATTGGTATCGGCAAAGGTGAACTCAGAAAAACATGGCCACGCGGTGTTCAGCCCGCAGTAAAGCTAAGAAACCAACCGCCCGGAATGCATGTACGTGATGAGAACCGGAAATATGAACGCGCAAGCAGGATTGAAAGCCGTTCTTTGTACCTATTCTTTGACAAAACGAACCGATTACGGGGAAGGGTCGATAAACTAGATTACGACCTCATTGCCACTGTTCTCGATAAGCTGAAAGAAAACGATTAACTCGCTTTCACCCGACCTGGTGCAGCTTAGCCTGCTCTCAGCAACGACCTACCTACCACGAGGAGCCTGTCGGACTTAGGCTTTCGAGCGAGGGTTTCTCAGTTTGAGACCAGACGGTTTGGACGATTCGTGAGAATAGTTGAACTATTTAATCGATTCGTCCGGATCGTATGGGCCAAAATGAGGAATTCGCAGCCGGATCTGCTAAGTCCGACAGGCTCCTGGGAACCGCTAAGCTTAAGATCCACTACCCCCAAACTACTCGACATTACCCACCACTACGGACCGCATGTTCGGCCTGCTGAAAAAAGTGGCGCACCGCGCGACCGCGAATGCTCTCCTTTTCTACCAGCTCGGCTGCAATGAGATCAATCGCCTTGGACAGAATAGGATCGCTCAGCACATGCTCGGTCTTGTCGAGTAAGCGCGCTTCGAGGCGCTCGAGCTGTCGCTCATTGCCGCCTCGATTTTGTAGCAAGCGCCGAATATAGTATACATCTTGAGCCGCACCGCGCGGGGCATAGCGCCCGGTAAAACGTGCTTCGGCCACCATGCCGGCAAAGAGAATCACCACTTCATCTTCGAGTGGATCCCGCGAGGCTTTGCTTCGCCCTTTCTCCATTTGACAGGCCCCCAGCCGCACCCCACCCCGGGCCAGCTGCGCGGGTGAGATCGTTACATTTTTCACCGGACGCCCTAGGGCCGTGGCCGCCACCGCATGCCCCGCTTCATGATAGGCCGTGGCCATGCGAGCCCGTTGCGCCTTGGGATCGAGATCGGGGTTTGAGGTTGGATCGGAATCGGAATCGGAATCGGTAGCCATGGCTGGATACACCTAAAGACCGCAAAGAAGAAGCCAAACTCAATCCCCGAAATATTTTGGCGCAAACGAACGCTTTTCAAACGGACGCGACTTTCCGTAAATTTCGTCATGTTCGATTTTAAACCCAAAGCCCTTATCCTCATGCTCGCCTGCTAGATCGTTGCGGTCATCGGCAGCGACTTTCTTATCCATCAACGTTGGCTCGTAGTTGATTATGAAACAACCGCTGATCTCTGGTGCGACCCCGCGCTCTTTAAACTCCCCTTTATGATCTTAGGCCGGTTTAGCAAAAGAGGGCTGAAAACCTTTTCAGGTAACCGTCGGTTCCCGACGTGGATTTTGCCATCGTTTTTACGGGTGGGTGAAGAGACTGTGAAACAAATATCGCGTAGCTTCGGTAGCACCCTTAATCGTTTTTTTTTTCGGCGTGAAAAGTTCCGAAGGAACGAAGGCACTTAGCCCCGAGGCTTGCCTCGGGGTGGCGAGTCGGCCAAAGCACCAGGCTCCGAAGGTGCGTAGGCACTTGAGTACTTAAAGAAATACTCCGTAATCTGTGCAAGTCTTTCAGACTTGGCGCCGACTCCATAACCAATCGATGGGCGTTGCCCATCGCTAAGCTGTTTTCGCCTTTCAGGCGAATATCTACCTTAGGTACGAGATCCGCCGATTTGCTACACAGTCCTAAAACCCCGCCTATATTTTTTCCGTCGTTCATCACAAATAGGTATTACACAGCGGCGCCTCCCCCGGCGCTTCGCTTGGCGGTTGAAACAGGGTTGAAACGTTGTCAAAGTTTCAGGTCAGCGGGAGTTTTGGTCGGGAACCGACGGCTTGTCCTAGGCGGGAGTTTCAGGCCCGAAGGGTCGCCGTTATCATAGCCCGGGTCGAAGGCCCGGGTAGGTTCAAGAAATCCTCAAGGCCTGAAAGGTCGAGGCAGAAAATCTTCCGTAGTTGCCTCGACCTTTCAGGCCTTACCTTAAATCGCATTCAAAACCCAGGCCTTCGACCTGGGCTATAATATTTCGACCCTTCGGGCCTAGGCACATGCGAAATTTAGAATGCGATATCTAAGGTCGATGGCATGCTGAATCGTTTATTGTAAATTACTACAGAACCCTCCCGTGCACCCTTTATCGTTTTTTTTTTTCGGCGTGAAAAGTTCCGAAGGAACGAAGGCACTTAGCCCCGAGGCTTGCCTCGGGGTTGCGAATCGGCCAAAGCACCAAGCTCCGAAGGTGCGTAGGCACTTGAGTACTTAAAGAAATACTCCGCAATCTGTGCAAGTCTTTCAGACTTGGCGCCGACTCCATAACCAATCGATGGGCGTTGCCCATCGCTACGCTGTTTTCGCCTTTCAGGCGAATATCTACCTTAGGTACGAGATCCGCCGATTTGTTGCATAGTCCTAAAACCCCGCCTATATTTAATCGATGGCATGCTGAATCGTTTGTTGTATATTACTATAGCCCCCCCCCGTGCACCCCGTGCACCCTTAATCGTTTTTTTTTTTCGGCGTGAAAAGTTCCGAAGGAACGAAGGCACTTAGCCCCGAGGCTTGCCTCGGGTTGCGAATCGGCCAAAGCACCAAGCTCCGAAGGTGCGTAGGCACTTGAGTACTTAAAGAAATATTCCGCTATCTGTGCAAGCCTTTCAGACTTGGTTCCACCTCCGAACCCAATCGATGGGCGTTGCCCATCGCTACGCTATTTTCGCCTTTCAGGCGAATATCTACCTTAGGTACGAGATCCGCCGATTTGTTGCATAGTCCTAAAACCCCGCCTATATTTTTTCCGTCGTTCATCACAAATAGGTATTACACAGCGGCCCCTCCTCCGGCGCTTCGCTTGGCGGTTGAAACGTTGGCAAAGTTTCAGGTCAGTGGGAGTTTTCGTCGGGAACCGACGGCTTATCTTAGGCGGGGGTTTAAACCCCCGTTAAGAAGTGCGGCCCATCATCGTCAGGAACTGACGGTTTAGTAAAAGAGGGCTTCAGCCCGTAATCCGTATTGTAGCTGAAAGCGTCCAAAAGGGTCGTAATGGACGTGCTTTATCGTGAAAAAAAATGGGGCTTGGTCCTCGAATACGTGGAGCGGGCTAAAGCCCTTTCATGATAAACCGTCGGTTCCCGACGTGGATA
>Ga0209187_1003859_pt1 | contig 11975 bp, 11 predicted proteins | sample BantaG_FD_187430 | JGI IMG/M metagenome (GOLD analysis project Ga0209187, IMG submission 187430) | Marine algal microbial communities from Bantry Bay, Ireland - BantryBay_4 metaG (SPAdes) (version 2) | ecosystem: Host-associated > Algae > Red algae > Unclassified | place: Bantry Bay, Ireland... | reverse complement strand
GAGCTTATTTTTTTATCAGATAAAATAAAAAAACGTAGATATAGCCTGTGTTACATCGAGGATTTTTTATGAAATATGATGAAAAAAGAATCCAAAATAACTATGAATAATTGTGAACATGAACTTAAAATCTATTAATAATAAAGTCTAATCTTTTAACCCTCTTTGTTCTGTTTTTTTATCAAAACGAACAAACGATTTAATTAACTGAATATGAAAAAAATAGGAGTACTTTATGGACAGGAAAGAAGTTTTCCCCTCCAACTTGTTGAGCGGATTAATTCTAAAAACGTAAAAGGAATTACAGCCGAATCAGTTTTGGTAGAAGAAGTAATGCAAAATAAAACAGCTGGTTATAGTGTGATTTTGGATCGGATTTCTCAAGACGTTCCATTTTACAGAGCTTTCCTAAAGAATGCTGCAGCTACTGGAACAGCAGTTCTAAATAATCCATTTTGGTGGAGTGCGGATGAGAAATTTTTTAACAATGTATTAGCAGAACAAATTGGAGTACCTGTTCCAAAAACTGCTTTACTTCCTTCAGTTAATCATCCTACAGATACTACTTCTGAGTCTTTTACCAATTTGAAATACCCAATTGATTGGGAAAAATTGTTTGAATATATTGGTGGTTTTCCAGCATACATGAAGCCATATGCAGGTGGAGGTTGGAAAAGTGTGTACAAAGTAGAAAACCAAGATGATGTGCTTAAAGCTTATCATGAAACAGATCAATTGGTGATGATGCTTCAAGAAGGAATAGAATTTGATTCTTATTTCCGTTGTTATTGTATTGGTGGAAAAGACGTGAAAATCATGCATTATGAACCACGAAATCAACCACACCTAAGATACGATGCTCACTTTGATGTGGACAAAAAATTATTAAAAACAATTAAGGATTACACCCTTAAAATTAATAAAGCGTTGGGATATGACTTCAACACTTGTGAGTTTGCGGTTCGAGATGGTATTCCTTATGCAATTGATTTTTGTAATCCTGCTCCTGATGCTGCTGCAAATTCTGTAGGAGAAGAGAACTTTGAATGGGTAGTAGAAACGATGGCTAATTATATGATAGCAAGAGCAAAAAGTCAAAAAGATGGTCAACTCAATTTAACGTGGGGAAGCTTTATTAACGATGCTGTTGCAAGTCCAAAAAAAGCTAAAACAACTCGTAAGAAAACAGTAAAAACTACTAGTTAGTCTTATCCGTGACACGGGTTTAAACCGTGTCACGGGTTTCCAGAAATGGAAAAAACAAGGGCATCTTATTTCTTAAATTTTGAAATAGGATGCCCTTGCTTATCTAGTAAAAAAGAACTTACTTTAAGTAAGGAATGCGAACTAAATAAATGCAGATTAAACGAAAGTGAACATGGAAAAAAATGTAAAAATAGCTGTACTGGATTTGTACGATGGACAACCTAATCAGGGAATGCGTTGTATCAAAGAGATTTTGAAAAATTACGAAGGAGTGGCAGAAACGAAAGTTTTTGACTTGAGAGGCAAACATGAATTTCCAGAAATGGATCATGATATTTTCATTTGTTCTGGTGGCCCAGGTAACCCATTGGAAGGTGACGGAATATGGGACAAAGAATTTTACAAATTGATTCAAAACCTATGGCTATGGAATAAAAAAATTGATAGCAACAAAAATGAAAAGAAGAAACACGTTTTTTTCATTTGTCATTCTTTCCAGATGGCTTGCCAAATGTTTGGTATTGGAAAAATAACCAAACGATATTCCAAATCATTTGGAATTTTTCCTGTTCATAAAACAAAGGAAGGACAATTGGAAGTACTATTTCAAAATCTTTCTGATCCTTTTTATGTAGCTGATTTTCGAGACTATCAAGTGATTTCGCCTGACGAAGAGAAGATAGCAGACTTAGGAGCAAAAATAATTGCACGCGAAAAAATTAGACCTGATGTTGATTTTGAAAGAGCAATTATGGCGGTTCGATTTTCAGAAGAATTTTTCGGTGTTCAATTTCATCCTGAAGCTGACCCAGATGGTATGTTGGATCATTTTGCAAAAGAAGAAAATAAGAAAAAGATAGTGGACGAACATGGCTTGGCAAAATTCGAACAAATGATGGATGACTTAAAAGATCCAGAGCGAATTCAGAAAACATATATTGAGTTAATTCCAAAGTTTATTGAAGATGCTATCGGATTATTAAAAGGTGCTTGTGTAAGATAAAATTTCAAATTAATTCTGTTACAGAGTATTAAGTACTCTGTAACAAAAGTTGTTTGGTATTTTGATCGAGTACTTATAATCAAGATATATTAGACTTTACTTATTGAAAAAACAAAACAGCATAAGGAACGCTTAAAAAATAACTTATAACAGTTTGGCAATTATTTTGAGTCAAATCAAGTCATGAACCTGCCTGCCTGCTGACCGCAGGTTCATAACGCAGAGTTGACTCAAAAGAAGAAATTAAAGTATTATAAGTTATTCTTTAAATGTTCCTAAACGAATTACCTAACTTTAACAATTAAAAATGAATCCCTCCATTCGATCTACCTACAATGCCGAATTTACACCTGAAAAATATAAAGCATTTCTTGACGAAATTTACGCTACTCACCAGCATACACCTAACTTTAGGATTGCTGAAACACCAATCTTTATTGATAGAGATTTAAAAGAAAAACTTTTTGAAGCGTGTAATGATATTAATGAAACATTATGTCGAGATGATTTCAAATCACGAACAGAGTCCTCATTGCTTCCAAAATATAATGTTCCTAATGAAGACGAGCATACGTTATTTTTACAAATGGATTTCGGTATTTGCATAGATGCAAAAGGAGTACTTTCTCCTCAACTGATCGAAATTCAAGGATTCCCATCGCTATATTTTTTCCAAAATTTATTAGCTAATAGTTACAAGAAACATTTTAATATTCCAGCTAATTATTCCCATCTTTTTAAAGGATTAGATTCTGAAGCGTACATGGAAATGCTTCGAAAAAACATCGTCGGCGATTGTGATCCTAAAAATGTAATTCTGTTAGAGGTAGAACCATCTCAACAAACAACTCAGATAGATTTTCTAGAAGCAGCAAGTCAAATAGGCATCGTCATAAAATGTGTAAGTGAATTGAAGACGGAGGGAAAAAAAGTTTTTTACCTCAATGAAAAAGGTGAAAAAGTTGCTGTTGAGAAAATTTTCAATAGAGTCATTTTTGATGAATTGGCTCATTATTCTAAATTGCAACGAGAATTCTTTTTTACTCGCGAAGCTGATGTAGAGTGGATCGGACATCCGAATTGGTTTTTCAGAATTAGTAAATATACTTTGCCTTTATTAGAAAGTAAATATGTACCTGAAACCCATTTCCTAAGTGACCTAAAAGAAATACCAACCGACCTTCATAACTATGTTTTGAAACCTTTGTATTCTTTTGCTGGAACAGGTGTAATTATCAATTTGAACAAATATGATATTGACGCTATTCAAGATCCTGAGAATTATATTTTACAAAAAAAGGTAGAATACGCACCTGTGATCCAAACTCCAACTGAGCCTGCCAAATGTGAAATTAGGATGTTGATGATTTGGGAAAAAGATGCTCCTCAACCTCGAATAATTAATAACCTTGCTCGATTAAGTAAAGGTTTGATGGTAGGTGTAAAATACAATAAGGATAAAGATTGGGTTGGAGCGAGCGTAGCTTTTTTTGAAGATTAATTCCTCTCTTCTAAAATAAGTACTTAAGTTCATTGAAATTGAGAACTTATTATTTGACCTTTACAAATTAAAAACCAAGTTTTAAATAATTATAAAATGAGTAAAACATTTCTGTGCATATCCTGTGAGTTCAAAGGACATGATTTTTATAAAGCTTGCAAAGCAGCTGGAAATAAAGTTTTTCTAGTGACCAATAAAAACTTAGAAAATAAGCCTTGGAATAGAGCCAACTTAGATGATATTTTTTTTGTAGAAGAAAAAAATAATCGAGCGTGGGATATAGCAAAATTAAAAAAAGGATTGGCCTATTTTATGCGAAGTAATAAAGTGGATCGGATTATTGCTTTAGATGATTTTGATGTGGAAAAAGCAGCTGCCCTTCGAGAGCATTTTCGAGTGCCTGGCATGGGAGAAACTACCTCTCGTTACTTTCGTGACAAATTAGCGATGAGAGTAAAAGCTCAAAATGCAGGTCTTAAAGTTCCTCCTTTTTCAGCACTATTTACAGATGATGAAGTGAATCAATTCATTGCTGATGTTCCTGCTCCTTGGGTCGTAAAACCTCGTGCAGATGCTTCTGCCGCTGGAATACAAAAAGTAAAAAATGGTCATGAGTTGTGGGAAGCAATTCACCGATTGGGTGACGAGCGAGATAATTATTTGGTGGAGCAATTCAAACCTGGAACGGTGTATCATGTAGATGCACTTATCAAGAACGAGAAAATAATTTTTGTTCGTACGTCAAAATATTTGAGTACACCCTTTGAAGTAGCACACGGTGGAGGTATATTCCGATCAGTTATAGTTGAGTTTGGATCTAAAGAAGACAAGGCGCTTCAAAAAATGAATAAGGAAGTGCTTCAAATTTTTGGAATGAAAATGGGCGCATCACATACCGAGTTTATTCAATCTGATGAAGATGGGGAGTTTTACTTTTTAGAAACATCTTCCCGAGTTGGTGGAGCGCATCTTGCTGAAATGGTAGAATATTCTTCTGGAATAAATCTGTGGGGAGAATGGGCAAAACTAGAATCAGCAGAATCAAAAGCCGAAACCTATAAATTGCCAAAAGTCAAAAAAGCATATACAGGTATAGTTGTTTCTCTTTCAAAGTTTCAACAACCAGACTATGCTAGTTTTACAGACTCAGAAATTGTTTGGCGATTAAATAAAGAATACCATATCGGGATGATTATTCAAGCCAAAACAAGAAAGCGAGTCTTGGAATTATTAGATCAATATGCGGTGAAAATTAATAAAGAATTTCATGCATCTGTCTAAAAGTACAGCCATTTTAAAGCCTTAGGAAATTCAAGCTGCCAAAAATATTCATTATGTGTCCCTTCAGGATTGAGAGCCAAGTGAATATCAAAATTTGCACGGTCTTGGCTGACTTGTTCTACAGATTGTTTAAAGCGTTGAACGTTCATAACTAAGTTTTTACTCTCACTACCACCAGCATAAAGATACATCTTAGCGTCTTGTGGTTCAAAGTATTTGATAACATCGATATGCAATCTAGGTTCAATCCAAAGAGAAGGAGAAAAAATCATTAGTTTACTAAAAATGTGGGGATAAACTATTCCACCATAAATACTGATTAACCCACCTAAACTACTTCCACCAAGACCAGTATGCTCTCGATCAGGTAGAGTACGGAAATTTTTATCAATATAGGGCTTTAGCGTTTCGGAAACAAAACGCATATAATCTTTGCCTTGCGGTCTTCCAAATTTAGATTTATAAAAAGGAGTATATTCATTAATTCTTTCTCGATCACCATGATCGATAGCTACCACAATAATCTTGTTATTCGTTTTAGCAAACTCACCAAGACTTCTATCAATGGCCCAATTTCCAAAAGGAGCATTTTCGTCAAAAAGGTTTTGACCATCTTGTAGATATAATACTGGATAACTTATCTTAGTTTCCTCGTAATCATAGGGTAATAAGGCGGTTATTCGCCGCTTCTTTTCCAATTGTGGAATCTCAAAGTCTTCTGCCAATATCTTAATAGTTGGCTGGTAATTTTTAGTCATAGGTAAAGTTAAATAAGATGCGAAATAAGGCAAATCATTTTGTGTTTCATAGTAAATTGTAAAAAAGATTGTAGTGCTATTTTTGCGCACTACTTCATCATAATAATCCTAATGATATTCGAAACTATAAAAACTGATCGATCAATTTGGAAAAAAGGGTTCTTCAGTTAGCGTCTTCTCTGCCAAAGATATTTTTTTTGATAGAACCATCGCACACCTAATTTTACCTCCGTAGAATAATTAGTAATATCGCTTCGTAAATCTATGTTCACTCGTTCGCCCAAAGGAATAGCTAATGATCCTGTTACGCCTACGCCAAATTTATTTAACTCTTGATTATTAAATAAATCCTGACTACCAAAAGTAACTAACGGTCCTAGAAAAAATTTCACTTTTGAAGGCTTCTTTCTATAGTCCGAAAAGTGTTGATTCATCTGATGTAAGTAACTTACGGAAAACATAAAACGGTCATCTACTTGATAAGAATCAGGAGAATTACGATCCGTATTAAATTCAAAGGAATGATAATTAAATCCATATTCGAAAGCATCCTTTTTAAGATTTTTTCGAAAAAGTAAACTAAATCCAAGTGAAGTATTTATATCAAAAATCTCGTTGACAGATAATCTTGGAGGTAGAACAGAATACGATGTTCCAATAAAAATTTCATTAGAGACAAGAATCACACTTCCAAAAAATGCTCCCATCATAGCATAAATTCCACCACTTTCTAACCACCAAAAATCTTCTACAAATACTCCTCTTCCGCTTTCCTCCTCTTCATTAGTAGCATTAGGGTTATCATTTTTGCAATCATCTCCTGGATTGGTCCAACAAATACAACAGACATATCGGTCATATTTTTCTATCGCAAGTTCTTCTGAAAGCTCTTCTAATTTTGCTTCGCAAGTTTCCAAACCAATGCAATCATCATAGCTATGAAAGGTTTTACTCACTTCACTTAAACAAATAAATACATCATCAATAGAATCTTTTTCACTTAAATTATTTTGGGAAAAACAGAAAAAAGGAAGGAATAGAAATGTTAACTGTCGAAATGATTTCATAGACTATTTTTTTTGATAAAATAAGTACTTATACAATCAAAAAAACAACTAAAAAATGCTATGACAAAATCAAAAGGTTGGTTTAATTTATATTTAACGTTTGTTGAAAATAGAATTTAGGAACTTAAAATTTACTCCATATTGTTTTTAACTTTTTGTAAAATATCTTTTGCTTGTTGATTTACGATACCTTTGATTACACCTGATGCCATTCTAAACATACCTGTCAATTTAAAATTCAAACTGATTTTCAAATCACAACCTGTTCCATTTTTTTCTAAAAATAAATCTGCTTGGATGGGAAAAATACTTTCAATAGTCTTCGCTGAAATTTTTTTATTTTTTTCAAATTCAATAACCTCGTAAGTTGTTTCTAAACGTCTTCCTGCAATTTTGGCGACTTCAATATATCGGCTGCCTAATTGGATTGGAGCAGGATTTAGCATGATTACTTTTTCCAAGGCGGGAATATAATCCTTTCGATTTTCGACATTAATCAAATATTCAAAAACGTTTTTGGTGGTTGCCTCAATCGAAATATTTTGCTGAGTAGTCATGAATTATTTTTATAAAATTTCACAGTCTCCAAATAAAGTTCTTCGACCTCTGTTCTTGCCCAAGGTGTTTTTCTCAAAAACTTTAAACTCGATTTGACAGAAGGATCATTGTTGAAACAACGGATATCTATTTTTGTTCCAAGGTGATCCCATCCATATTTTTCTACTAAATATTCTAGTATGTCTTTTAACTTTACGCCATGCAAAGGATTGTTGGGTTGAGACTGTATGGGTTTATTTTTTTTATTCATAAAAATTATTGTTGAGGTAGCACTTTCCATGTAGTAGTCTGCTACGGGCTTGGGACAAAATAAACGGTACCGTTTATTTTGTCCCAAGCCCTAAAGAATAGATAAGTAATGATAAGTAGATTTATTCAAAAATCCGATCTATTTCTTCTCGTTCCATCTTGATGATAAATGTAAATATTTTCCCTTGCTCCTCTTTGCTTAATTCTGCAAAAAGTGAGTCTCCTTTTTCAATAATTTCTTTACCAATTTCTAATCCTCTGATTTCAGCGGGGGAATAGACACTTGGTCTTTTCTTCATTTTTTCGATCAAGTGACCCATAATTTTTTTGATTTTTTCTACGAGCGTTCGATCATGAAGGGTGTCGAATAAAGTAAGACTACTTTCCATAAATTCATCAATCTCTTTTCTTGATAAAGTTTTGATGAAGTCTTCAATTTGATTAATTGAGTACGGTGGATTTTGGTTTTTAGCAATAGCTTTTTTCACTAAATTTTCTTCAAATCTACTTGCACTTCGAAATGATTTTAGTGCTTTTAATCCTGCTTTTAAAATTTTGGGGAGATGTCTGCCATACTTAAAAATCAAACTAGTAGAGTCAATCAAGACACGCATTAATTTATCTGGGTGCTTGATATAATTATCTAAACTTTCGAACGCTTCATCAAGAATTTCTCTTTTTCCGGGTGGCGGGTAAATATTATCTAGAAAGTAAGATTTGAATTTTTCGACTCTTTGCTCGGTGAAGGAATCGGGGAAACCTTTTCGACCTTGGAGGTTTTTATATAGATATCTATCATCAATTATTTTTCGATATCCGATGATTATATTTTCTAAAATTTGATTCTTCTCGTCTTTTTTTTTCATGGAAAAATTAGTTTAGTAAAAGTGCTTGGGAGTTCCTGCTTTGAAGCAAATATTTTTCGAAGCAGGAGCTTCGAAGTTACGTTCTATTTCTTTCCTCAATCAACTCTTCTAAAATTTCTGCCAAATTGGGTTTGGGAACAAGTCCTGAAAAACGTTCTACCAGTTCATCTTTTTGTAAAAAAAGAAGCGTTGGAATACTTTTGATTTTAAACATCGCAGAAATTTGTGGATTTGAATCTGCGCTCACTTTTCCTACCAAAGCCCTTCCTTCAAAGTCTTCAGCAATTTCATCGATAATTGGTCCGATCATTCGACAAGGACCACACCATGGTGCCCAAATATCGAGGAGAACTGGAACTTTGGATGCCATCACTAATTCATTAAAATTTTGGTCGGTGATCTCGACGGTTTTGGAAGGTTTATTTTTTTTCTTTTTAAAAAACATGTTTGATTTTTTATTTTTCTGAAATGTACGTAGGAACTTTTTAAATTTAAAAAAAATTGCACATAAAAAAGCGGTGTCAGCGTTCGAACGCTGACACCGCTTTTGGTAAAAAGTGACAAATTATTTAGAATGCCTCTTTTGTTCTTTTCATATAAATAGAATCGGGTTTAGAAATCCGACTTACATCTTGGTCACTTTCACTTCCGTTCTTCTATTTTGCTGATGTTCTGTTTCCGTACACGTTATGCCATCTGCACATTTGTTCTGAAGTTGTAACTCTCCATAACCTGCAGCGGTTACTCTTTGCGCAGCGATTCCCTTTTTGATCAAAAATTGTCTGGCAGATTTTGCTCGTTCGCTTGACAAGGACATATTATATTCCTTGGTTCCACGACTATCCGTATGTGACATCAATTCGATTTCCATGGAAGGATGCTTTTGCAATAAGGATAATATATGATTCAAGTCGGCACTTGCATCTATTCGGATATCGGATTTGTCAAAATTATAATAGATGTCTTTGAGGCTAATGACTTGCCCTTCGGAAATATTTGCATTTTCATTGTTAACTAAGTCTGTAATCGGAACATAAGCAGTTACCTCTTTAAATGTTGTCACGGGAACGGTTGCAACTGGAGTAGATTTTGCAATTTTTATTGGTTCAGTTTTGCTTAAATCTAGTTCTAATTTTACTTCCAAATTGTTTTTTGAATCGCATTTATTTTCAAGTTTAGATAAAATTTCCGTAGCACTATCAAAGCCATGACTGGTAGCGTATATGCTAAATTCGCAATCACATGGCACACAAATTTCGAAGGCACCTGTTTCGTCAGTCGTATATTTATCTTTTTGATTATTAGACTTATTCCAAACTTCCACTTCCGCCAAAGGCATCGCTGAATTGGATTTTTTATTGATTACTTTAGTTGTCATCGTTTTACAAGAATACTTGTTCATTGGCAAGCAAAATTCTTTTTCTTTTTTCAAATCTAGGTAACTGATTTCCATTTCTTGATTATCGTAACCTTCTTTTTTTGCTATGATTTTATAAGTTTTATTAGGCATAGCGGTGTAGATAAATATTCCTTCTTCATTCGTTTCAAAATTCGCAGTAGGTGATTTTTTTTCTTTTTCATTTCCTTTACTGCTCAAAATAGATGTGTCTTCTTTCTCATCCGATGGTTCAATAGTCAAGGTCGAATTTTTATTTTCTTCCTCTTCACCAGTTATTATTTCACTAATGGTGATAGATACATTACTAATTTTTTCATCTGTTTTTTTATCAAAAACACAAATCATTTTTCGCAAAGGACTCTCTTTCTTCAACGCTCCATCCATTGACCAAGTGTAAATATCATCTTTGCCTTTTCCACCTTCTCGATTAGAAGTTAGAAAGCCTGTTTGATTATCATTTTCCATTATTACAAAACTAAAATCGTCTTTTAATGAATTAAAAGGTGTACCTAAATTTTCTCTAACGCTCCAAGAATATTCGTCCTCAAGGTTTGTTTTTTTGGTATAAAAAATATCTAACCCACCTATTCCTTGATGTCCATTGGAAGCATAATAAAGCGTTTCATCATTTTGCATAACTGGAAATATTTCATTGCCCGCACTATTTACAATCGGACCTAAATTTTGTGGTGTTTGCCAAATTCCCTCTTCCTTTTTTGAAACATAAATATCTAAACCACCATATCCTCCAGGTCGGTTGCTGGCGAAATATAATCTTTTACCATCAAGAGAAAGGGTCGGATGACAAGAGGTAAATTCATTGCTATTAAAAGGTAGTTCCGTCACCTCTGCCCAAAGTCCATCATTACTCAAAACGGCTGAATATACTTTCAAATCAACTAAGCCATTTTTATTTCTACTTTTTCCAATATTATTATTTCTAGTAAAAAGCATAGTGGTTCCTGACTGATCGAATGTCGCTACTCCTTCATGAAAATTTTTATTCAAATCTCCTTTGAGTGCTTTTGGTCTTTTATATCGTTTGAGTTTATTATCAAATTCAGCGTAGTACAAATCAGAAAAATTATCTTTGTTTTTTTTGTCTACTGTTTTCGTATGCGTAGCATTTTTTCGAGTAGAAGAAAAGATAACTCCATCTTGATATGGGATTGGACTAAAATCTAAATGTCCCGTATTTAATGCTCTGACATTTTTTAATTTAACTGTTTCATGATTTTTAATATTTTTTAATTCTTTGCAATCAATGACTATTTCTCGGTTTTTTTTCTCCTTTCGAGAAGCTATTTTTTTGAATTGCTTATTCCATCTAATCGCATCTTCACATTTTCCATTGATTTGCAAAACTTGAGCATAATGTAAAATATCTTTGGCTTTACTATCTTTTGTGATGACATTGTTGTACCAATATTCAGCTTCTACGGTTTGGTTATTTAATCGGAAGTTATTAGCAACTCTTAGAATAGTGTCTTTGTCTATTTTTTTCGAATCAATATCTTTGAGATACTCGCCCACGGAAGTTTTGAAGCCTAAATAACGATTGACTTGATTTGCTTTTTTAGCATCAATTTTTGGAAATTTTAATTCGGGATGAATGCCGTCGGAGGCTTCCTCTGAAGTTTGTTTAAAGGTATCTATTTCTATTTCCCCTTTTGGAGAGAGGTTCATAATTTGTTTTCCCTGAACAATAATTTGGCTATGTGCAGAAAACGAAAACAACATACTTACGATAATACTAAGGTTGAAAAATCTCATGAAACTAATGTTTGTTTATTTAAAATGTCCGAATGGTAAGTTTTGGATATTTTAAAATTTTGATTTGTTTCAGCGTATTTTGACTACTATTTTTATGTTTTTTTTATAAAAACATATTATAATGTATGATTATTCAAAAACCGTGCAAATATTACAAATAATAATAATTTCATAAGAATTGGGTTCAAGTAACTCCGAAGCGGGAGCTTCGGAATTACTTGAGTTCAATTAAATAAAAACGCCGTTAACACTCAAGGTGCTAACGGCGTAAAGGGCCTTATTTTGTTTTTTTTTAGAAATATCGAATATTGTTT
>Ga0209187_1003857_pt1 | contig 11977 bp, 18 predicted proteins | sample BantaG_FD_187430 | JGI IMG/M metagenome (GOLD analysis project Ga0209187, IMG submission 187430) | Marine algal microbial communities from Bantry Bay, Ireland - BantryBay_4 metaG (SPAdes) (version 2) | ecosystem: Host-associated > Algae > Red algae > Unclassified | place: Bantry Bay, Ireland... | reverse complement strand
CCCTCCTGCGCCTTAAAGGCGATCAGCTGCGGGACAGTGACCGCTTACGGCTACTGGCGTCGTCTCGCGTAAAGGTTCGGCCGCGAGTCACGCCGGTAGGAAGGCATCCTCTAGCGCGGACCAGACCCGCCACATCCGAGCTGCGCATCGTTGACGGCAACCTCGCTCTTCTTCTACTTTTGGTTCTCATGTGCGTCTGGTGTCGTGAGGAGATTTAGGACAAGGAGAGGGGTATGCTGTTTGCACTGTGAATGGTTTGGTCCACCGTTTTCCCCCCGTAAACGCGAGCCCGTCCGGTGATATGCCCGAACCTTTCTGTCCATGTGGCCTTTGCTGCCGCCTTTTCCCCTGCTACCCCTATTCCCCTACTGCCTCTTTCCTCCCTACTGCTCTTTCCCCTTTACTGCCTCTTTTACCCCTGCTGCCTATTTTTTGCCGTACTGTCCTTTCTTCTGATGCACCATTTGGTTCTACAGCCTCCTTTGCTCCTACAGCCCTTTCTGCCCCTGTAGCCATGACGGACGGCGGAGATGCGGACGGCGAGGGGAGGGGGGCGCTACATGTTATCATCTCTCTGTCCTTGCTTTGCTCTGGCTTTTTGGGTGCGGCTAGGGGCGGGTGGCGAGGGCCTGGCGCGAGGAGGGCAAGGAAGAGGGTGCAATACCCCCGGCCAGGAGTTGGTAGAGAACCATAAAAGACGCTTCTGTTTTCTGCAGCGTATTCAGCTGGTGTGGACCTGTCCGACAGCTGTTCAGCTGGCATCTCGTATGAATCCGCTGCTTGAATACAAATCCAGCCCAGGCACGCTCGCAATCGTGACACCAAAGGGGGCCACGTGACTTGTCTCAGCAGGTGCGGTGATGCCCCCAACTGGAGCTGTGAGGGGGCGGCGGGGCGGCTCCAAGAAATGTCATTGAACAGCGTCAGAACCGTACTGGCCGCGTACTGTTGCTCGTAAATGCGAATATGCCATCTATACTGAAAGTGTAGACACTGTGGAAAAGCGGGGTCGAATATGGCCCAATACAGCCATTTCAGACGTACTGGCACCAATCTGAAAACTGCCGGGGTAAGTCCCCAAGTAGCGTGGTTCCTAACCACGACGATGTATCTTATCCGTATTCAAGAAGTTGCGGCAGAAATCTCATCTGATTAAAAAAATGCGGGTGTTGAGTATATTTGAGTTGTCACAAAAATTGCAGATTCATAAGCCCCTGCTCTGCACAAGGCCGCCGTCCTCGGGGAACACAAAGATCGCTGCTGGTGCAGCGGCTTCCAGTACCGCGCCCGCGGCACCCGTCGCTCCCGCAAGTAATCTGACAGCGCCACGGGGTGCCGCTACCGCTGAGACACCTGGTGGGCAAACAACACCGCCCGCAGCAGCGACAGTTGCTGCGCATAGCCGTCCATCCGTGAAGCCCAATGACGCGCCCGCTCATCCTCCTCTTCGTGCATCAGAGGCGCCTGCTGTCGCGTCTGCTGCTGCTCCCCGGCGTCCTTCGGCGCTGCGTGGTGCCGCGCCTGGTCCCGCGCCTGCCGCTCCGCCCCGTTGGGAATCCGAACTACCTGCTTCCTCTCCCGCTGCCCCACCCCATCGGCCATCAAAACTGCCTGCTCTTGCTCCTTTTTCCCCGACGCCTGCTGCTGCGCTCCATCGTGCATCCACGCGGTCTGGTCCTGGTCCTGCTGCCCCACCCCATGGTCGATCCACACCATCTGCTGTCGCGCCTACTGCTCCGACGCTTGCTGCTCTGCCCCTTCGTGCATCCACGCCGCCTATTGCCGTTTCCGCTCTCCCATCCCTTCGTGCTTCAACACCGCCTGCGTTCGCGCCTACTGCCCCGACGCCTGCTTCTGCACGCCTTCGAGAATCCACGCCGCCTGATGCCGCGCCTGCTGCCCCAACCCGTCGTCCATCAACACCTCCTGCTCCCGCGCCTGCTGCTCACACGCCTGCGGCTCTGCCCCGTGGTGCATGCGCGCCGCCTGTTGCCGCGCCCGCTACCTCAATCAGTCTTCCTTCAACACCGCCTGCTTCCGCGCCTGCTTCCCTGACGCCTGCTGCTCCACGCCGTCGTGCATCCACATCGCCTGTTGCCGCGCCCGCTGCGCCACCCCGTCTTCCATCAATACCGCCTGCTCTCGCGCCTGCTGCTCCTACGCCTGCGGCTGTTCCCCGTCATGTATCCACGCTGCCTGTTGCGGCGCCCGCTGCCCCACCCCATCGTCATCCATCCACATTGCCAGCTCCCACGCCTGCTGTCCCGACTCCGTTGCTTCACCCAGTCGCCCATCTGCGCCGCAAATTGCCGCGCCCGCTGCTCCATCTCGTCGACCATCAGCAACGCTTGCTTCTGCGCGTGCTCCTCCGCCCCGTCGCCCATCTACGCTGCCTACTGCCGCGGCCGCTGTCTCTTCTCCCCGTTGTCAATCGGCCCCGCCTGCATCGGCTTCTCCTCCTTTTGGACATGACCCCAGCGTCACACTCCATCAGCGTCTTGATGACACCGAACAGCGTTCGCGGTCCGCGATCCTTGACCTCGTTCTGCGTTTGCTGATTGCGTGACTCCGACGCGTTGGTGCTCTGGCCGGCCGCCAGAACCTTCGCCCTCGACATCGCGCCCGCCGACAGAAGAAATGCAGCTCGTAGCGCGGCGCCATTTTTGAGCATCCACTTCGTAAGCTCGACATTCTTGCGCTCCCCAGCGACGCTTCCACGCTCAGAACGTGCCTCCAGCTCCACCCGGACGGCCGCCAAGCCCCCAGGTGGAGGACTGTCCCGTTTGGCCAGTACTGCCGGCATATACGCGTCCTTAGGGTCGTTGCCGCACTCCTTGAGCAAGAACCGGCAGAGGTGCACCCGGAACCAATCACCCGCCCGTAGTAGTCAGCCGGCGTGTCACCAAGCTCATTCGCCATTGCCTCAAAACCACCATCGTGCTCCGCCGTCTCAAAATCGAGCACTAGCTCGACCAGAGGCACGCGCTTGCGCAGTGGCCGGCCAGTTGGCGGTGGTCCGGATGGGTAAACAGAAGAGTTGGGGAGGTCCTCAGCCTCGGCGGTGCGACGCTCGTTGGCGGGGGCCAGCGGAGGGTCTGCCGGCGCCATTCCGGGCCCGGTCACCTGTCGGGCGGGCGGTCGAGCCTCTGCAGCGCCGCGCTGTGGAAAAATAACCGCCACATTGCGACGTACATGGGCTTTGTTTTTCCAATCAGGATGGCCCGCTTGACAACAACGGCCTTGTTGAGAGATGTTAACCAAGCCCTGTTCCACGGGAAAGAAAAACAAAATAATACCAAGAAAACGGGAAATAGAAACAAGAAACAATGAGGAGCCACTGTCGGTTAGCAGTGCCATTTGACATATGGACCCAACCAAAAAGAGCATCACAGTTCACAAAGACAGGTACTCAACGAGGACCTGAGGTAACGTACACGATGGAGAAATGATGCCAGTTGTGGTCGTGAGGTGCGCTGCAGTCAATGGCTGCTTGGGAGACCCCCGGACGCGCCGAGCCAGGCGCCACCACGTCGAAAGTCGTATCCGCCTGGAAGTTGCGGAGCCTCCCAGAGAGCTGCGCCTCTCGGTCGCTCTGCAAAAATATAATCTTGTACTCATCGTTGTCAACGACCTCCTGTATGTAGAGGTGCTCGCCTTCGGCGCGGCGACAGGTCCATCACTCCAAGCAGGTCCTGGCCGTGTGGCTTTTTGGCCGCACGTTCCGACACCCGGAGGTTGCGCAGGTGGCGCGCATCCACTTGCGCACTGTCAGATGACGATGCCACGGCCCTCTGCCAGAAAGCAGAATAACACGCGTGCCGTGACGGATAAGAAAGCAGTCAAATACAGCAAAAAATCAGGAGAAATGGTCACCAATATGTTCTTGTTTTCATGTTGGTCAGTGTCTGATGCTCAAAAATAGAGAAAAAGACCGCCAACCCGAGCGGTAAAGAAAGCAATAAGCGGCAGACAATAACACAGATAATCGGGGGCACGTACGTGCAGCGAGCGGATAGAAGCGTCTGGGTGCGTCTCAATGGCGTCCAAGATGGCGGCACCTGATGACTTGCAGACGGGGTAGACATGGTTGTTCGTGTTGAATAGGAGCAGGAGGACCCGAATGTTGCTCGCTTCCTTGATAAACGTCGGGTGCAGCAGTCGAGCTCGGACTGGGCAAGCCGACCCATTACTGGCACGCTCGAGTGGCGGGTCCTCGCCGCCATGGCGGTCGCAGATTTTGCCCTTGTGACACTTGGGAGCAATAAAAGTGCATTCCCCGTCCTTGACCACGCCAGATGGAGCCCCGTACGTTGGATACTGCTCGAGCAGCTCGGGTTCCATGCCGTCGCGCAAGTAGCACGCGCTGTGGCCGCCCTCGCAGGTGCGCGGATCTCTTGCCTTCCACATCGTGCAGCCAACGAACGGCCTGCTCCCATCCTCGGGGGTCCGCACGTACCATTTGCCCTCGTATTGCTGATCATTTTCTTCAAATGGGCACGTTGCCATCTTCACCTGCAGAAGCTTGAACAGGGCCTGAGAATATGGACCAATTACCATTCGTACCAATCAACGGAAAGGTGCATGGGTCAGTGTATGCATCAGGCAAGCCACATTTTACTAAAGTCAGAACGACGTCACACGGAGCGAGGAGAGGAACGTAGCCACACGACATCCGGAAGCCCCCAATCGTACCGGTGTCTTCTCGATCACGGTATGTCTCGCATCACTCTCCCTCACCGTGTCCTCCATTGCTGTCACCAACTCTGGGCGTTCGAACTCAACCTCGTTGTGCTTGAGAGACTTCAGGTCCGCGCTCATGCGAGAGCAGACCAAAGGGGGTAGACGCCCTTTGCTGCTACCGACGTGACAGACAGCGCGTCCGCCGATGTAAACAGCCACAGGGGCGATGTTGGCCCGAGGGAGTCCCCACGCAGTCGGACTGTCCCTCCAAAAATATTTTCGAGCATCTTGGGACAGATAGAGGATGTGGGCAGCTCCTTTTGGAGATGACGCAAAGTACGTGGCCGAGGAGACGTCGGTGTGGAAGGTGACGCTCTCGACCTTTGTTTTCTTCGACACCTGAAAGCGGCCATAGCATGCCGAGAAAAGTCCAATCCGGCAAAGGCAAAGGTACAGAGCGCACTGAGTCAGTATGCCAATGTCCACCTAGTCAGTAAATCTTGGCCCATGTTGTATGGTCGGTTCATGCTCCGTGGAGCCATCTAAATTATAATGGGCCCTCTCAAGTGGGTACACACCAGTACAGATGACCCCCCCTGCTCACCCTGTAGAGGCCCGACTACTCCTTCTTCAAGAGTTCGTTGACCTCAGCGTCTGGGGCAGGTGAGTCCAACTCCTCACCTCCGCTCTCCTCCGAAGGAGCGCCGTCGGACTCCTCGAGTGGCCGTTCGGGTAGATTGCTGTCAGAGGGGGCAGGAAGAGGGTCCACGGCATTCTCGGTGGTGCCCCGCTGAGCGCTCATCTCGATGGCGGCAGTAAAACAAGCAGGATGCCTGTGCACGGTGGCGGGAGAGTGTGTCCTCCTCGATGACGACTGCGTGTCAAACGAGGCCTCTCAGGGACACGGCCCCGCACGAGCGCGAAATGCCTATGCAGCCGGCTGATGGCGTTGAAGCACGTAGCTGCGCCGGGTTTGGGCGGGCGGCAGCCGCCCCTTCGAACGCGGGGTTGCGCTTCGCAAAAAGGCGCCACATTGGATCACTGCGGGTATTCAGCCGAGGAACTCGGCTGTACTGGTCAATATGGCCAAAACTGGGTGTGTGTCACGCTATTTTCAAGCTGAGATCGTTGTTTTCAAATCGGGAATTGCACGATTGTTGTGACAGTACGATGGCTGTATCGTCGCACTTGGGCGGATTTGTTATGCCTTTCAAAGGGCGGACCGAAAGTGATGGCCAAAACAGAGTGTGTGTCACGCTAGTTTCACGAGACGCGACCTTTGGTCAGTGAATCCAGTGAATGTTAGGCATTGCGTGCAGCTGGCGATTTAAAGGTGCTTTGTCGGCCATGGTTGATGGAAAGAGGCATTCGAGTGCGCTGTACGCTATGTCGTTGAAACGAATCTAATAAACCCAACCCACCCACGTCCATGTGCACTGCGTCCTCTTTTGAGGCAAGACTGTCTTGGTGGCATGATGCTGCATCTGCGGCGTGACTTGCCGCACGGAGGCCTCCCATGCGTCCAAAGCAGCGGCGCAATGCTCTTCGTCGCTCGACTGGCTGGGTCGTGGTTGTTGCTCGGCAGTGAAGTGGCGTCGGAGCTCGGCGGTCTTGTTGTTGGTCGAGCCCGTGAGTTTTATTACTCGGCGAATGCGATGTTCCCAGACGCCGTCAGATTACGGAACATTTGGTCAGGAAATTGCATCTCATTATGGGCGACACGGCCGGACAACGAGCACCTCGTCCGGCCTTTGCCGATAAAATAGCCAAAACCATACCCTCCCCCGCATACTAACAAAAACTGCATACGAAGAGATTTCTGTCACTGTATGCTTTATTCTTTGATGCCCAGTCACACCATAGTGGCGGTGGCTCGCTCTCGATGCCCGAAATACCCTGGTGCCCCCTTGTTGCGCCCACCGTCGATGCCCCCCAGGCATCAGCCAGCGACTCCACCCACCTGAAACTCTTCCTTGGTCCAGTGGGACCCTGTTATCTACAAGAAACCCAGCGGGGAGGCGGCCGCTTGGCCAGAGGTGGGTCCTTTGTGGCTTCAAAAGCAGCCTAACGCCATTCTTCGGTACCTGCTCACTACACGGGCAAAAGCCGGAGGCTGGGCAGACTTATTACCTCAGCTGAGCTACTATGACTCTATGAGAGTGCCTCCGTGCATAAATCCTGGTAGTAACCCAAAATCATGTCTGTTCTATGGGGAAAAACTGGCCCCGTCGGGTCCCGCATGCTCACCGGGGATGGTCCCATAAAAACTGAACCACAAAGAAACTAGACCACTTCCTACCCTGGTTGTCCTCCGAATGACCCCAGCATGCTTAAAAGCTGCCACACCCAACTATGCTGGCCGACAGGTAGCTCCCACACTCCGGACAACGAGCGGACGCCGAAAGGGCGTCATGACGCGCTTTGAGGCCTTCGTCCCACACCAGTGCAACTTGTACTGCCGGCAGATTCGCGCCTACATCTCTAAGTGGACGTCTCGCTTTCTTCTGGCACCTTCAGTTAAACCACGTACGCGTTGTAGGTAGAGAAAACAACCGAGATATGCCGAGAAGGTTTTCTTCGGTGGACAACGACCTCCTGCAGCTAGCTCTCATGCCCAATGAGCCCTGGCCGGCCTCTGCCCCTCTCTGAAGGCATGCATAAGGCAGTTGCAGTCATCATGACAATTGGAAGTACCCCCCATTGACATGAGCGAGGCCGGAAAGGAGAGAGCTGCATTACCCGATTGGACATGGCTGACAATGAGCAGCGTGCCAAAGGCGTGATTTGCACACTTACTGGGCGTGATCTGCATACTTAATATAATGCCAATTGAAGCAATACTTGTAGTGCCCTGGATGCCACATGAGGAGGGTGCAGTGAACTAATTGATAGTTGCGTACAACATATGTCGGCCATTTAAATTTCCAGTCCGGGGCGTGAACTGGGGCGTGCGTGTCAGCCGGGCGTGCCAAAGGGCGTGATTGGGCGTGCATCGACCACCCCGCCCTCGAAATAAGGGCGTGATGCACAACCCTACTTTCCATATTTGCCGAGGCTGTTCGTTGCGCTTGCGCCCTCTTTAATTGGCAGTTGATAAAATCTTCGATTGTATTTCACACGTACTGTGTGCTGCGGCCAACGTTTTGTGTGTCAACCCAACCCCACACCTTTGATCTATCTACCAGACGGTGACGATCCAATCGGCGCCCTACACAGCGAGACGGATGCTCGTCCTTATTTAATCCTAGCCGAAAAATCGAGAAATTTACGGGATAAGACTGGGGATCGGGTTTCCCATACAGCCACATCGATTCTCGAGTTTGGTTCGACGCTTTTCTGAGATCGTACTGTATTGATCCACATATTGGCTCAGGACCGTCCGTCAGTTATTCCGGAGAATCGTCCTGAGGCGATCCCACACCCGGTGTGGGGCGAGACATGGAATTATTGAGCACTCTATCCTGCGAGCTGTTTCAGTGCTCCCGTCCAGTCTATCATCAATATGATAGTGAGGATCATCTGCGGAATCTTCAGGAACAGTCCCCCAGATGGTCCTCAGAATCAAACTGAGAACCAGGCAACGGACCAGCCCATGGCAGGAGCAGTTGCACAAGTGGACACGTCGTTTTGTCGCCCAAGTGCGGCTGATCTTGGAGCGTCTTACAACCAAGAACGACGCAAATCGTGCAGATCTGACTACCGGAACGTCGCTCGTGTCTGGTGTACGCACCTGAGTCTCGGGAGAGCCTCGTCGTGGTGCACTGTTTCTGCACCGCCTTTCTCCACCGTTTCTCCTGCAACCTCGTCCTTGTACGCTGCTGTTATCGTACTGCCGCCGGTCCGCCAGCTCGTGGTGTCACCTCTGCTCGCGTCGCACTGTGTACCGTCTCTATGTGAGGATCTCTTTGTTCTGATTTTCCTCTGTGGTTGCGTTCTTGAGTTTGACCGTCGTATGCTTGCCAATCCGTGTACCCAAGAGGCCTCTCCCTGAACTGACGTCTAGTGTGTGTCACTACCACCAAACTTGGGTGACTGCTCGTGCTCTTAAAGAACGCGGTATGCCGCAGATTACTACTACGGCACAAAAGAAGACATGAAGCGTCGCCGACGTGGCCCTCGAGGTGCTGCCTTCTTTCATCTCAATGATGGGAACCTAATGCGCATGGAAGAGAAGCAAGTGTCATCAGGCTCGGCTGCCCGTACTGGCGGCTTGGAGGATTCTGAAAGCAGCGTCGCAAACCAAACCCCAGATGATTCAGGCACCAGGGAGGCACCAGCACATTCTGTGGGACACTATGAGGACGTTGCTCTATCCTCCGACTCTGGGCGTGACAGGTGTCCCTCAGATGACTCGAAATTCTCCTTCGAGGGGGACCGCGATCTTGGGGGCTTTGTATCACGTCGCGAGCTGTTGTGCTTCGGTTACCTTTACGGCAGAGCGCGCGTCACGCTGAGGCAGTACGACATTATGCGAGTGGCAGACAACTCATTTATTCCGACAGAAAAAATGGCCGTCGCAGTGGCGCTTGCGAAAACTGCGCGATCACATGTTGAAGTCTGCAATACCCCTACAACGGGAAACGACAACATGCCAGCTACCTGTTGGAAAAGGGAAAGCCATTCGTAAACTGCCGAACGTAGAAGTGTCGTACATTACGTTTTCTGAGCACTTAAAGAGGGACTTTGCGGATCCTGTAACAGCAGCACTGTTCCACAACACAGGGGACTTTCGAATGGGCTCAGTCGAGCGACCGGCCGAGTTCTTTCAAACAGTGGCGGCCAGGGACCCCACCAGGTTTAATGTGAACGGGGTCTTCTTCCGTGACGAACACAGCTTTAACATTGGATGCGTTGCCAAGATCTCTTGTGATGAAGCGACCGTGTTCGAGGCCCGCTTGTTAAGCACCTTCATGGCGCCTGACGGATGGGTAACCACATCGGCGTCCACGAATGCTCCTGAACGCACGCTGCGGGTAGGTAACTCACTCGCGCTGTTTGAGGCGCTCCCTGGGGTCATGCCGCCAGAGCGCTGGGCGTATTGTTTCACGGAAGAGCGCCGTGTTACGCGACGCTTCACGCGGTCCGGTGGCGGGTTTGTTATCGCCGTACGGGAGTCCACCGAGCATGAAAAGGATTCATGGTCAGCTTTGACTGTCGCCAGCCCCTTAGAGCTGTCACATGTGCCTCAGCCCTGCGAAGACAATCTTTCAGAGAAGGACCCATATGTGCTGTACGTGTCGCTGTATGGCGACGAGTTCAATGTGCATAAGCGTCGCCGCGGAAGCCTGGAGGGCTCCTACGGGGGATACACATCGCTGTGCTTGAAAGATCGTGCGTATTCGGTCCGTTCTCACTTTTACCTTCCCCCAGGAGCAAGCCCGGATGCCCTGCTCAATAACTTCGTCGACGACTTGATAATAGCGGGCAAGGAGGGCTCGGCTGTCTATGACGCCTTCAAAAAGGAGAGTGTTGTCATTCGGGTGTACCTGTGCCTCGGTGTATTTGATTTCCCCGTGGCCGCCAAGTTCTCAAACTCAATAGGCGCCCCAGGCACAGAGCACTGCACAAGCTGCGACATGGTGCAACCAAAAACACTCACAGAAAGGAAGGAGAGAGTGATAAGCAGCACGGTCTCTTTCAATGTGAAGGACTCACGGTACTCAAGAACGCAAGAGCGAACTTCTCTCATCATGTCTGTCAAAAAAAAAAACCGGGACTATCGACAGACGCCGTGAAAGACGCACTCCTGTTCAATGGCATTACGGAAAAGGCAGGCAGTCTAATGATGCGCCTGGCCAAGGCCCGGGGACCTGGGACGTTTGACATACACGAGCACGTCATAGTTGCTCCTTCACATCTTCTATACTACAACATTGGTTCACACCTCCTGATGGAAGCGTAAGAGGCGCTTTCAGTTGAGGAGCGAGACAAGTTCATGCGGGAGATGCGCCGAAGTGCGAGGCATGTTCCGACACACGCGGTCCTGTCCTCATTCGAGCCAGAAAAAGTGGGCGGCACAACTCTGTCAATGTCAGACTATGCAGTGCTGATCACAGTGGGTCCCACTGTCCTACAGTACCTCGTGCGCAGCACGGCCACGTCACCTCACGCACGTGCTGCTCTCGGAGGTCTCAAAGCCCTGCGATGGTTTTCCACGGCACTGTTCTATGTGCCAACACCCTTCTCGGACGGGGAGAAGGCCATGAGAGAGCGGCCGACCGTCGCTGAGCTCCAAGTTATGGGCGAGAGCTTGATGATTGAGCTGCGTAGACTGTTACCCTTTAACGGAATATGGGAGAGACCATCCGTAAATCGTGTACTGGAACTGTTATATCGCACCCTCCCACTTGCGCAGCTGGGGTCAGCGATATGTGAGCTCATTTTTGAGAAGTTCCACCAACATTCGAAGCGGGAGGTGAGCCAGAGTAACAGTCGGAACCCCGCTGAGTACTTCATGCAAAGGTGGAGAGACACAGAGCATTACTCACGTGCTTCGTGGCTTCTTGGTCAAGAAAGCCAGCCACTGAAGTCTGTCACTTTTCATAGCCTCGGTCCTCATAAACGACAATCACTGTCCACCAACATGCGCTGGCGTCCAAGAACAGCCGCGCGGACGGTTCTGGGATCCACGGAGGAGTTCTGGAGAAGTCGTGCGCCCAACGCATATCTGGCATTCTGGCGTCAAGCCACGCAAGCGCATCGACAGTCTGTCCTCCGAGAAGGGTCCACAGTGTCTCTGCATGAGAATGGAGCCACGCCCGAACACGAGTCCGGCCCCGATCTGTTGGATAGCAGAGAATTGCGCTTTGTCCGTGTGCAGTCCATTGGAACAATCGATGGCGAGCTCCATGTCGCCTGTGAGACCTGGAAGATACTAGTGATGGCATTCAGCGTCTTGGGACAGCCCGCTGAAGTCACAATCGACACTGAAGTTGGATTGTCTTTGATACCAGCTGACCATGTGAGACAACTTGCCTTCGTTCTGCCCTGCGGGCAGCACAACGTGATGTTCAGCAAGCGATATGGCTTCCACTTCAAGAGTAAATGACTAGGGGCGTTTTTGCCAATGCGGCTGCGGTGGAATGGGGCTGAGTGAAAGAGTATATTGTGTTCTTTGGATGTCTCACCTCACTGAGCAAAACGAGCAATATTGTCAAGGCAGTATCACACGAAAAAGTAGATGAAAAAAGGAGACAAACCTCCACGCCCCACCCCCCACCGGGCACGTCGGAAGGAAGTGCTCATGACCGGAAGACTATCAAACAAAAGACAATCAGTGGTAACCAGAAACATGTCT
>Ga0209187_1003856_pt1 | contig 11978 bp, 9 predicted proteins | sample BantaG_FD_187430 | JGI IMG/M metagenome (GOLD analysis project Ga0209187, IMG submission 187430) | Marine algal microbial communities from Bantry Bay, Ireland - BantryBay_4 metaG (SPAdes) (version 2) | ecosystem: Host-associated > Algae > Red algae > Unclassified | place: Bantry Bay, Ireland... | reverse complement strand
GTTTCGCTTCTAATAAAAATACCTTATTTTGAGATAGATTTTTGTTGTTTATTAAATTAGGTATTTGTAAACTTCGAAAATCAAAAATCGGTGTTCGATATTCGATATTTACTATTTAATGAATTACGAATATTGATTAACGAATGATGAATGTCGATTTTTGAGGCGAGGGGAACAGTTTCGCTTCTAATAAAAATACCTTATTTTGAGATAGATTTTTGTTGTTTATTAAATTAGGTATTTGTAAACTTCGAAAATCAAAAATCGGTGTTCGATATTCGATATTTACTATTTAATGAATTACGAATATTGATTAACGAATGATGAATGTCGATTTTTGAGGCGAGGGGAACGGTTTCGCTTCTAAAAAAACCTTATTTTTGAGAAGATTGATTTAACAGATAAAACAACAACAATGAAACAGGCAAAACCATACCAACCTCAACATAAAATACGTATAGTTACGGCAGCTTCTTTATTTGATGGGCACGATGCTGCAATTAACATTATGCGCAGAATAATACAGGCTTCGGGGGCGGAGGTGATTCATTTGGGGCACAACCGCTCGGTGCAGGAAATTGTGGATACGGCGATTCAGGAAGATGTGCAGGCTATTGCGATTACGAGTTACCAGGGTGGACATAATGAGTTTTTTAAATATATGTTTGATATGTTGAAGGAACGAGGTGCCAGCCATATTAAAATTTTTGGTGGTGGCGGCGGCACCATTTTGCCAAAAGAAATAGAGGCATTGCACAACTACGGCATTACTCGTTTATATGCTCCAGATGATGGCAGGGAAATGGGTTTGCAAGGTATGATTAACAATTTACTGGAGCAATGCGATTTTGCAGTAGGCAATAATTTGAACGGTGAGTTTAAGGTTTTGAGTGCGGACAATCATTCTGCTATTGCAAAAATGATTTCGGCTGCCGAAAATTACCCCAACGAAAGTCAAACAATTTTAGATTTGGTAAGAGCAAAAGCAAAAACCATTAAAACGCCTGTTTTAGGAATTACTGGTACAGGCGGTGCGGGTAAATCTTCTACAGTAGATGAGTTTGTACGTCGTTTTTTGTTAGATTTCGAGGATAAAAGCATTGGTATTATTTCGGTAGACCCTTCAAAAAGAAAAACTGGTGGCGCTTTGTTGGGCGATAGAATTAGAATGAATGCCATTAATAATGGTCGGGTTTATATGCGCTCATTAGCAACTCGTAGCAGTAATATGTCGCTTTCAAAATATATTAACGATGCTACTGATATTTTAAAAGTGGCTGGTTTCGATTTTATTATTTTAGAAACATCTGGCATTGGGCAATCTGATACTGCAATAGTTGATTTTTGCGATGTGGCGATGTATGTAATGACTCCCGAATACGGTGCTGCCAGTCAGTTAGAAAAAATTGATATGCTCGATTTTGCCGATGTAATTGCTTTAAACAAATTTGATAAACGAGGCGCTTTAGATGCTTTGCGAGATGTAAAAAAACAATACAAACGCAACCATAATTTGTGGGAAGCCAAAGAGGAGGACTTACCTGTTTATGGTACAATTGCCAGCCAGTTTAATGATGTTGGCACTAATCAATTGTATCTGGGAATTTTACAGCAAATTAATGAAAAGGCCAAGGTTAAACTAAAAAGCCAATTTGAAAACGAGAAAGACTTATCAGAAAAAATATTTATTATACCGCCAAAGCGGGTGCGGTATTTATCAGAAATTGCAGAAAACAACCGCAACTACGATAAATGGGTAAAAGAACAAGCTCAATTGGCAACACAACTTTATCAAATTAAAGGTGTAGAAAATTTATTTGATGGTATGCTTAACGAAAGCATCTTACAAAAAAAACAAGAAACCGAACAAGCTATAACTTTTGAAAATAAAGCTATTTTAAAAAATTGGGAAAATAAAAAAACGGCTTACAAGGCAGATGAATATGTATATCAGGTAAGAGGAAAAGATATAAAAGTGTCTACACATACCGTTTCTTTGTCGCATTCAAAAATTCCGAAAATTTGTTTGCCGAACTTTAAAGATTGGGGTGATGTTTTAACGTGGAATTTGCAAGAAAATGTGCCGGGTGAGTTTCCATATACCGCTGGGGTTTTTCCTTTTAAAAGAAAAGGGGAAGACCCAACTCGTATGTTTGCCGGCGAAGGTGGGCCAGAGCGCACCAACAAACGCTTTCATTATTTAAGTGCTGGTATGCCTGCTAAACGTTTGTCTACCGCTTTCGATTCGGTTACTTTGTATGGTGAAGACCCGGATCACAGACCTGATATTTATGGCAAAGTTGGCAACTCTGGCGTTTCAATTTGTTGTTTAGATGATGCTAAGAAGTTATACTCAGGTTTCAATTTAGCAGCAAAAACTACTTCTGTTTCTATGACTATTAATGGCCCTGCTGCAATAATTACAGCCTTTTTTATGAATGCCGCTATTGATCAGCAATGTGAAATTTATATTAAAGAAAATGGATTAGAAACGGAAGTTAAACAAAAAATAAAAGCACATTTTAATAATAACGAAGCTCCAAAATATTACAATGAACTACCGGAAGGTAATGATGGTTTAGGTTTAATGTTGTTGGGCATAACGGGCGACAAAGTGTTGCCAAAAAAGGTATATGAAAACATTAAAATAGATACTTTAAATAAAGTGCGTGGCACCGTTCAGGCAGATATTTTAAAAGAAGATCAGGCACAAAACACTTGTATTTTTTCAACCGAATTTTCATTAAAATTAATGGGCGATATGCAAGCCTATTTTATTGATAAAAAAGTACGCAATTTCTATTCGGTTTCAATAAGTGGTTATCATATTGCAGAAGCTGGTGCTAACCCAATTACACAGTTGGCTTTTACGTTAGCCAACGGTTTTACTTATGTAGAATATTATTTGAGCAGAGGCATGAATATTGATGATTTTGCACCTAACTTATCTTTCTTTTTCAGTAATGGAATTGATCCTGAATATGCGGTAATTGGCAGAGTTGCACGCAGAATTTGGGCAAAAGCGATGAAGTTGAAATATAACGCCAACGAACGCTCTCAAAAATTAAAATATCATATTCAAACCAGCGGTAGATCTTTACATGCACAAGAAATTGATTTTAATGATATAAGAACTACTTTACAAGCGTTATATGCTATTTATGATAATTGCAACTCTTTACATACCAATGCTTACGATGAAGCCATTACCACACCAACTGAAGATTCGGTACGAAGGGCAGTAGCTATACAAATGATAATTAACCACGAGTTAGGTTTAGCCAAAAATGAAAATCCTCTGCAAGGTGCTTTTATAATTGATGAACTCACTCAATTGGTAGAAGAAGCCGTTTTAGTTGAATTTGATAGAATAACAGAACGAGGCGGAGTACTTGGTGCAATGGAAACAATGTATCAACGGGGTAAAATACAAGAAGAAAGTATGCATTACGAAATGCTGAAACATACTGGAGAATATCCAATTATTGGGGTAAACACCTTTTTGTCTTCTAAAGGATCGCCAACAATAATACCAGGCGAAGTAATAAGGGCGGATGATAGCGAAAAAGAAAATCAGATAAAAACATTACGCAATCTTCAACAGCTTAATAAAGCTATTACCAGCAATCAATTAAAAGCATTGCAGCAAACCGCTATTAACAATCAAAACATATTTGAGCACTTAATGGAAGTAAGCAAATATTGTTCTTTAGGCCAAATAACTAATGCCTTATATGCAGTTGGAGGGCAGTATAGAAGAAGTATGTAAAAACAAAAAACTAAAACACAAAGTTTTGAACAAACCCTAATTGCCTAACACAGTATTTTTTTTCAAAAAAAAAGCCATCTTACAATTAGCAAAATGGCTTTTTATAAAAAAAGATATTTGTTTAACTTTCTTCAGCAGGTGTTTCTTCATCTGTTGCTGGCTTATCTCCTCCTTCTGCCTCTTCTTCTTCTTTCGATTGCTCGCTTCTTAATGATCTCGGTATTTCAACCGATGCTATCGGTATGTTTTTAGAAGTCATTATTTCAATGTTAGGCAAATCTAAAGCACTTACTTTAATTGATTTTCCTAAAACTAATTCATCAACTGAAAGTGTAACCTTATCAATTAAATGCTGTGGCGTAGTTTTAATTTTTAAGCGACGTAGTTTGGTCATTAGTTTACCACCCTCTCTAACGCCTGGTGCTACGCCGGTAAACTCAATAGGTAAATCCACAATTATTGGGCGTGAAGCATCCAACTCTAAAAAATCTAAATGTTCTAACCGGTCGTTTACCGGGTTAAATTGAAGATCTTTTAAAATTGCCTCTTTGCTTACACCATCAACTGTTAGGTTTACTTTGTAAAATTTAGGAGAATATACTAAATCGCGCACTTGCATTTGTGTTACGCTGAAATGTACATTTTCTGCTCCTCCGTACAAAACGCAAGGCACACTACCAGCTTTTCGCAATGTTTTGCTGGCGCTTGAACCTAATTTTTCGCGCTTTTGTCCTTCTAATGTGAAAGTATTCATTTTAAAAAAATATTAATGTTTTATTTAATTTATAAATAATTTACTGATTGATTTATTAGACACTACTGCATCAATAGCATCTGCAAAAAGTTTATCAACTGATAATACTTTTATTTTGTCGGATTGTTCTTTAAGTGGAATGGTATTACAAACAACTAATTCTTCTAAAACACTATTGTTAATACGTTTGTAAGCCCCGCCCGATAAAACCGGATGTGTTATAATTGCTCTAACAGAATTAGCTCCTTTTTCTTTTAAAATTCTTGCTGCATTCGTTAATGTTCCGGCAGTATCAATTATATCATCTACAATAACCACATCTTTTCCATCTACATCACCAATAACTTGCATAGAAGCTACTTCATTGGCACGTTTTCTATGCTTATCACAAATAACCATTTCCCGTGCAAAATGAATGGCATATGTGCGTGCTCTGTTAGTGCTACCCACATCTGGTGCTGCAAAAATAACATTTTCTAAATTTAATGACTTAATATATGGTAGAAAAATAGGAGAACTATCTAAATGATCTACCGGAATATCAAAAAAACCTTGAATTTGAGGCGCGTGTAAATCCATAGTCATTACTCGGTTTGCACCACTTGCAGCCAACAAATTGGCAACCATTTTTGAGCCAATGGATACTCTGGGTTTATCTTTTCTGTCTTGCCTGGCAAAGCCAAAATAAGGTATTACTGCTGTAATATATTCTGCCGAAGCCCTTTTGGCCGCATCAATCATCAACAATAGTTCAACAAGGTTTTCCATAGGAGCGAAGGTGCTTTGTACAAAAAACACCATTAAACCTCTAACCGATTCTAAAATGTTTGGTTGAAACTCTCCATCAGTAAAACGTTGCAAGGTAATTTTTCCTAAAGGATTACCATAAGATTTGGCAATTAACTCTGAGAGATATTGCGATGCTTCACCGGAAAATATTTTTATCTCGTTCTCCATTGGTATTAAAATAAGGTGTTGCTTTTAATTTGGTAGGCAAAGGTATGTTTTTCAAATCAGAAAATTGCAATATAATTTTATCATTCATCTGACAATATGGCAGTAATTTATTACCTTTGTTTTACATGGAAAGTGTTGATACAAATAAAGTTGCAGTTGCAAGCCTAAATAAACCATTTGCCGAAGAAAGACAAGGGGAAGTTTTAATTTTAAACAAAGCAAATAATGGGAATTTAAATGGTAAATCATTTTATGTAGAAAGCTATGGCTGCCAAATGAATTATAGCGATAGTGAAATAGTAGCTTCCATTTTAAAAGATGAGGGTTATGATTTAACTCAAAATTACAAAGCAGCAGATGTTATTTTAATGAACACTTGCTCAATACGTGAAAATGCCGAAGATAGAGTGCGTAATCGATTAAAAGATTTTCAGCATATAAAAAAAGAAAACCCTGCTGCTGTAATTGGTGTGTTGGGTTGTATGGCAGAAAGATTGAAAAGTAAGTTACTGGAGCAAGAACAATTGGTTGATATTGTTTGTGGGCCAGATGCCTATCGTTCTTTACCAGGCTTAATTACCGAAGCAGAAGGTGGCCAAAAAGCCGTAAATGTTTTGTTAAGCCGCGAAGAAACTTATGCCGACATAAGCCCGGTTAGGTTAAATGCCGATGGTATAACTGCTTTTATTTCAATAATGCGTGGTTGTGATAATATGTGTTCATTTTGTGTAGTGCCTTTTACCAGAGGCAGAGAGCGCAGTCGAAGCCCTCAAACCATAGTGCAAGAAGCAAAAGACTTGTTTGATAAAGGTTTTCGGGAAGTTACCTTACTTGGGCAAAACGTTGATTCGTACAAATGGAAAGATGAAAAGGAAGAAAAGCCAATTGGTTTTGCAAAGTTACTGGCAATGGTAGCCGAAATAAGCCCTTTGTTGCGAGTTAGGTTTTCTACATCGCACCCAAAAGATATGTTAGATGAGGTATTACATACTATGGCATCTTACAAAAATATTTGCAACTATATTCATTTACCTGTGCAATCGGGCAACTCTAGAGTGTTAAAATTAATGAATCGTACTTATGACCGCAATTGGTATATGGGCAGAGTAGAAGCTATTAAACGAATTATACCCGATTGTGGAATTTCTACAGATATTATAACAGGTTTTTGTAGTGAAACAGAGGAAGAACATAAAGATACTTTAAGTATAATGGAAGCTGTGCAGTACGATTTGGCTTATATGTTTTTTTACTCAGAAAGGCCAGGTACTTTGGCAGAGAGAAAGTATGAAGATGATATACCATTAGAAATAAAAAAGAGAAGGTTGCGAGAAGTGATTGACCTTCAAAGCAAACACTCATTAGCAAGCAACCAAAAAGATATTGGTACTGTGGCAGAGGTTTTAGTAGAAAAAACTTCAAAAAGATCAATAGAAGATATGTGTGGCAGAAACGATCAAAACAAAATGGTAATCTTTCCAAAAGAAAATGCAACAATAGGTAAGTATGTTAAAGTAAAAATTGAAAGTTGCACCCAGGCTACTTTGAAAGGTAAAATTGTAGAATATTTAAATTAAAATAATAAACCTATTTCCAATTTACAGACCATAAAACAACGTTTTGGCATTATCGGCAACTCCGAGGCTTACAATAATGCATTGAAGATAGCTTTGCGCGTTGCTCCAACTAATTTAACGGTTTTAATAACTGGCGAAAGTGGTTCGGGTAAAGAAGTATTTTCTCAAATTATACACGCTTTAAGCCCACGAAAACACAACACTTTAATTGCCGTAAATAGCGGGGCAATACCAGAAGGAACAATTGATAGCGAACTGTTTGGCCACGAAAAAGGAGCTTTTACAGGAGCTACCGAAAAACGAAAAGGTTATTTTGAATCAGCAGATGGAGGTTCATTATTTTTAGATGAAGTTGGCGAAATTCCATTGGGCACACAGGCAAGATTGTTGCGGGTTTTAGAAACTGGTGAAATTATGAAAGTAGGTTCGTCAAAGGTACAAAATACAGATGTACGCCTAATTGCTGCCACCAATAAAGATTTGATGGAAGATATTAGTTTGGGTAAATTTAGAGAAGATTTGTATTACCGCTTAGGAACCGTGCCCATAAAAGTGCCACCATTGCGTGAGCGACCAGAAGATATTCATATTTTGTTTAGAAAATTTGCAGCCGACTTTAGCTCAAAATATCGTACTGCGAGCATTAAACTTACAGATGGTGCTAAGCAAGTATTAGAAGATTACGCTTGGCCGGGTAATGTACGGGAAGTAAAAAATATAGCAGAACAAATATCTGTTTTAGCTACAGATGATGTTATTGAGGCTAAGGTTTTGCAGGGTTTTTTACCTAAAAAAAATAATAATCGCTTGCCGGCTTTAGTTAGTACAAATGGCAATTCGCAAAATGGAAATGATGCTTTTAGTGAGCGTGAAATTTTGTATAAAATTATGTTTGATATGAAGAGCGACATCTCTGATTTAAAAAAGGTGCTGTTTCAAATAATGCAAACAGGTGGTGGAAATGTACAAAATTCGGAATTAGCAAAAGAGTTTGTAACTCAATATGCCAATGAAAACAATAAAGCTTTAACTGTTGCTAAAAACGAAAATAATTTTAACTCGAGCAACAGCAGCGTTTATGTAAACAATAATATTAAAGAACACGATATAGTTGAAGAGTCTTTATCAATAGCAGATAAGGAGCAAGAATTAATAAAAAAAGCCTTAATAAAGCACAAAGGAAAACGAAAAGACGCCGCTTTAGATTTGGGCATTTCTGAAAGAACACTTTATAGAAAAATTAAAGAATATAGCATTGAGGCGTAATACATCATTAAAAAAAATATTTATATTTATTTGCATTTTTGCAAGCACTATTATTATAAATGGCTGTGGTATTTATTCTTTTACAGGAGCTTCAGTTTCGCCAGAAGTAGAAACTTTTACAGTAGAAACTTTTGAAGATAATTTATTAGAAAACCCTAATTTACGACAGCTGTTAACCGATGAACTAGTAAACAAACTAACTTCAAATACCAACTTATCACCAGTACGGTTAGATGGTGATTTGAAATTTGAAGGAAAAATAACCCGCTATCAAATTACACCGGTAACTACTACTACTGCCAGCTCGGCTGCCGAAAGTAGATTAACTATTGAAATAGCAGTAAAGTTTACAAATGAAGTAGAAACTGATAAAAGTTTTGAACAACGATTTTCGGATTTTGAAGATTTTGATCAATCCATTAATTTTGCAGATGTTGAAGTAAACTTAGTAAATGAAATAAATGAAAGATTAATTGATAAAATTTTTAATAAAGCACTTGTAAATTGGTAATGAATATTAATAAGGAAATATTAAACGAATTATTGACTAACTCGAACAAAATAAATGAGATTAGCCTTGAGAGCTTGGAAAATTTGGCTGATGAATTTCCATATTTTATAGGTATTCAAAAGCTTATTAATACTAAAAAACGACTAATACAAGAAAGAAAAGGAGAGGTTACTTTTGATAAGCGACTTAAAAAAATTAACTCAAAATATACAAATGATAGGTTTGACAAAGCTGATGATGAAGATGAAGAATTTACTGAACTTGAAATGCAAGAAACAGAACTGCCATTTAATAACATCGAAAATAGAAATAACAATATTAGCGAACATTTTGTTGAAAAAGCAGCTACAATTGATACAGTTTTAAGCGAGGAGCAGATTGAAGAATTGCAAAATTTAGCGGGTGACTCAAATAATTATTTCAATGACGATTTGAGCTTGTTACCACATTTAAATAAACACAATATTGACAAGTTAGACAATTTAGATATTAAAACTTACCTTCAATTAACAAATATAGTTGAAAGAAATGGAAGTGAGATATTAGAAAGAGTTTTTTCACTATATAAAGAAAATATAAAAGCAATTGCTGAGGAAGCAAAAAATTTGTTCCAAAATAAGTATCAAAAATTATTATTAGAACAACTTGGTTTTTCAAACTATAATAGTGATAACAATTTAAAGCATATAGTTGGCATTGGCGATTTGTTAGAAGATAAGCTTCATAAAAATGGAATTTTTAGCTTTGAACAACTTTCAAAATTAAATGAAAAATTTACTGAGATATTAACGGTTGTAATTGATTATTTTCCAGGAAGAATTGAACGAGATAATTGGCAACAGCAAGCAGAAAAATTATATAAAGCTCAAAATGAGCCAACAAGGCAACAAAAGCCTGTTGAAACAATTGAACATCTTACAGAAAAATTAAAAACACGTAAAAGCAATTTATTTAACTTTGCCAATGAAGCCGAAACAATTGAAAGTATTGAGCCTGAGCTAACTAAAAATTTTTTAGATTGGTTAGTAGAAATTGACGAAAAAAAAAAGTTTGTAGAAGTTTTGAAGAATAAAGAAGAACCTAATGAAATAACTAACGAAGTGGCAGAAATTGAAGAGGAACAACCCAGGTTAGTAAAAGTTGACGAAGATAACTTAAATGAAATTCATACGTTTTTAGGTAATAAAGCCACCGATTATAAAGTTACCAAACCTGTTTTCGAATTTTTACCTGGTTTTTCTGTTAAAGAAGTTGCAGCCAAAAGTTTAGAGGAAGATAAAAGCATTGTTTCTATTACTTTGGCAAAAATTTATGAGCAGCAAGCCTATTTTGATAAGGCTATTAACATCTACAAAAAACTTATTTTGAAATATCCAGAAAAAAGCAGTTTCTTTGCAGGCTTAATTAAGGATTTAGAAGAAAAAATATAATATCAATGTTATATACAATAATTACAATATTAATTGTTTTAATCTGCTTACTAATTTTGTTAGTAGTATTAGTTCAAGACCCTAAAGGTGGCGGACTTGGTGGTGCTTTTGGTGGCGTTAGTAGTAATACGCTCGGTGGTGCTAAAAATGCAGCAGATTTTTTAGAAAAAACTACCTGGGGTTTAATTATTGCTTTGTTTGTTTTTAGCTTACTTTCTGCTACAGTTATTAATAGTAATACCAGTAATAATAATGGGCCAAACAAACAATTAGAGCAATCAATTGATGATTTTGATCCTGATAATTTTGATATAGGAGAGTAAAATTAAATGCTGTTAAGCCTTATCCCGTTCAATATACCTTACTAATTCTCTTTTTGCTATTGGTAAAAAAGTTTCTTTTAATGGTAATTGCATTTTCGAATTAATTAAATAGGTTGCCGGGTTAGGCATCGTTTTTAAGTTTTTAATTAAGCTAATTTTAATAGATTCGTAGCTTTGTACTAACTTTTTTTTGTATGAAGTAATGTAGTTTGTTTTTATTGATCGATACTGTTCCGAATATTTTTCAAAAATTGTAATTTCATACTCAAACACCTTGTGTTCTGTTTTGTTACCATTCTTCAAAATCATATAACCAAAATCGGTGGTTAAAGGCATAATACCAATTGGTTCAATATGTAAATTGTCTTCAACAAAATCGTAAATGTTTTTACCATCATTTAAAGCAGTTTTTATTTTGGGTATAGCAAATTTTAAAATAATATCAATTTCTTCCATAAAGTTATCGTCATTAATAGCCTTTTCATATTCTAATTGAAATTTTTCTAAATCTACTTTTTTAAGATGTTTAGCAAATTTATTGGTAGTAATTTGTTTCTTCTCACTAAAATCTACCAAATTTTGATAATGGTACACTAAGTCTGACAAAAAGGGATATAATTTTTGTGAGTTAAAATTTTTGCTAACATGTTTTAAGTAAGCTAAAAGCATATATTTTTTATACTCATAATCAATCCAACCCTCAGTAATCCAGTTTGTATTTAATGATTTCATAGTTATTTTCGTTTTTTGTTATTTTAAATTTATTACAAATATTTTAAAAATTCGATTATTGATAAAATTAGCAGATTTTGCAACTATTCAGAAGTCAGATCATTTCATTGTCAGACGTTAGACATAATTTGTGTGAGAAAGAGCGTTTTTGACTTCACTCAGTCGAATTTATCTGACGTCTGACAGCGAAACGGTCTGACCTCTGCTAAATAGTTACCTATTTTTTATAGAAGACATTAAGTTTGTAATTCTCGGCATTTCAATACATTAATCAAGCTTTGTCAATAGCATTTTATTTACTCAATAGAAACATAGTTAAGCCACTAATGCTATAAATTAAACAAAATCTTTACACTTCTTAACTTAAAAAGTAAAGCTCTTTTAATTATTTAAACTGTTGAAATTTTTTAATAAAGAAGTATAAAAACAAAAAAGGTATGGCAATCGCATAAAATCTGATTGCTGATTATGTAATAAAATCTAACATTATTTTTAGAAATGTTATTTTTTGTGGTTTAATACGACTTAGCGCACTCTAAAAATTAGCCCCGTTTTCTATGGTTTATCCAAGCATTATTTAGTTTTTTTTTGATTTATAACTTGTTTTTTTGACATTTAGCTATAGCTGCGCCATCCTCGTCACAACAACAAGGTGTTTT
>Ga0209187_1003852_pt1 | contig 11986 bp, 10 predicted proteins | sample BantaG_FD_187430 | JGI IMG/M metagenome (GOLD analysis project Ga0209187, IMG submission 187430) | Marine algal microbial communities from Bantry Bay, Ireland - BantryBay_4 metaG (SPAdes) (version 2) | ecosystem: Host-associated > Algae > Red algae > Unclassified | place: Bantry Bay, Ireland... | reverse complement strand
TTCTTTTTCCGCTATTTTTACCTACAAAAATCCTTACGTAGCGTAGGCTATGTGCGGTTTTTGTAAGAAAAAATATCGAAAAAATAATCACGTCAAAATTGTAAGCCTATTTTTGTCCCACTACTTACTGCATTTTATAATGATTGACGGTTAATGTATAATGATTAATTTTTTATCGAAGATAATGAAAAGCTCCGTCATTAAGTGCTGTAAATCCCAAACAAAAAAGTGCGGATAGCAAGCTATCCACACTTTTTTTCAAAATAATTGATTCTATTTTTTTTATAATTCTAATGTGTCCGTAACAACGCGAGTTATTTCACGTTGGACTGTAGACTGCCGCCTGCGGACTATTTTAAAAACAATAATCATCTGCTTCTATCAATGCTTGTGCAATACGGCGGCGTGCTGCTTTTGCATTGATGCCTTCGTATTTCGTGAATCGACGCAAACCTTTGATGAGCATCATTTTTTCATCGCCTTCTGCCCATGAACGGATGCAGTTGCGGGCGTTGAGTGCGATGCGCTCGTTGGCATCGCCTATATAGACTTTCGCCATGTCGATTTGTGCGCTACACGCTGCTTGTCCGCGTAGTTGGATGAGTTTTTCGACACGCAAAATGACGGATTCGGCTACATAGATGTCAATCATCATATCGGCAAGGTACATGAGGATTTCTTGCTCGTCTTTGAGCGATTGCATGAGTTTTTGTACGGTCGCTCCTGCGGTCATCAGGAAGGCTTTTTTGAGGTCTTTTACGGCGTATTTTTCGTTGGTAAATATAGAACCATTTGCACTGTGTCCATTTGCCGAAGGCGGTGACATCAACTCTTGCTGTACTGCCATAGCGGGCGTCATAATGTCTAATTGACCTTTCATGACGCGCTTTAGGAGTATATCGACGGAGAGCATACGGTTGATTTCGTTGGTGCCTTCAAAGATGCGGTTGATACGTGCGTCGCGGTAGGCACGCGCCATAGGTGCCTCTTCGGAGTAGCCCATGCCGCCGTAAATTTGCAAGCCTTCATCGACTACGTAGTCCAAGACTTCAGAGCCAGCGACTTTGAGCAAGGCACATTCTACGGCGTATTCTTCGGCTGCACCGAGTAGGGCTTCACTGTGTGATTTTCCGTTGGAAAGGAGCTTATCTTCGGTTTCCTGAATGTCGCTGCTGGCACGATATACGGCTGATTCGACAGCATAGATGCGGGTGGCTTGCTCTGCCAATTTGTGTTTTATTGCACCAAAATTGCTAATAGGTTGTTTGAATTGGTGGCGTTCGTTGGCGTATTTGATGGAGTATTCGATGGCGAGTTTTGCGCCGCCGAGTGCGCCTGCGCCGAGTTTGATACGCCCGATGTTGAGGATATTGAAGGCGATACGGTGTCCTTTGCCGATGTCGCCCAATATATTTTCTGTGGGTATTTTTACGTTTTCAAAAAATATCTGGCAGGTAGAAGATCCCTTTACGCCAAGCTTGCGTTCTTCTGCGCCGCGCGATACGCCTTCGAGTGCTGCTTCTACGATGAATCCGGTGAATTTGTCGCCGTCAATTTGTGCGAATACGACGAAAACATCTGCTATACCGCCGTTGGTAATCCACATTTTCTGACCGTTGATGAGGTAGTGTTTGCCGTCATCGGAAAGGGTGGCTTTTGTTTTGGCGGCGAGTGCATCTGAACCCGAACCGGGTTCGGTGAGGCAGTAGGCGGCTTTTTTGACGCCGGAAATGAGGTCGGGCAGGTATTTTGCTTTTTGTGCCTCGTTGCCAAAGTAGAGTATGGGCAACATGCCTATACCTGTGTGTGCGCCGTGTGTGAGGGCAAAGGATAAGCCGTGCGACATGGTTTCGGTGAGGAGCATGTTGGTGAGAAAGTCTTGCGCCGAGCCACCGTATTCTTCGGGAAATGCTACGCCGAGTAAACCGAGTTGTCCGGCTTCTTCGAGTAGCTGCGCAAGTAGCTTGAGGTCGTGATTTTCGAGTTTGTCATCTGCGGGGCGGACTTTTTGGATAATGAAATCTTTTGCCATGTCCGCTACCATGCGTTGTTCTTCGTTGAATTGTTCGGGGATAAATACGGTTTCTGCTGCCGTTTCAGCAATGAGAAATTCTCCACCGTTAAGTATTTTTTGTTGTAACTCCATCTTTAATTTTGAATGAATGAATTTTGAGTGAATGAATTTTGAATGAATGAATCAAGTATCACCCCATCAAAAATGGTTCATGCATTGAGCATTTACATTTATTTTGTTTAAAATTTCGGTTCTTTGACAATTTTTGCATTTTCCTCCAATGCGGCTTTAGCCCATTGCAATAAATAGCTGAACGACAATGGGTTAAAACCACATTGGAGGAAGGGAGGGGCTTTTTTGCAAAAGTTGTCAAAGAACCAAAATTTCTAATTGCGAAATTAGGAAAGTTTATTGAGAAAAGCAATGCACGCATTGTATTTTTCAATGCGTGCATTGCTTTTTTTGTTTTTTAGTAGAAATGTTGGGGAATTGGGGTTCTTTGACAAATCCCATGATTGCTCGTTTCCTGCGTAAGGGATAGGAGGTGTTGTTTGAACGGAACAGAGTGGAGAGAGTGCCGGATAGCCCGACCCTCGACTGATAAGGAGAGGGATACGCCCTAATTATAATGCTACAATGCGATAATGCTACAATGCGATAATGCGATAATGCTACAATGCTACAATGCTACAATGCGATAATGCGATAATGCGATAATACTACAATGCGATAATGCGACAATACTACAATGCGATAATGCTACAATGCGATAATGCTTAAATATTGTGGGAAGATGAAAAAGAGTTTGTCAGTCATTCAAAGGGATATACAAACAGAAAACGGCATAGTAGCGGCTGTCTTTAGTTCCGATAGCTATCGGAAAAAAGGTTTGAAAAACCTTTAACTCGCGTTATTCGTGCCGACGTGAATGCTCCTTTGCGGTCGTCTCCGATAGCTATCAGAGCTAAAGACAGCTGGTACGAGTTTTTACACGCTCCCCCGGATTTCCTACATGAGCTAATAGGTTTAGGGAAGACGAAAAAAATAATCTATCCGTCTGAATTGTTCTTTTTCTTATATGTTTCACTAATAAGTTTACCTTCTTTATGCCTCGTAAAAACGATGGTTCTTTATGAAATTAGGTGGTTTTAGTCGGCAGACGAAGGTTTTTATAAAGTGTTTTTGGGTAATTTGGCAATTTTTAGTTACCTACAAAGGTATTCGGCTGACGACACGCCTGTGGCACGACCACCTGAAATGATAAACACCAAATTATATTATCGTCAGCCCAATTCCCTATTTCCCCAATTTCTTATTTAGACCAGAGCGGAATTGGGTTGCTTTTCGTATGCTCGTTTTTGTCTTAGTTGTTCGATGTCTTCGTCACGTTTTCTATCGGCTTCGACGGCATCTCTAATAAATTTAATTATCGTTAAAATCAAGAGTGTCAGGAAGATACCTCCAATAGCATATTTTATTCCTTCAAATATAATGTTGGGTTTTCTGTGACCGAGCGGATACACTGGTTCGTCAATGGAGACTAGATAGGGGGTTTCTCTTTTTAAGGTAAAATTCAAGACTTCTACGCTTCGTACCAATTCGAGGTAGATGGCGTTGAGGACTTCTACGCTCCTTCGAAGGCGGATGTCTTCTATCAAAGCTCGCGCAGAGATGAGGTTTTTATTGGCGTCTTGAAATTTGGCGTAACGTGATTCTGCTACCTTGAGTTCGGCTGCAATGGAGTCTTTGCGATATTCCATTTGCTGCGTGTTGGTTTGGTTTTTTTCGTTGAGTTTTTCTTTGTAGAAAAAAGCTAATTCTTTGTAAAGAGTTTTAATAAATTCGATGGAGAAGGCTTGTGATTCGGTGGACATTCTCATTTCTATGATACCCGAACCTCTAATTTCTGTTTTGAGGTGTTTGTTTTTCATTCGATTCCAGATGACGTTGAGAACGATGTTTTCAGTGGGTTTGAAGTTTTCGACATCGCCATGCGTGAACCAAAAGTCAATGAATTTGACCGCTTCTTTTTCTTCCCAATTTTCGTATAGCCTAAGTTCGCGAAGGTAGTGGTTGGCATAATAATCTTCCAGACCATTTATAGTTACTTTTTGGAACATTGCCATCCCCATAATCTTACGGGTTTCCATAAATTCGACGATACGGTCAAAATCGACATTGTCGAGTCCTTGCAAACCAAATTGTCCTATCAAGCCTGAGAGTCCGCCACCGCCGCCACCGCCTGAACTTTCTTCATATAGGGTAAATGTGAGTCCAGCATTGAATATCGCCGGGGTCGTATAGACGGTGTAAGCTCTATATATTGCCAAGGAGAGCGCAACTAATAACACCAGCCACCATTTCTTTACGAAGAAGAGGAAATAACTTTTGAAGACACGAATGATTTGACCTATTGTGATAACTTCTTCGTCAATGTATTGTTCTCTCATGATATGAGTTGAAAATTATATTTGTAAAACTACTTAGAGAAGACGAAAAAAATAACTTCGTCAGCTATATGGCTTCTTTCACTTAGCCAAGCATATAAAAAAAATAACTTTTTCATTTAGGGTAGATTATTTTCTTCCTCTTCCCTTATTATTGTGCAAAAGTTCTATCTGCCAATAGTAATAAGGTCAGTACAGATGTAGCTTGTCCGACTATGGTAGCAAGTACTTCGGACCATTCTCTCCGGCGTTCGCTCCTGCCTTCTTCATCTGTTTTTTCTTTTTTCCTTTCCTTGCGGTCAACATTGATGACTGCACCCGCATCTACTTTTGGGTAGATTCTGAATAGACCATAGTTTTTGGTTTTTTCTACATAGCCGTTGGGATTGACTACGGTGATTAGGTTTTTTCGTCCGTTTTTTACCCTTCTGTCTACTCCTGTACCGTATTTATTGACGTAAAATTTGGCGCGACGTCCTTTGTGGTGTGGCGCACTGATTTTTCCTAATGTATCAATTTGGGGATAACGAATGGCACCCATGACGGATACGAGGTCTTTGTGTTTTGGGATATTAATCATATCGCCAGCTTTGAGTACATAGTTGAAGTGTGAGTTGGGGCTTTTGATGGCTTTGTCCAAATCAAGAATAACACGTCCGAGGCTGTCTTCCATTCGAATGAGTGTAGCCCCTCTAGGGTAAGCGGCATCTGTGAGTCCTCCTGCTCTTTGGATGACACTGAGTAGGGTTTCTTGTTTGTCTGTCAACGTATATTCTCCGGGATAAGCCACTTCACCATCGAGTGAGATATTTTGTTGCAACTCAAATTCGGGTGCGTTGCGTACAAATATTTGGTCGTAAGGTTTTATTTTGAACTCACCTTGTTCGCCTTCGAGTATGAGTCTTCTATCGACTCTTACCGTAGCGATACTGACGGCAGTTTTCTTGTCTTCATTAATTTCGATACGTGATATTTCAATGCGCCCTTCGGCGGCTTCTTCGCGCAATCCTCCTGCAAGGTAGACGATGTCAGAAAGCGTCATGTTTGGGCTATATGCGAAATCTCCTGGTACGCGTACCGCCCCACTAATTTCTACACGAACATCTTTGTCTTCAAATCTATCTTTTGGAAATATAACGAGTACATCATTGGGCAGTAGTTTTTTATTGGCAGCGGATGTTGGGTTACTATTGGCTTCCTGAATGTCTATACGCAACCATTTTCTTTTGTCATTGCCATCCACACGCTGAATATAAGCGTAGCGAGCTGCATCTTTCATTGTTCCTCTTGCAAAAAATATGGCATCTTTTACCTTGAGGTTGTCATCGTATCTGAATTTGCCCGGATTGCGAACGTGTCCCTCTACAAAGTAGTCGTAACTGTCGTCAAAATCTGATTTGGCGGCAATCGTAATCACGTCAAATGGCTCGAGTTCGATATTTTCCTGCGAAGCAGGATTACTTAAGATGTTATTTATATCAATTGAAATATATTTTTTTGACAAATCATCATCCCTTCTTACGATGTAAGCTGTTTCGGTCAATGAATTGTCTTTAATTCCTGCTTTTTTGATAATATCGCTTACTCTTGTACCTTGTATAAGTTCGTAATCTCCTGCGATTTCGACCTCTCCTTCTACCTTCACAAAGTTTTCGTATTCTTTCTCGATAGTATATATCTGAACTTGGTCGCCTGTTACGAGTTCTTTATCGCCCCCGCTGGCAAGCAGGTCTTTGAAATCTACATCGACCAATACCTTCTCATCGTCGCCGTAGCGTTCTATCTGAATATTGCTTTTATAAGCTCTCGCTCCAAATCCACCGGCATAGTCGATGGCATTTACCAAGCCTTCGTCAGGCTGCATTTCGTATCGTGCAGGGCGTTTGATAGCACCGTTGAGGCGTACCAATTTGCCTGCTGTTGGGACGTGTATAATGTCATTATCTCTCAGATAAAATTCGTCGATAACCGATGGATTAGCGAGATATTTATATACATCCAATACTCTATCCGGCTCTCCCGAACGGCGAACGGTGATATTTCTGACTGTACCATTTTCATTGGGACCACCTGCTGCGGTAAGGGCATTGAAAGCCGTATTGAGGGCAGACATTTTGTAACTTCCCGGTTGGAAAACCTCCCCATAAATACCCACAGTAATGAGGCGCGAGTAGTTGAGTACTATTTCCATTTGTGATTTTTTGATGTTATACTGATTCGCAAAATTTTCTCTTATCAAAGAAACCGCAGCCTTGTGTGTGAGTCCTTTGAGATAGATGCGCGACATTCGAGGCGGCTTGATGTAGCCCTCATCATTTATCTCAAACTCTCCGCTATACTCTGTTTCTCCCCATATCGAAATGGCGAATTCATCGCCGATACCTACGATATAGCTGTCCGGTGCTTGAAAATCCTCTAATTGGTTGAGCAGCGTAAGGGTTTTATTTCTAAAAATTCCTTTACCATAGGTATCCTCTTCTTGCTCTTGTACCACGATGACTTCTTCTTCATCGTCTACTATTCCGATTTCTTCTTTAACTGCTTCCTCCTCTACAAGTTGTTCGGCTGCATCCAAAATATCTTGTTTTTCTTCGGCTTCTTCTTTCGCTTTTTTATCTGCAATTTCTTTGGCTTGCTCTTTGGCAGGGTCGATAGTTTCTGTTCGCCCTTCTACATTGAGTTTATTATCATCAATAGCTTGAATCAATTCACCACTCGAAATTTCACCGCTATCCAGTTTATCTTGGATTACTGATTGGTCTAGTCCCATATCCTGCACCTGTTCCAACACTGCGTCAGGCACTTGTGCATAACCGGTCGTGCACATCCAGAGGGATGCCAGAAGAATAAAAAATATCTTTCTCATTATTTGTTAGTTCGTTTACTTGTTATCCGTTTATTCGTTATTCGTTATTCGATAGATTCATGCAGGTATTTTGCTTTGCAAAATAAAACTAATCCACGAATTACGAATAAACGAATCTAACGAATTACGAATATTGTTTTTTGTAATAGTCTTTATAATCACCAGAAGTGATATTATCCAACCAATCTTGGTTGTTAAGATACCATTTTACGGTTTTTCGGAGTCCGTTTTCAAAGTCAATTGAAGGTGTCCAACCGAGTTCGCGCTCTATTTTTGAGGCATCAATCGCATAACGGCGGTCATGTCCGGGGCGATCTTTCACGGTAATAATCAATTTCCTTGCCGAGCCTACTTCGCGTCCCAATTCTTCATCCATCATATCGCACAATAAGTGTACAAGGTCGATATTTGTCCACTCATTATGTCCACCTATATTATAGGTTTCGCCATTTTTTCCATTATGAAAAACCGTATCAATCGCTTCGGCATGGTCTTTTACCCAAAGCCAATCGCGGGTGTACAAACCATCACCATATACGGGTAGCGGTTTTTCTTGTTTAATATTATTGATAAATAATGGGATTAATTTTTCGGGGAATTGGTACGAACCATAATTATTAGAACAATTTGAAATCACTATCGGCAAACCGTAGGTATGCTGATAAGCACGTACAAAATGGTCTGAACTGGCTTTCGCTGCCGAATAAGGCGAGCGTGGGTCGTAAGGTGTATCTTCTCTGAAAAATGTATCTTCACCGAGTCGCAATGCGCCATACACTTCATCTGTAGAAACATGGTAAAAACGTTTGCCCTCTGCTTTTTCTGTCCAATGTACTTTCGCAGCATGTAGCAAATTAAACGTACCCAATACATTCGTTTTCAAAAAATTCAAGGGTTCGGTGATAGAACGATCCACATGCGTTTCTGCCGCAAGATGAATCACGCCGTCGAAATCATTCTTTTCAAACAATTCCATCACAAAGTCCGTATCTACAATGTCTCCTTTGATAAAGCTATAATTCGGAGCATTTTCGATGTCTTTGAGGTTGTTCAGATTACCTGCATAAGTCAATTTATCTAAATTAACTATTTGATAATCAGGATATTTATTAACAAATAATCTGACGACATGCGATCCAATGAATCCGGCAGCACCGGTGATAAGTATTTTCATGAATAAGTTTAAGTTGAAGACTAAAATTAAGTTTAGTAACGAATAAATAATAACTTAAAATAGCATTTGCCTTTGGCAAACGTCCATTTTAAATTGTCCCGATAACTATACGGGATAAACTTAATCTTAAACTAAGGGAAGACGAAAAAAATAATCTACCCGTCTGAATTGTTCTTTTTCTTATATGTTTCACTAAATCTTCCTTAGTGAAAGAAAATAAATAACTTGCCCCGTTATGCTTGTTCTTTTCCCTTCTAAGGTCGCACTGAAATATAGCCATTTTTTAATTAATTAAAATTATTTTGTAATTTATTTATTATTAAAAATGAATTATTTATAAATATTTTTTATTATAAAATAATTTAAAAATATCCTTATTTCAGCAGAACCTTAGAAGAAAAAATTACGGCGCATAATGGAACAATTTATTTAATTTCTTTCACTTACGTAGCTCGGCTATGCGCGTCAAATTTAGCCAAACATATAAAAAAAATAACTTCTTCATTTGGGGTAGATTATTTTCTTCCTCTTCCCTTATTTGAGTGTCTTTTTAAAGTATTCGTAAGTTCTTCTCAACCCTTCTTTTCTATCTACTTTGGCTTCCCAACCGAGTATGTTTTTTGCTTTTGTGGTGTCGGGTCTGCGTTTTTTTGGGTCATCTTTCGGGAGGTCTTTGTATATGATTTTCAGTTCTTTATCTTTTACGAGGTCTATGATTTCCTCTGCAAATTCTTTTATCGTAATTTCGTCCGGATTACCAATATTGACAGGTAAATGATAATCACTCATCAAGAGTCGGTAGATGCCTTCTACGAGATCATCAACATAGCAAAACGAGCGCGTTTGTGAGCCATCTCCAAACACTGTAAGTGCCTCGCCATTAATGGCTTGTGAAAGAAATGCCGGCAATGCGCGTCCGTCATTGGTACGCATACGCGGACCGTAGGTGTTGAAAATTCGGATGATGCGTGTCTCCAAGCCGTGTACGTTGTGATAAGCCATTGTGAGGGCTTCTTGAAAACGTTTGGCTTCATCGTATACGCCACGCGGACCGATTGGGTTCACATTGCCCCAATATTCTTCCGTTTGTGGGTGTACTTCCGGGTCGCCATATACTTCGGAAGTAGAAGCGACAAGGATTCTCGCGTTTTTAGCTTTTGCCAAGCCCAGTAGATTGTGTGTGCCAAGCGAGCCGACTTTCATGGTCTGAATCGGCATTTGGAGGTAATCAATCGGACTCGCCGGAGATGCAAAGTGCAAGATGTAGTGCAATTCGCCGGGAACGTGGACGAATTTGGAGACATCGTGGTGATAAAACACAAAATTTTCGTTGGCAAACAGGTGTTCGATATTCTCCAAATTTCCTGTTATCATGTTGTCCATTCCGATGACCTGAAAGCCTTCGGCGATGAATCTATCACACAAATGCGAGCCTAAAAATCCTGCTGCACCGGTTATGAGTACTTTTTTCATATCTTCACCTCTTTTTCTACGTTAACAATCTCTCTACCAATGCTTTCGTAATGGAATCCATGCTCGCGCATTTGTTCTACACTGTACAGGTTTCGTCCGTCAAATATGACTTTGTTGTCTGCCAAATGACTGTTCATTTTCGCAAAATCGGGGGTGCGGAATACGCTCCATTCGGTGATGATAGCAAGTGCATCTACATTTTCGATGGCTTCGTATTGGGATGCTACCAAGTTGATTTTTTCTCCAAATTCGAGGGCTACATTTTCCATAGCTTCGGGGTCAAATGCTTTGACTTTCGCGCCTGCTTCGAGCAATTCCTCAATGATGTATAGAGCGGGTGCTTCGCGGATGTCGTCCGTATTCGGCTTGAAGGCGAGTCCCCATATACCGATGGTTTTGCCTGTCAAATCTTCACCAAAATATTTTTTAATTTTTTCGACCAAAATGCTCTTTTGGATGCGATTGACACGCATCACGGAGTTGAGTATTTTGAAGTCATAATCATTGCCTTCGGCGGTTTTGGCGAGTGCCTGCACATCTTTCGGAAAGCAACTGCCACCGTAGCCTACGCCGGGAAAAAGAAAGCGTTTGCCGATACGATTGTCGCTACCCATGCCCTTGCGCACCATGCTCACGTCTGCGCCAACTTTTTCACAGAGGTTCGCGATTTCATTCATAAAAGAAATTCGCGTAGCGAGATAAGAATTAGCGGCGTATTTGGTGAGTTCGGCGGAGCGTTCGTCCATAAAAATCACGGGATTTCCTTGTCTGACGAATGGTTCGTAGAGGCGTTCCATCACTTTTTTTGCCTTGTCAGAACTCGTACCGATGACCACGCGGTCGGGCTTCATAAAATCATCTACTGCAACGCCTTCACGCAAAAATTCGGGATTGGAAACGACATCAAATAATGATTGGTCGAGTCCTGCGGCGAGTTCGGCATGTACACGTTCGGCAGTTCCTACGGGAACGGTGCTTTTATCAACGATAACTTTGTAGTCCTGAATAAGTACGCTCAATTGGCGAGCTACACCAAGTACGTAGGAGAGGTCGGCAGAGCCATCTTCGCCGGGAGGAGTGGGAAGTGCCAGAAAAATAATCTGGGCATCTTTTATGGCTTCGGCAAGGTCGGTCGTAAATTTTAATCTTCCCTGACGGGTATTTCGGTCAAATAGTAGGTTGAGCCCCGGCTCATATATGGGTACGATACCCGACTGCATTTTCTTGACTTTTGCTTCGTCAATATCAACGCATATCACGTTGTTGCCGGTTTCTGCAAAGCAGGTGCCTGTAACGAGTCCTACATAGCCGGTTCCAACTACGGCAATATTCATATTCAGTTTAAATTTAAGAATACGATTAAGTAAATTTAATATAAAAAATTGATTACCAACTACTTATATTTAGACAGAACTTAATTTAATTCTATTTGATTATTTACTTCAGTAAATCAATTTTGTGCGTAAAATTACGCTCACGCAGATTAGACGCAAAAAATATGGAAAGGGACAGGTCATGCCCCCAATTTTAAGGCTGCAAATATAAGGATAAGTATTGGTTTACCGTAGTTTTATCGAAAATGAAATATATGCTAAAAGGCATATTTAGATTTGGCTTTTTGCTAAAAACCAGTTATCTCAAAGAACTTTGCATCGCAAAGTTATTTTTAAAATCGAGAAAAAGCAAATTCAATGCTATTATTTTTTAAAATAAGTAGTGGGACAAAAATAGGCTTAGTGAAAGAAATTATTTTGGAATAAAGTCTAGTCTATAGATGATAGTAAAAAGTCGATAGTCCATAGACCTATAGACAAACGTGAGCGTGTTTCACGTTAGCCTATCGACTATCGACTATCGACTACAACACAAGTTGTGTTATTCTGAATAAGTAGTGGGACAAAAATAGGCTTACAATTTTGACGTGATTATTTTTTCGATATTTTTTCTTACAAAAACCGCACATAGCCTACGCTACGTAAGGATTTTTGTAGGTAAAAATAGCGGAAAAAGAA
>Ga0209187_1003851_pt1 | contig 11986 bp, 10 predicted proteins | sample BantaG_FD_187430 | JGI IMG/M metagenome (GOLD analysis project Ga0209187, IMG submission 187430) | Marine algal microbial communities from Bantry Bay, Ireland - BantryBay_4 metaG (SPAdes) (version 2) | ecosystem: Host-associated > Algae > Red algae > Unclassified | place: Bantry Bay, Ireland... | reverse complement strand
ACAAAGTCAAGCATAGAAAACAAAAATGAATGCGAAGAATACTTCACCTATCTAAGTAATACTATAAAAAGGGAAAAAGAGAAATCAAGCGACAGGGGGTTTAGACGATTTTATATAAATGAGAAATAGAACTTGCAAATGGAACATATGGACATCCAAAATTTTCGAAATTTTTGGAAGCGTTTATTCAAAATAAGGAATGTCTTATTGGCAAGGATGCAAGCTTTGTCAAAGCATTGTTTCTGCCTGGGAGCGTGCCCGAAAAATGGAAATATTTTTTACATGAAATAAATATCAATTTAGAAATATTCGACCATATTGATCTTGAAGACACCTCTGATATTTATCCGATAAGAAAGGTGATTCCTCACTTTAGAACAAAAGGCGTGATAAAAAGAATAGAGTTAACTTATGTAAAAAAACGTCCAGAAATAATGATGATCCAATTTTTTTGAATTGGCTAATTTACTGTTTTACAAAAAAATCTATCTAATAAGTCTTCCTACTGGATACACCCGATGCGTTTTTTCATAATGCGATGATTGATGATAGATAAAATCAAGCTGCGCATAGCTATCTTTCGCAAACTCTATATCATTTGCCTTCTTTTGCTCAAAGGCACTTTTTAGCTCGGGATTCGTCTGTAAAAGTTCCCAAGCTTCGTCCTCAAACACATAAGCAGAAAAGTGTTCCTTCTGTTGAAGGATACTGTCAAAGTAATTCCAAGCAAAGAAAGAATCCTTTGCCTCTGGTTCTAGGACGTGTACTATATATTGTATCGCTTCTTGATTTGTAGAAATCATGAAATCTCCTTTTTTGTATTGGACTCGTGTGGGGGATTTTTCTACCACTACTTTGCTATGTAGAAAATGACCTTCGTAGGCACTTGGTGTGGTTGCAAAATTTAGGATCTTGTATTGCTCGATGTCTATTGCTTTATCTTCTTGCAAAGTTTCTACTTCGACGCCGTGCAGCTGCATCAAGTCTACCAGGTTTCGATAAGACTGAGGAATGATATAAGCAATTGGTATGTCGACTTCTGTACTCGCTTTGTAGTATCGGTAATAAGGAATTTTTTTCGTGAAGGGTTTGTCGTGGTTATAATAAAGGCGGTCTCCTCCTGTGACCTTACTTGGAATTCTCTCTGGCGTGTAGCCTTTGAATAAAATGGAATCGTGACGTGACTTATCCAAAGCCCAGTCTATGCCTAATTTCTGATCTGCTAGTATGGTCTTTTGTGCTTCGCTTCGTGCAGTCTGTATCGCAGTTTTATTTTTTTGGATATGCTCCAACATCGCATGAAGAAATGTATGGGTACTCTTGACGCGATCTGCAAAGGGTTTCAACATATGGGTCTCAGGCATAAAAGAAAATGCATAATGCAAGGAAGCATAGCCACTAGAATATCGTGGTGAATCTGGAAATGCTAATATCCCTTCGTCAGGTGTCGTACGCGCATATACATAAGGTGTCATTTCGTAAGGGGTCTTGCTCATTTTTGCATACAGGTCTGGAAGTAATGTATCATCTATATACTTTTGCATCGGAGTGGCCAGCTTTGCAGATAGTGTTGGGATCAAAGTCAAAGTGTATTGATAGTCTGCTCCATTGGAAGTATGATTGTCTACAAAGACATCTGGTCTCCATTTATGATACAAGCGAGCAAAGGAACGTGCATTTTCGGTGTCGCATTTGATGAAGTCTCGATTCAGATCGTAGTTGCGCGCATTGCCTCTGAAGCCATATCTTTCTGGTCCGTTTTGATTGGCGCGAGTCGTGCTGTTGCGATTGAGTACGCCTCCTATATTATAGAATGGAATGATAACTACAACTACCTCTTTAAGCAAATCTTTATGTGTAGTCGCTAATTCCCTCGCAAGCATCATAGATGCATCTACGCCGCAAGGTTCACCTGCATGGATGGCATTGTTGATCAGCAGTACCGCTTTGTCGTCCAGTTGCACCTCACTTCTGTTTTTGTATGGAGATGTTGAAATGATAACTGTGTGCAATGGTTTGCCTGAATCGGTAAGCCCTTCTTCATACATGCTGACTAGTGAGGAGCTGCTGGCTAATTTTTCATAAAAGCCGATAGCTTCGTCATAAGTCGCAGTATGGTTGTTGTTTAGCTCGAAGGGGGTACTGATGGTTTTTATATTTTGCGCTAACAGAAGTACAGGTAGGCAGAAAAAGAGGAGGGTTATGAGGTATCTATGCATAAGCTATTTTAGATTTTCCTAAAGGTAAAGAATAAAGGAATTATGGACCGACTCTTTCTGGGAGTGCAAAACTGTATATGTTTTCCAACTAACGGTTTACCACTAAATTTTTGACTCTGTTAAATTAAATACAGCATTATATATAGCACAAAAAAATAAATAAGAACCGAATCTCCCCTATTCGTCTACATTGGTCATGAAACCACAATTTAACAAAGCATTAATATTTAGGTTACTAGAGATAATGTTATCTTGCGGAAATAGAGCGTTAATGCAGTATAAGCTTAACGAATTACAGATTAGGATAAATAATATTTGGGGTGTAGGCAGAATACTGACCTAATGATTGCGGAGGCTTTTGGCATCATTTTTTGTATATAAAGGGAAATACCTCCCACATAGTAAAATTGCTAAAAGAGTTGAACTTATCTCCCCAGGATAGTTTTTTAGCGCATTTCAAGTCAGAAAAAGTATAAAGTACAAACTTATGTGGATCAAGAACATAAATGGGAAAATGTTGGGATTAGTAATGGTAGCCTTCTTTACCAGTGCATCCGTCGACTCACCACCGAATCACGAAAAGTATTTCGAGATTTCCAAGAACATAGAAATTTTCACCAACCTTTATAAAGAGATCAACACCTACTATGTAGATGATATCGATCCTGCAAAGCTGATGCGCATAGGCGTAGATGCTATGTTGGAGTCGCTTGATCCTTATACCAACTACATCTCAGAATCAGAGATAGAAGGTTTTAGATATATTACCGAAGGAAAGTACAACGGGATCGGCGCACTCTTCCGTAAGGTGGATGGTCAAATTATGATCACAGAACCTTGGGAAGGTCAGCCAGCTCAAAAGGCAGGTCTGAAGGCAGGTGATATCATCCAAGCCGTAGATGGTAAGTCTACTGCTGGAAAATCTACTCAAGATGTAATTGATATTTTGAAAGGATATCCTGGGACAGAAGTCATGCTAACCATCCAACGATTTGGAGAAACTAAGCCAAGAAAAATCACACTTGTGCGTGATGAAGTGAATGTACCTAACGTGCCTTACTCTGGTATGCTCGATGGTGACATCGGATATGTAGCCTTGACTACTTTCACTAGAAATGCAGGTAAGAATGTAGGTGCAGCAGTAAAGAAATTGAAAGAAGAAAATCCAAACCTAAAGGGTGTGGTGTTTGACTTGAGAGGCAACGGTGGTGGTCTACTTACGGAAGCAGTAGATGTGAGTAATGTGTTTATTCCAAAAAATGAATTGGTTGTAACGACTCGTGGTAAAGTGAAAGATTGGGATAGATCATTCAAAACTTTGAATAAGCCTGTAGATGAAGAAATTCCATTAGTAGTATTGATTGATCATGGGTCGGCTTCTGCTTCTGAGATTGTATCAGGTGTATTGCAAGATTTAGATAGAGGCGTGCTTTTAGGACAACGTTCTTATGGAAAGGGTCTCGTACAGAATACAAGAGATGTAGGGTATAACTCTAAAGTTAAATTAACTACTGCTAAGTACTATATACCATCTGGTAGATGTATCCAGTCTGTAAAGTATGATGGCGGTGAGCCACTTGACATACCTGACAATGAGCGTACACCATTCAAAACTCGTAATGGTAGGCAAGTACTTGATGGTGGTGGTGTGAAGCCAGACGAAACTGTTGGAGAGAATGAAGAGCTGAGAGTGGTCAAGAGCCTTAATAGTAAGTATCTTATATTCTCTTTCGTGAATGAGTATATCGCATCCATGGACGAAACGATTTCTATCGAAGATTACAAATTCAATGACTTCAACAAGTTTATCTCTTTCTTAGAAAAAAGAGATTATAGCTACGAGAGTGAAAGTGAAAAAATGTTGAATAAGCTTTTGATGAAAGCACAAGAAGAGAACTTCGAAATTTCAGCGGACCTTAAAAATGCGGCTAGCAAAATTAACGATGTGAAAATCAAAGATATCACGAAGTACGAAGACAGAATTACAAGCTTGATCGAGAAGGAAATTGCAAGTCGTTTTTTCTACGAGCAAGGGAAAATCAAGATGGGTCTACGTAATGATGTTGAGATTAAAGATGCGATCAGCCTGCTTAACAATGATGCGAAGTACAATAGCCTGCTCAAAAAGTAGTCTGAAAAAATATTTTGATGAAAAAAATCCAAGTTCTCTGATGAGGGCTTGGATTTTTTTATTTTGTTAGAACAGGATTGATGTGATTACAGGATTGACAAGAGCGTGTCACGCACAAATACTTTCTTGTCCATATTGTAATCCTATTTTATTCACATTCTATCCCATCTTATCGTTATAGTTACTAAACACTCCTAGTATGACCAAGCAATCCATCAAAATTTACACCCTTCTATTTGTATGCCTGTTTGCAATTCCTTTTTCTACTTATGCTGTCAAACCGACTCCACCAAAATCCGAGCAACTCATAGAGCTGAATAAAGAAACAATAATTCAGGAATTGGAAAATGCAAAAGGTGGAAAGCTTAATTTCCTTGAAAAAATATTCGTAAAGTCAGCTATAAAAAAAGCTCGAAAAAAGAGCAAGAAAGAAAAGATTGAAGGAGGTGAAAAGAAAGGCATGGCTACTGCTGCCATGCTTCTAGGCATTGCAAGTTTTCTTGGATTTTTTGGTGTAGCGCTTATAGTGATAGGCATTCTCTCCGCTATTTTAGCCATTATCTTTGGGAGCATAGCCTCTAAGAGAGCAAAAAATGATCCCACCACATATGGAGGCAGAATCATGGCGATCATGGGTCTTGTTTTTGGGATTATATACTTAGGCATTATAGTTGGATTCGCGCTTCTTTTAATACTTTTATTCCTTGGAGTTACAAGTATTTGGGGTTGATTTTTAAGCCTTCCTCGGTTGACAATAAGATCTGACTATTCGCACGTTGAATTGTAGAATTTAGAAATTTTTAGTTTAAAAATGCTGAGGTAGGGACTACATGTATGCAGATTTTGGTCGCTTCACTTTCTTTTCATATGGAGAATAAATCCGCGTGAGGGATCATAGGGATCACGAAAATTCGTGAGTGCGCAGCACGGGAGCGAAGCGGACTCCCGACGAGCCCGACCCTAGATAGGCCTCCCAGGAGGAGGCGTATCTAGGGGCACGCCCAAATCATAATTGTCAAACGACTCCAACTAAATGACTCAGGTCTATAGAATATAAAGAGGATATGGAGCCATGCCGATGTCAGTGTCGTGCAGATATCCTTGACGGAAGCGGATCGGCACCGAGCTCTGCATCACTCCGCGTCCGCTACGGTCCCACGAAATCCTCCTACACCATGCTCCTATTCGTGTGACTGCTCACTTCCTTTCGCATGATTCCGATCTCTTGTACAAAAAAAATAGGTTTTGATAATGTTCGCATAAAAGTAAAAAGACCCTTCGAAACAAATCGAAAGGTCTTTTTTGTGGTGCCTCCAGGAATCGAACCAGGGACACATGGATTTTCAGTCCATTGCTCTACCAACTGAGCTAAGGCACCATACCAGCTCTTGTAAGCGGGGCAAAAATATGTTCTTTTTTTGTATTGCACAAGGATAGAGCGAAAGTAATTCCACTATTTCTTTACCTATTTTGTTGTATATGTCGAATATATTTGGGCAATTGTTGATTTATCACAAAATTGCACAGTCCTTTTTGCCTTTTAACTGTTTATATATTATATGCTTAGAATAACAGATGTAGTAAAACACCTCATTATCATCAATGTGATTGTATATGTCGTGTTTGTATTCCTTTTTCCACAGTACCAGGTGTATTCTATTTTACATATGCCTTGGGGTACGGAGCAGGAATTTGCCCCCGTGCAATTGGTGACGCATATGTTCATGCATTCTCCGCACAGTTTCACTCACTTATTATTCAATATGATGGGTCTGTACTTTTTAGGGCCGCATATAGAGCAGGTATTCGGCAAGGAGCGCTTTCTGATTTTCTATCTCGCTTGTGGATTTTCCGCGATGGGACTACATATGCTATTGTCCTATGTTGGGTTTATTGGAGCAGTACCAGTGGTGGGAGCATCTGGAGCCATCATGGGGATTTTTATCGCCTTTGCCATCTTGTTTCCGAATACCAAGCTGATGCTACTCTTTCCTCCGATCCCCATAAAGGCTAAATTTCTAATGGGGGCACTGATTTTATTCGATCTTTTTAGTGGTGTAGGAGGGTTTTCTACTGGTATTGCACACTTTGCCCACCTTGGAGGAGCACTTTGTGGATTTGTGCTCATGGTGATGTGGGGGTATTTTGATGTCAAAAGATTCAGATAAGTGCAGCTTCGAAACGAAAACATATATACTTATTCTAACGTTAAAAAATCAGGTAAACCTTAGCAGATTCATAATCAAAATATAAGATGTTCGACTCCATCTGGAAAGACATAAAGTATAAAGCAGAGACTGGTACCATGGTCACTAAGTTGGTTATTGCCAATGTGGCTGTATTCCTACTTATCAAGTTGGTCTGGATTGGTATTGTGGTGGCTACAGGAAGTACCGATGCAGCAGGTCAATACTATGATATCTTTATTGACTGGATAGCATTAGCGGGCAGCCCGTTATATACACTTACCCATATATGGGTAATCATTACCCATATGTTTGTCCACGAGGGCTTTCTTCACATTCTTTTCAATATGCTTTTCCTCTATTGGTTTGGTAATATACTAGGAGATATGATCGGTGATAAAAAAATTCTGCCGCTCTATATTTTGGGTGGTTTGATGGGCGCGTTGTTTTATATGCTCTCATTTAATTTATTAACTGCTTGGGGCATAGGTAGTCCTGCACTTGGAGCCTCTGCAGCGGTAATGGGCATCGTGATTAGTGCAGCCATGGTCGCACCAGAGTATGAGATGCGATTGTTGTTTTTGGGAGATGTAAAGTTGAAGTGGATCGCACTAGCGGCAATAGTTCTGGACTTGGTGCAAGCTACGCCAGGGGCTACCAACTCGGGAGGGCATATAGCTCACTTGGGAGGTGCTTTTATGGGCTATCTATTCATTAGTAATTTGCAAAAAGGAAAAGATTTTTCCATTCCCGTCAACAACTTTTTTAAAAGTGTTACAGGATTCTTCGACAAGAAGAAATTGAAAGTTGCTTACAAAAACCCGAAAGGATCTACCCTCAAGAGAAATCAAAAAGCACACGCCGTCAGTGATCAGCGTGAAACTGCTCAAGATAAACTGGACGCCATCCTGGATAAGATAAAATTAAAGGGATATGACTCTTTGACCAAGGCTGAAAAAGATTTTTTAGCTGAAGAGAGTAAGAAGTAAGCCTATAATAAACCGCTGTGAAGGCCATCAAAAAGATCTTTATCATTACCAATGTTGTGCTTTTTCTAGCGACGATTCTCAGCTACTTTGCGCCTTATGTGAACCCTACCAAAGCATGGGTCTTTCCATTCTTCGCCACCTCTTACTTTTGGCTTCTTTTAGGTAATATAATTTTTATGCTTTTTTGGGCTCTATTAAAAAGTAAAATTTGGTTGCTATCTTTATTTGCCGTCTTGTGTGGATTGCAGCACATTGGATCCTACCTGTCTTTTTCATTTGATCGTAGTACTTCGGATGATATTAGCATAATGACTTTTAATACAGGCGGCGGTTATTCTCTTCCTAGTGGTATGACTGGAGAAGAGTATCGCAAGCAGTTTAGTGCCATGATTAAAGAACAGAACAAACCTGACATACTTTGCTTACAGGAGTCTGCTCACACTAAATTTTATATTGAAAAACTGGGCTATGAAAATTTTCAGCGAATAAACTCTACACTTATTCTCAGCGACTTTGATATCATCGACAAAGGGAGTATTCAATATGAAGATACCAGCAATCGTGTCGTCTGGGCTGATCTCGTCGTCAAGGACAAAAATGTTCGTGTCGTGAACATGCACCTACAATCAAATATGGTAAGTTCGCAAACCAAAGATTTGGTCAATCACCCTGATCTACGAGAACGAAAAACTTGGTCTGACATGAAATCAGTCATCGGCAAAATAAAACGTGCCAGTAAGATTCGTACAACACAAGCTTTGGATGCAAAGACATTTATCGATGCTTCTCCCTACCCTACTTTGGTGGTAGGCGACTTCAATGATACACCGATGTCTTATACCTACAGACAATTAGCCAAGAGGTACACTGATGCATTTAAAAAGAGAGGTAATGGAATCGGAGTGACCTATGCGGGTTCTATCCCTGGACTACGTATAGACTATATACTAGGCAGTAAGGATATCCAATTTAACAGTTATGAATGTTTGCCTATAGAAATTTCTGATCACTATCCGATCATTAGTCATTTTGACTTGAATGCAAATTAGTATTAGCCTTTTACAGCGTGTCTTATAAGCCTCATTTATTTATAAAATAAACTACTTTTGTACCTATGAATAAAGATCTAGTTATATACAATACCCTCAGTAGTAAGAAGGAAACATTCAAGCCGCTTATAGACGGATATGTGGGTATGTATGTATGTGGCCCTACTGTATATAGCGATGTGCATCTGGGAAATTGTCGAACCTTTGTGAGCTTCGATGTGATATACCGTTATCTGAAATATGTTGGCTATAAGGTGAGGTATGTGCGTAACATCACAGATGTTGGGCACTTAGAAGGGGATGCTGATACCGGTGCTGAAGATAAGATTTCTAAGAAGGCTCGACTCGAGCAGCTAGAGCCGATGGAAGTAGTGCAGCGCTACACCATTGGCTTTCATGATATGATGCGCATTTTTAATGTAGAGGCGCCTAGCATCGAACCTCGTGCTACAGGACATATTATAGAACAAATAGAAATGGTACAAGCCATCATCGATAATGGTTATGGCTATGAAAAGAATGGATCTATTTATTTTGACACAATCAAATTTGCAAAAGACAAAGAAGTCTATGGGCAATTATCAGGGCGGATCTTAGATGACTTGATGGTGGAGACTAGAGATCTCAATAAGCAAGATGAGAAAAATAATCCTGCTGACTTTGCAATATGGATTAAGGCAGATGAGAGTCACATCATGCGGTGGAATTCACCATGGTCTGTAGGTTTTCCTGGATGGCACTTAGAGTGCTCCGCGATGAGTACAAAATATCTAGGTCAAACTTTCGATATACACGGTGGTGGAAATGATTTGAAATTTCCACACCACGAAAATGAAATTGCGCAAAATTTTGGTGCTTGTGGATGCCAGCCAGCTAACTATTGGTTGCACACGAATATGCTTTTGATGAACGGCAAGAAGATGTCCAAGTCGATTGATCCTGAAACTGGTGTCAGCAATTCTATCACGCCAGAAGAATTATTCACAGGAAATAATCCAAATATCACCAAAGGCTTTAGTCCGATGGTGAACCGTTTTTTCATGTTGCAATCTCACTATAGAAGTACACTTGATTTAACGAACGAGGCATTAATAGCTGCTGAAAAGGGATACCGTCGTTTGATGGAAGCCAATAAGGTTTTACAAAAATTTGAGCACTCTGGTAATGGTACTGCTGGCGACTTAGATAAAGAGATCAATCAATTGATTGAGAGTACACATACCGACATGAGCAATGACTTCAACACACCGATGGCTTTGGCCCGTTTGTTCGAGTTAGTTCCTAAGGTAAATGGTTTGAAAGAAGGCCATTTGTCATTCGATGATTTAACCACGGATACGCTTGCTAACTTGCAGCAAACCTTCACCGATTTCATTTACACCGTTTTTGGGTTGAAGGATGAACAGGATGGTGCTGAGTCTGGTGGCGGAGGTAGCATGGCTGGCCTAATGCAATTGGTCATCGAATTGCGTCAAGGCGCACGTGAAAATAAAGACTGGCCAACCTCTGATAAAATAAGAGACACCTTGGCAGAGTTAGAGATACAGTTGAAGGATGGAAAAGATGGTACCTCTTGGAGCAAGAGTTAGGTGTTAGGTGTTAGGTGTTAGGTCACAAAAAATAAAAAAATGAACAAATTAGGATATAGTATAATCAAAGTGGCTTTTGTCTCTTTTCTGGGATTAGTCATGTGGCAATGTAATCCAGAGCCGCCGAAGAGTGATACGACTACGGTAACCATTCCCAAAAGTACGCCCAGAGCAAACCAAAGGAAAGTACCCAAATTTGAACAGGACTCTGCTTATGCACACATCCAAAAGCAAGTTTCTTTTGGTCCTCGTGTTCCGAACATGGAGGGACATAAAGCATGTAAGGCATGGTTGGTCAGCAAACTTAAATCTTATAAGGCTACGGTCATAGAACAAGACTTCACAGCTGACTCCTACTATGGTGTTACCTATAATGGCACTAACATTATTGCTCAATACAATCCTGACGTTGATGAGCGTATTTGTCTTGCGGCGCACTGGGATACGCGATATATGGGTGACGAAGATGATGACCCAGCCATGCATAAAAAACCTATCGACGGTGCGGATGATGGCGGTAGCGGTGTTGGTGTACTTCTTGAGGTAGCGCGATTGCTTGGTGAAAATGGGATTGATATCGGCGTAGATATTATTTTGTTTGACGCAGAAGACAATGGTAATAGTAGCGATGAAGCTTTCGACGGGCCAGCAGAAGCTATAGCTAATGCAGAGACTTGGTGCCTTGGTTCACAACATTGGGGAAAGAATCCACACACACCTAATTACAAAGCAAAGTATGGTATACTCCTGGATATGGTCGGTGCAAAAGGTGCGCGCTTTCCCTTAGAGGGGCATAGTGTTAATTCTCCAGCAGGAGGTGCTGTTGTTGATAAAGTTTGGGGATTGGCTAAGACTATGGGCTTCGCAAACTACTTCGTTCCAAAAAAAGGAGGTGCTATTACGGATGATCATTATTTTGTGATGAAGTACAGACAATTTCCGATGATCGATATCATCAACCTTCCTGGTAATTCTTCAGGAACTTTTGGCAGCCACTGGCACACGCATGATGATAATGTAGACGTGATCGACCCACGTACTTTGAAGGCGGTGGGTAGAGTCGTGACTGCTACCGTGTATCGGGAGAATAATGGGACTCTTAAATAGTGGAAAGAGTTGATAGTTTTTTATGGGCTGTCTGCTTGTTGGCTAACCCGCCTGTTGTCCGCGCCACCACAAGCAGACCGAGCTATCCGAGGGTGCGCGTTCGCTCCCGTCCTTTATTTCGCTTCGCTACATTTCGGACTGTCCAGCAGAGCTGGCCACCTCTACTATCTCTCATCCAAAAAATTAATTACATATAAGACATTTTCTTTACTTTGTAAGAAAAAGGAACCATGTCTTCAATCTACTACAACATAGAATATCGATTTACATCCTCTTTAGAGGATAATTCAGAAGCCAGCTACATTTCATCCTATGAGGGGAACATCATAGAAGTAAATCTTGATACGGATGAAGGAACTAAAATAGGCACTCTCAAATTAGACTTGTTACTCCTTAATCGTGCCATTGACAATAGGTTTCCCTTGGTTGAAATTTTTGATTCCGATACTAAATTTGCTGATATAGCAAAATACATATTCGATATTGAGCAAGCTGATTTCAGTGAGGAAATAAATGCATTTTATGATAATGTGTATACAAGTAGCGATATTTGCATGATAAGGCGAATAGAATTAGTTGCCTCTCACAGAGGAAATGGCATCGGCGCTCAAATTTTAACCCAACTTGGCTATAATAATAATTAGTTTTCTGATTCTTAGCGTATTATAAAATCAGTGGTACACTACATATTTTTTCACTGCTGTTTGAGTGCGTGT
>Ga0209187_1003848_pt1 | contig 11997 bp, 14 predicted proteins | sample BantaG_FD_187430 | JGI IMG/M metagenome (GOLD analysis project Ga0209187, IMG submission 187430) | Marine algal microbial communities from Bantry Bay, Ireland - BantryBay_4 metaG (SPAdes) (version 2) | ecosystem: Host-associated > Algae > Red algae > Unclassified | place: Bantry Bay, Ireland... | reverse complement strand
CCTGGCATTAAAGCCTTTTTGACCACAGCTTGTTTGAATTCTTTCGTGTAATTTTTACTCACTTTACTTCTCTTTTCCGACCCCAGGGTTCTAAATATTTAGTCGACATCTATCCTGACATAGGGGGATACTCTCCTTTTTTAATATTAAGGCTTTTGATTCTTTCAACTTGAGTGTCGTTAAAATCAAAAGTTTTTTGAAAATCATCCCAGTCAATTTTTCTTTGCCTTAATATAATCACACTTGTGGTATTTGGCATAAGAGCGTCTTTCAAAGCCTTATCAGCCATAAAGTCTCTATGGTTTTGGCTTAAACACCAAATACCACTTTTATACTTACGCCAAGTTCTATAACAAGTAATTACAACTTGCTTAGCTAACTCTGATTGAAACAGCCTTTCCGCCTCATCAATAATAAGCAGGTACTCACGCTCTATATCTGAGGACGCAACGTCTTGAATATAAGATGTTAGTAAAAGAAGTAATACGTCTTTGAGGTCTGGATAATTACTTAAGTGTTGAACTTCAATAGAAACAATATCTTTTGATAGTTTAACCGTCGACTGGCCATCAAGCATTTTGCCGTAAGGTGAGTCACCAGTCCAACTGTATAGAATTTCCCCAAAGTGCCTCATCCGCAAATCTTTATGGCCATTCAATAAAGTTTTAAGGTCAGAAAGGGTTGGTGTTCTGTTTTTAACAATTTTATAAACTTGAACAATCTGCTCTTCCAGTAATGACTTTTCTCTTTTACCTAGAGACCTTGCTTCTTCATCTTTTAAAATCATTTCTAAAACGGCAAGCACTGTACGTATTCGGTCAGGGCTCGGTTTGACCTCACCTGGCTTTAAATCAAACATATTCAAGCACATATTTGAATTTAAGTTTAAATCTAAAAACTCGCCACCGAGGACCTCAATTAACTTTTTAGAGGATGCTCCATTATCAATCCACACAACTCTTGGTGTAAGCAGTGCCCCGGCCTTGTTTTTTCTAGCTTTACCTAAGAACATAGCCATTAGCTGGACTACAGTATAACTTTTTCCGCTACCAGTGCCGCCAAAGACAATGCCATTCCAAGCAGGCAAATGATCGGCATAAGGATCTAATGAAAACAAGTTTCCATCACGGGTAGGTAATAAGCACACAGGGCGCTCATTACCGGGCCAGCTTGAGAACACTGGCATTAGATGGCTTAGGTTGCTAGATTTCATTTTCTTATGCCTTAAACCTCTACAAGCCCCAGGAATGGAGTTAATGAACACCTGCTTACTAGCAAGAGTTTCTTGTATGCCCTCTGATTGATTCATTGAGCGGAAGGTTTTTAGTATTTCATCTGCCTTATTATCAAGTTCTGACTTGGTCTTGCCCCATATAACTACAGTAAAGTCGGCTGAAACGAGTTTTTCTGAGCCTGACAATAAATTTTGTAGTAAGCCTTCAATTTGTCCTAGTTTGTTTTCAGACTCAAGGTCACTTACATTTTTACTACCACTTGCCATAGAGTGAGCAATCCTACGTTTTAACTCAAGAGCACTTCTTTCCTTTGACTGATCGAGCAAATGTATAGACTGACTTATCCAAAAATGAAAAGGAATGCTTGAAAAGATATTTGCCATTGCAGCAAAAGTCTGCCCTTCGGGTAAAGTGGCAAGACTAATAGTTCTAAACTTAATATCACCAAGCTTAATTGATTCCTTATCCCATATAAAGTCAGTGAGAAGAGCTTGCTCGTTAATAGACTCATCAAATAATGACTGACTTTCTTTTAGCTTTGTTAAGCCAAACTTGTTAACTCTATCAAAATTTAAATACTCAAAAATAAGTTCAAACCATTGATTATTAGACAAAAGCTTGGGCTCAAGCTTAGTTGAGGCAAGAAGCCCCTTAACCTGCCGAACAGTTCTGTCAAATTTTTCTTTAAACTTTACAAACTCAGAACTTGTTACTTGCTCAAACGCCTCTTTTTTTGCGAATAAACCCTGTTTTTTTAAAGTTTGGGCCTTACTCCTTACAAAAAAATAAATTTCAGGGACAAAGTAATTACCTGCTTCTTGATTCTTTTTTAGAAAATCAATTCTTGCCTCCACTATTTTCTGGTAAGGCCCCTCTATATCTTTAGATAGTTCACTATGGCCATTAATTAAATGGCTTACGTTAGGTGATATTTTATAAAAAAGCTGAAATCTTAACCCTTCATCACCAGTTATAATTAAATTCTCTAAAGATCTGGTCATTTGGTTTATGGACTCATCTGTAGCGCAAGTAATGTCAAAACCAGATATTTTAAAGCCAGCACCAAGTGAGCCATCTTTAAATACCATATAGTCTTTGTCGAAATGCCAAAAATCTAACTCATTATGCAGACTACTCATGTATTTTGACTCTTTGCTTTATTATATTTCCTGGTTTTCGAGCGGCCTCAAAAAAACCTTTTTCTAAATAAAACTTAATCATATGAGCAATATAATTATCGGGCTTATCTTTTTTACTAAAATATAAACTTATGATTATAACTATTGGTGCCCCAATAACGAGTGGTATTTCTAAAAATGTTCCTCCCACAAATAAATTCATTGTTGCGCTAAAAATAAGTGCAATTAAAAGGTCAAGGGCCTCAAGACCCCCAACTTTAAACTTCGCATCTAAATTCCTATGAACCTCTGAAGTATTTAGATCGATTAGATTATCCTCCCACAGCCGATTGAAACCACCTAATAATTACGGGACTCATAAAGCCAACCACACTTGCAAATATAACCAATACCATTCTTCGCTTGGCCCCTTCATCACCACTGGCTGCCAAAATTGCACCGTAAAGTAGTCCTAAAATAGAAACTGCCGGCAAAATTACAGTCATTAAATTGTTAGTAAAACCCTTTATTTTTCCCTCAAAGCCACTTCCTCCGATACCTTGTGCGCAAGCAGGGTCTAAGTAAAAAAACAAACCTACTGCCGAATACAAAACTAGTAGCGCCACAGACCGCCAATGTTTAGTCATTAATTATCCTCCAAGAATACAACTAACTGCTTGTACTTTGAGCCATAATCAATATGTATATTTCCATTAGTGTCTGAGTCCATACGCCCTGAACCAACTTGTTTTCTTTTAATAAAAACACCATTAGATTTTTTTAATACTAAATCTAATCGGTACTGAACTTGATCACCCTCATAACTGATAGGTTTTAGATAATATTTTTTCTCATTAGGCTCCTCATCGATCCTTAAACTATACTCACCATAAGCCTCATTATAAAAGCCCACACCGGCATGGTTAACGTTTTCGTCCCTTGGATCAAGCCAACCTAATGATACTGGCCTTTCATTTTCTTTTTTTTCATTTTTCATAAATAAACACTCCTTTTTTTTTAAATTTAATATTTACATTTCACTTTTTTAAACTCACCAACATCATAACTAGCTAACTTAAATCATTTTTATGCAGCTTTTACCGTCGCCTTAGTTTTATAATTTGATAAATTAATATAAAGATCATCAGTATTTAGAACATCAAACTCTAGCCTGATTAGTCCTGAGTTTTTGCCACTTAGTAAGTAACCAACTCCAATAGGCTCAAGTTCTTCCGTTTTTAAATCTTCATAATAAAGAATATAATCATATTTAGAGTCCATATTTTCTGTGGGCTCTAAACTGTAGCTGTCTTTTTCCAATCCATTAATTTGCAGCTCACAAAAATCAGTATCTTCTGAATAATAACCATGGCCGACATTTCTGATTTTAAGTATCTGACCTTTTTTTCCTTTAGTTCCTTTGAATATATCGAATAAATGCATATTTAGTTCCTCCCTTTGTTATAAGTTTTTAGTTTTAAAGCTCTTGAAAACCTTGGCTGCATCAAGCAGTTGTCCTTTAGCTGTATAAGAGCTTCTTTTAATAAATTATCTGCCTCACCCCATGTCATCCTAAGTGCTTTGGCTATTTCAAAAATTGATTTGTTATGCCAAAACCTCAATGTAACTGCCTTTCTTTGCTTAAACGGTAATTTTTTTACCATCGACCTTGCAATAACCTTATCTTTCCCAGTAACTTTAAAATCCAACTGGCAATCCCGCGTCTTTATACAAATCCATAAGCTTTTCTTTTTCTCTCTTATAAATTTTTTGATTACTTTGCTTTTTAAATCTATTTACTTTGTTTGTTTTCTGATCCTTTTCATGGCATTTTTTACGCCTATGCCATCTCCATTTCTTTATTAGCTTTTCTATACTGTCCTCCTTTGTTTATTGTTAATGTGGGCTTAACGATTTATACAAGCCCTTCACTAATACAGGATTTGACAACCCAAACAACGTAAGTAAACCTCTCGACAACCTTTCTGTAATTTGTATTAGTACTATGAGGCTGTAAGGTCCTTTATAATCTGAACCTTTTTTTTCAGCACCCCCTTAGTCATCACTGAATGAAGTTTCTTGATGGCAAGCTTTAGTGATTTATTAATGGATTGTTTACTGACATTTCTTATAGAAGCTATTTGCGAGATACTAAGACCTTCCCAGTAATGAAGACTTACAACTTCTCTCTGAATTTTAGGCAAAGACATTACACAAGATTTCAATGCTGACTTTAAGTATGGATGGTCATCACCTGAAGTTAAATTAAAAACTACTGCTGTAACATCACCTTCATCAATCGAGTTAAAATAATCTGCATCAACGTAAACAGTGTCTTCTCTATTTGATACCTCTATAGTTTTTAAATAACTATTCCAGGTTTCTTCGCCCCAGTTCTTGCAATCAATCTGTAATTGCTCATCACTTAATGGTTTACCCTTGTTATCTAACCATGGTTTATTTTTTGTAGACATATTTCCTTCCTTTATAATTATTATTAGTTATAAGTTTTTCTTATTGCATGAGTAATTTTTGCCTTGCTCATACGGCTTTCAAGAAATTACTAAGGCGAAAATTGTGCCAATATTTGGCTCTAGTGTTTTTAGGTGCTTACAAGGTTTTTTTAAAAAAATCTAAAATTTCGTATTAATTTTAATACGGCTCCTGATACAGAGTTTTTAAAATTCATATTGTAAACTAATGAAATTATTATTTTTTCAATTTATAAATTTATTTTTGAAATATTATTATTTAACAAATATAACTTGGTTAACTTTTAAGCATAAGGAGGGTGATAGTTTGATTAATAATAAACAAATAAGAATGTTAATTATAGAAGATAATTTTTTGTTCTCCGAGCACCTATCAGTTTTATTTATGGGTAGCTTGAAAAATCAAAACATAACTCCACAAATTGATAGAGCATATACAAAAGATGAAGGCTTTAATTTCTTATGTTCAAATCAATATGAAATCGTTGTGTTTGATATTGATTTAGATATACGCGGAGCAGGTCTTGACCTTTTAAAACAATTTTCTAGTAAAATTCCATTTCCTTTAATATCGACATCTAGGCAAAATAAAGAAATGGTAAAGCAAGGTTATGAGTATGGTTGTTTGCACTTTATAAACAAACCTTTATCAGAAGATAAAATTCATTCTGTTGTTTTGGATTACTCGAAGTCATTTAATCAATATGCTCTACAACAAAAGATATTTGATAAATTTATAACTCAAGATACAGAAGTTAAAAATGAATTGTTAAAAATTTTAAATATTGATGACAATTCAACTCATATAAATGGAGAAACCGGGGTTGGCAAACAAGTTGTTGCTGAACTTATACATGCCATCGGAGAGGGAGAAAAATCTACTTTTTTTGAATACAGTTGCCCGGCACTACAAGGCCAGAATATGGATGTTAAGCTCTTTGGCTCAGAAGAAGGCTCATATACGAGTTCAAATAAATATAGAAAAGGTATATTTGAAGAAGCCTCTGGTGGCACACTATTTTTAGATGAAATCGGTAAAACATCATTAGAGTTCCAAGCTATATTACTTAAGGTGCTTGAAACTAAAGAGGTCTTTCCATTTGGGTCCTCAAAAGCGGTCTCAGTTGACTTTAAACTTGTTACAGCTTCAAGTCTAAATATTGACGAGCTTTTAGCTGAGGGTTTATTTTTAAAAGATTTATGGAATCGAATTTCAGAGGAAGTGATTTATATAAAGCCGCTTAGGGAACGACGCAAAGATATTTCATTACAGATTGATTCGTTTATGAAGTCACATAAGTCTGGTAGACTTTTCAGTATTGATAAAGAAGCTGAGCAAATATTAAATAAATATAATTGGTCCGGCAATACGCGTGAAATTAAAAGTTTTGTAAATAAACAACAAAGAAATAAAATAAAAATACTTAAAAGCCAACACGTAAAAGTTCTGCAAAACAGAATTATAAAGAAAAATTATAAGCTAGTTAATGTATCAATAATGAATTTTGCCGAAGAAAATGGACTGCCGGAGGCTCTTGACCAAATTTCAAAAGAAATTATTCAACACTTTCATTACAAAAATGACAGTCACATACGCAAAACAATTAGAGACCTGTTGATAACTCAAAATAAATTTTACAAACATATTGATAAAAAAGGAGAACAAAATGACGTCACAAAATTGCAAGCATGATTTACTCAGGAATATAGGGGCTATAATGTCTGGGGCAAGTATAGTTCGAAGTAATATTTCTACAGAAGATCACCGATCAGCAAAATTACTTGAGAAGATGGAAAGAGAGTGCGCCGAGAGCTTAAAAATAATAGAGGGTTTATTTAAACAAAATAAAATGGAGGGAGAGATATGAGACAAATATGGGCAGGTTTATTAGCTATATTGGGTTTTACTACATTTGCTTATGCCGATTGCTATGAGCAAGGTGTGAAGTTAATTGAATTAGGAAATGAAAATAAGGGACATAAAGTTTTAGATTATTGTGCCGATAGTGATTTCTCTAAAATACAAGCCATTGAAGAGGTTTGGCCTTTTTTAACGGAAATGGATGAAAAAATTAAGCTAGCTACAGATTATAAAAATATAGCAAAAAGGCTGAAGAATTTTGGTCTCGGGGAAAAACTACACACACAAGCTGCCGGCAGGTGTGAAATCTGTGTAGTAATGAAGTGAAGGAATTGGTTTGTTAAAAAAAACAGTATTGATATTTTTTTTATTATTTTTAAGTTTACTAGGAATTTATAACTTTATGAGCAACCATAACGACAGCAAAATACAAACTAATCTTTTGGGACGCTTTCCTGGTAATAAGCTTGATCCTGCGACCTTGAGATTTGTGCAGGAGTATTTTATTCTTGATAACTTAGCTGTTAAGCTCGTTTATCTGAGTGCTAATGAAAGTTATGAAAATGAGCTAGCTGAGAGCATAACCTTTTCAGAATCTAATAAAACTATTCAAATTAAGCTCAAAATGGCTTATTATAGTGATGGCTCTTTAATAACAGCAACAGATGTTGCCAAGTCTTTTAAAAGGGCCATTATCAATGGAGCACCTCATATAGATATTGATCGTTTATTTATAGGTGCAAGTAGCCTTAAACACATTAATGATAGCATTCAAGGTATCAAAGTAATAGACTCAAATACTTTAGAGCTTAATCTTGTGCAGCCGACCAAAGAAATTTTATTCTATTTTACGCTTACCGACTTAGCAATTTTACATAAAAGTCAGTATGAAAAAGATAATTTACAACTAAATGATTGGTCAGAAGTTACTTCTGGCCCATATCGATTAAAACTTGGCGATGATTCAAATGGCCCCGTCGAACTCATTGCCAACAAAAAATCGTTTAACTACAGTCACTCTATGCCACAAACTGTTGAGCTTCATGGTTACAAAAATGATAATATCATGCAGGAACTTGAAAAATCTAGATATGATTTTGGCACTATAAACTTTAAAGATTATTATAAAAATGTCACAAGAGTGAATAAAATTGAAAAGTTACAAATTTTAGAAAGTCAGACTGACGGCATAACACATATAGATTTAAACTTAAAATCAGGATTATTTAGTAAAGTAGAAAACAGACAATGGGTTCAAAAAAAGATATTAGACAACTTTAAAGTTATCGGCGAGTTTAAGGCCGCTGCGCAGAAATCACATCAGTTTTTTCCACCTGGAGCCAAAGGACATATTAAACTTAAAAATACAAAGGAACTTTTAAAGAATGTTGAGCCAGGTAATATCCCCGAAGATTTAAAGGGAGGTTTTACAATAAAATCAGTAAAGGGTATGAAATATTACTTGCCTGAAGGACTAGACAAAACTTTAAGCGAAATACTTGGAATAAAGGTTAAAATTGACTTGAGTGTGGATTCTAAAGATTACTTAAGTTTTAAAAAAGACCGTACTTTTGATGCTACAATAATTTCAACATCAATGAGCTACAAAGTGCTAGGTGAAGCTCTTAATTTACAATATATGTCTGAGAGTCCATCTTTTTTAGACCCTACTGGTAAGATTAAAAAACTGATGAGATCTTATCAATCAAAAGAAAACTTAGAAGAAGAGCACTTAATATTAAATAAAATTTTAACACAAATGGTTATTGATTCTGAATGCATACCCTTATTTTATTTTACCTCACCATTTTTTGTTAATCATAAAAAATTAAATGTTGATAATGTGAATTTAGATGAGTCTGTTAAGTTTTATAAGATGGAGATGTTATGAACTTAAAAAGTAAAATGAGCAATATATTATCTTACCTGGAAAGTTATTCTCAAAATCATTTAAATATGAAAAACCTAACAAGCGAAAACTCGGAAGTGTTTTGTTTTGCAGTTAGTGGTAAATTTGGTGACAATGAACTCTCTGGCTTTGGACAGTCTTATAATAAAGATAAGTCTTTTTTAATTGCTGTAATGGAATTATTAGAAAGGTTTATTGTCAATCAGTTCAGTGTTGAAGGTAAAATCAAAAAGGGATTGTTTAAAAAAAGTGAATTTAAATATTATAAAGTAACATCAACTAATGGTGTTGCTGTGCACTTTAGCCGAAAAGAAGCTATTTCTAATGCATTAGATGAGTTGATCGAAAGGCATATCGTTTTGAAAGCTCTTGCTGAAAATATTTCACCATTGAAACTAATTGGTTTAACTGAAAGCTTTGAAAAGCAAACTAAGTATCCTTTAGATTTCTATACATGGCTTGGTCCATATAAAAGAAATGTTGTTGTAGCAAGAGCAAGGCATAAAGGGCATACAATTTACGGTTTTGGTTGTAATAAAAACTTAAACAAATCCTTAGGCAAAAGTTTTTTAGAGCTGTATCCACGCCTAAGTTTATTTGAAGATTTTGCTGATACTAAAAGATCATTTATAAATAACAATGAACATACTTTATTTCACTGGGAAGGGAGTACGGATTGGACTAATAATTTTTTTGAGAAATCTAAAAATATTATTGTTCCTCCAAAGATAGATGTTGGTATAAATAAGTCTGAACTCATTGCTGATGACTTTATAATTTGTAATAACCTTAAAAAAATAGGTGTAAATGCTGTAGTCCTGAGGTGCGCAAAGTTTCAGCAGTTATTTTCTGGAAGTTGGTCAAACAGTAAAATTAACATGAGGGCCATAAGTACTGCTAATTTACCCCCAGAAGTACATATGATTGGATAAAAGATGAAAGAAAAATCAATTAAAAATACCATTTTCTTAACAGTTTCCATAAGTCTCCTAGGGCTCGCTGTAGTCCTTTTTGTTACTCAAGGCCTGTTCGAGTCTAAAAGATCATATAAAAACACTCAGGAGCTAATTTTAGAGCAAATTGAGCTTGTTGCAGCGAAGTTAGATATCTACAGTATTGAAAACCAAAAAAAGTACGTCGCTAAGACTTTATTTAATTTAAAACAAATAAGCTCTGTTCAGTTGTTTGATAGAAATTGTAATAGTTTAAACAAAAGACCAATTAATTTTAATAAGACTTGGGACTGCAAGGGGGCTGTATCTGATAAATTTGTAGTTTATAAATCTAACTCAAGCCTGTCAGACACTGACGGAGCTATTAAGTATATATTAGCAGAGGTTAACCAATCAAAACTAGTGATACTCAGTTGGAGTGCTCTTTTTATGATGTTTTTAACTTTTTTATTTTTGTTGATGACTTTATTTGTATTGAATTACTTTTTTAACAAAAGAATAATGATGCCTCTAGATAAATTAAAAGAGCTAGTTGGTACGTCGGGCGCAATGAGTTACAGCGGCAACTATAATTTACCAATTGAGTTAAAACCCATTTTTAATGATGTGGTAAGGCGTGATGAAGTTATAAGACAAAAAAATATTGAAATAAATAATATCAGTAAAGAAGGTGTCAGAAATAAGATGCGCAAGGAGTTTGCTCATAATATTAAATTTCCTTTAACTTTAATTAGAGATTTTATTTTAGAGGAAAAATCTGTCAAAGAAAATAAAGCGGCTTATTTAAATGCATTAAATGACCTTGAAATTTTATCTGAAAAGCTGAGTAAAGAAGGTTTGCAAACAGCTCAAGAGCTCAATATCGTAACTTTGTCTGAGGAATTAATTAGTTCTAAAGTCACAGAATCTAGAGACCATAATGGCCATATAGATATTAAATTAAACTATCAAGATAAAAACATCAAAGTTTACTTTGAGCACGTTGAATTACGATCTATTCTTTCAAATTTGATTAATAACAGCAAAGAATCGACTGAGGTTGGGCAAAAATGTTTGATTGAAATAAGTATAAAACTAATCGGTAAAAATGTAGTTTTAAAAGTAAAGGATAATGGTAGCGGAATTAGTGCTGATTTAATTAAAAAAGTATTTAAAAAAGGAGCCACTTTTAATAAACCAGGTGGAAGTGGAGTAGGCCTTTATCATGCAAGAAAAATTATTAATAAATACGATGGAACTATAAATATTGAATCAGAAAAAAATACCGGTACGGTTGTAACAATTAATTTACCAAACGTAAAAAGTGATTATTTATTTCATGGCGAAAAGCCATTTAAGAATGCGATGATTGAAGATTACGAACTCAGTCAAAGTGTTTGGCTTGAGCAAGCCATGAAAGATAATAAGAGTTTTATTGTTTTCTCAAGCCCTTCTGAATTTGAAAATAATAGTTATCTAATTGATAAGGCCGCAAGTATTTATATCGATTCAAATTTTCCAGACACAAAGATTAATGGTGAAGATTGGTCAAAAAAAATATATGAAAATGGTTTTAAAAATCTATTTATGTGTACAACAAAAAATATTAATTTAGACAAATATAGCTGGATTAAAGGCATTGCTAATAAAAATAAGCCATTTCAGCTTAAAAATATAAATTAAATTTTGAATTTCTCGTATTGGTACAAAAAAGTCCATACGTTTGTCTATTTAATAGTTAAGTTTTACGTTTTAAATGACGATATTAATAGTATCAAAAAAAGGACGTAAGTGATCAGAGCAATTCACAAATTTATTTATTTATCTGTATGCGGTATTTTGTTACTGGGTCTAACATCCTGTAACTACGATAAGACAGTAGTTACATTGGGCTCTGAGTTTGATAATACTTGGAGCTTTAATGGTAGTGCAGGCTATGATTTTGATTCTAATTTAGTAGAAATTAAAAACGGAAAGGCACAGCTCAAGCCATTAGACTTAGAAGACTCTGGGGCCGATTTCAATGATGGGACTCATGTGGGGACTCAAGTTTCTGGGAGTAATATAGAGCTTTTGATTCATCCCAGTGCTAAATCTACACATGTGGACACCATTTTACCTGGAAATTCTTCAAACCTTATCGGGTACTGGAGATTTGAAGGAAACACGATCGATTCAGGTGCAAATGGTCTAAACGGAGTTTTAAATGGAGATGCCAATGTCAGTGAAGCCCCAAAGCTCGGACAAAATTCAATAAACTTAGATGGAGATGGAGATTACCTCAGCACGGGAGATCAAACCTTGTTGAGGCCTGTTAGTGTTACCCCCTATGTCAGGATAGATGTCGACTAAATATTTAGAACCCTGGGGTCGGAAAAGAGAAGTAAAGTGAGTAAAAATTACACGAAAGAATTCAAACAAGCTGTGGTCAAAAAGGCTTTAATGCCAGG
>Ga0209187_1003846_pt1 | contig 12000 bp, 11 predicted proteins | sample BantaG_FD_187430 | JGI IMG/M metagenome (GOLD analysis project Ga0209187, IMG submission 187430) | Marine algal microbial communities from Bantry Bay, Ireland - BantryBay_4 metaG (SPAdes) (version 2) | ecosystem: Host-associated > Algae > Red algae > Unclassified | place: Bantry Bay, Ireland... | reverse complement strand
CTACACATCGCTGGCGGCTAGCAGGCCACCGCGGTTTCCTCCATCGGGTCTTTGACAACATCTGCCGCGTGTGGCGTCTGAACGAGCGTGGTTTTCTGCGGCGGCAGATGTCATCCAATACTTACCAGTAGCGGCCATACGATCAGGTAGCGTATGAGCTGCTACTGATTATTCCGGCAAATAAGCCCGGTTTTACTCCAGCGATAACATAGCGCAATACGAAACACAGGCATCAGATAAAAGCCATCAAACCAGAGATAACATTTGCCTTGCAGACGGAGGCAGAGCTGCGGTATTCTGCGTTGGAAGTTGTCCTGCAACTCATAACTGTGGCATTCGTTCAGATCAGATGCAGGGTTTGGCGGTACTGGTTGCCTGCTTATTACATTTTATCGAGGGCTGCGATTAGATACGGATCTAACGGGTTATGATGCCTAGCCAGATCATCACCAACCCAACGAATCAACCTTGCCACTTGTGGCGTTAACTCTTGACAATCATGTGATTGCAAAAAAATGGCAATCTCTTGCGAACGCAGCCAACCGTCAATCATCTGGTTTGCCCGATGTTCACGCTCAACAGTCAGGGCTGCAATTCTCGCCTGGCGCTGAGCTTTTCGATGGTTAATCTGGTTCCGGTATTGTTCCTTTGCGTACTGGATGCGCAGCGCTTTCTGGTGCTCGGTAGCGTTAAAGATTCCACGCATAATCATAACCAGCTGTGATTCCAATGGCTTGCCTGATCGGTCGCTCCATTCACGTTGGCTGCCGTACACGCCGTGCAAAGTGAATTTCAGTATACCGCTGGGCGAGTAGATCAGCTCTATACGCTCATAACCATTGGCGTATTTCACCTTTCTACTTGAGCGCGTCGCGTGCTCATAGAATCCGATACCTAGCGATTCACCATCACGCATCAGCACAATACCGGTGCGCTTTGTATCCACGCTGTATCCAATCTTCAGCGCGGTACGTACTACCTGATTCATCATTGCAAGTGCCCGCGAGAGTGTATTGCGTGACACCTGCATGTCGGAACGATCAACAACAGGGCGGCCATATGCGTCAGGCTTTGTGCCTTTCAGATCAGACCGGCATTGCGCTACTAGTTTGTGTAATGCGGAAACTGACACCTCGGGTATTTCAATATCTACCTTATCAGGTTTCGGTATGCTGTCGCGCAAATAGACGTGTATTGGCTTATCAGCACCCTTTAACGCAGGTGGTTCCTTTCGCTTGATGCTACGCAACCAGTAACCGCTAGGGGGGCGCTGTATTTTGTTGCGTTTGCATAGCTTGGCAACTCCGACATCTGACATACCAAATTGTTTGGCTACATCACGAACGGGTTTTGACCACACAAGTTCATGCAGTTCTGCCCGTGTGGTCTCTAAGACTGGCATTGCTCGTGCCTTGCTCTCATGTAGCTGTCAAATTTCAGCTTCGCATACACTTCAGAGTGCGTTGCAGACATGTCACTTGGGGCGGACACACCCAACTTTACGGTGTTGCCTTTGATTTCCAGCACGGTGATTTCAACATCATCCCCGATCATAAAGGATTCGTAAGTGTCGCGGGTAAGAGGACCCATTGTCTGAATTCCGTTTCAGTAAAACGCTAGTTATAACTCAGTTGGTGGCCCGTGTGGTGTGCCGCTATCTGGATCTGATAACACGGTAGCAAATTCCCGGCGCTTCTGATTGCTTGGCTACAGCATGTCCGAATTTTCGAGCTTGGATGCTGTGTAGAACGCAAACGATCAAAGCAAGGGTGTGGGAAGATACTTGAACCGTATAGAAAGGCTCCCAGAACAAATGCGGGTGTAAAATACCGTTCAGATAGCCTAAGCTACTGAAAATGTTAACAATGAGTACTAAGTTTTCATTCTGATCGAATCTTCTTCCTTTTTGCTGATTTGTGGCGTTCTTTGAGCTCAACGTCCACGTACCGATCAGTGATAGCGCTGGAGCTGTGGCCTGCATCGTCACGGACGTGCTCTCGGGGCCTTGTCTTCACGTCATCAGAGATCCCCGTGTGCCGCAGCCAATGCACTGTGGCGTCCATCATCGCGTCAGCCTCCTCTTTGAAGCCTTGTTCAGCTAGGTTTTCTATCGCTCGATCAAAACAGCCTTGCACAATGTTACGGACATGAGTTGTATTACCAATGGGGCCTTTGCCACGGTGCAAAGGGAACAGCGGTGCATTGTCAGCAGGTGTTGGCAGCGCTGACATGCCTTGGTATTTGCGCCAACGCTTGAGCGCCGCGAGCATCGTATCGCTGACCGCTATTTGGCGTTCTTTGTTACCTTTACCCACCGTGGTAAGCCACCAACGTCCTTCGTGGTCTTTGTGAAAATCATTCATACTTGGCGTCCAGCGCTCGCTAGAGCCGAGTTCCGAGATCCGCAGATACATGCCATAGAGAATGGATATCATGAACAACGTGCGTTCGTGGCTCTCAGGCTTTTCTTCGGCCATGCCCTCAGCGCTCTGGATCAGTGCTTGCCACTGTTGTTGGCTCAGTCGTCGAACTGTTGAGTGGCTCTGACGTTTTTGCACAAATTTGCTTTTCTGACGAATGAGCGCCACAGGATTCGCCACCGTGTATTCCTCTAGCTGCAGAAACTGAAAGAAGCTTCCGGCGATGGCGATCAGTTGCTTTATGGCTCCGTTGGAGGCTGAATAATTGGATTTGTCAGGCATTTGTCCTTTTTTGAAGGCCGACTTAGAGACTGTTGCCAAAAAAGGTCGCCATTCGGGATTGGGTTCTCGGGTGCCATCATCTGCTTCTCTAAAGCGTGGGGCTCGTTTGAGGCCCAGCCAAGCAATCGGTGGTTTTTGACAAAATCGGATAAAATTTTCGATATCGTTGCGTTTGAGATCTTCGAGGACTTTCTCGCCAATGAACCAGGTCCACAGCAGCAGCCGTTCCACATCACGGCGATAGCTGGTGAAGGTGCCGAGACTGCCGGTGTAGGCTTGAAGGAAGTCGCGGGCCATGTCGAAATCGTTGCACTGCGCTGTTGACAAATAGGTCGGTGGCATTGCAATGTCGATGTAGTCAATCGCATCAAAACACGGCGGTGGCGCACGGCGTGCAGTGGCTATTTTTGTGGTTTTAGTCATGCTATTAGCATACTATAGTTATCATGTTAACTACAGTTAGTGGGGTTTATGGGCTATTTAGTTTCCCGCCTCTCCGCCCTCACCAACAACCTACACGGGGCCGCTCGGCTACTACCCATCAACTGGCTACCGGATACTGCGACGCTCACGAGTTCCTCTGGAATCTGTTGTTAAGGTCATTGATTTAGCTTGATATTTCCAGTTTCATTGGCCCGAATCTGTACAGATCTGCATTTAGTGACCAAGACAGTGAAAATCAAATGGTGCCGACACTTGAACTCGGTAGTATTTGGATATATCATCTCTGCGAACCGCCCCCTGAACGAAGTTGGTAACAATGGACTCAGGGGAGACAACGCCGCCCTTTGGGCGGTTTTGTCATTTCTGGAGCATGGGAAATTTCACTCTTTGCGTACCATCGCCTACATTGACGGTTTTAACCTTTACTTCGGTTGCTTGAAACAAGTACCGCATTGTCGTTGGCTTGACGTAGAGTCATTCGTTCGCACTCTTTGTAAAGAACAAGATCCCCAAACTAATCTCGTAAACATCAAGTACTTTACCGCGCCGATTAAAACAGGACTATCTCCCAGAGGCCACGAATCCTCCAAAGCTCAGCATACCTATATTCGAGCACTAGTCGCTCACTGTCCAATAATTCAAATAATCGAAGGTAAGTATTTCATTGTGTCTGGGAGTTACTACGGTGACACAAAACCTGTAGATTTCAGAAAAAAGTACAAGGTATTACGACCTGAAGAGAAGCAAACAGACGTGAATATCGCTCTGCACATGTTAAGCGATGCAACCGATGGAATCTGCGACCAGCAAGTACTGTTCAGTAATGACAGCGACTGCGCTCCGATACTCTCAACGATTCGTCAGCGCCATCCCAATATGCGGTTTGGCGTGGTGCCTCCATTTTTAAAAACAAAAACAGATCGTCACCCTAGCCGCGAACTAATCGACCTCAGCGACTGGTCACGCAAACCGATCAGTGAATCGATTCTATTGGATTGTCAATTACCCGAGAGAATACCAACTCGTAAAAAACCTATTCTTAAGCCGGTGCATTGGCAGTAGACAACCCTGCGACACAATACACATGCGCCCGCTGCGCTAAAAATAACGAGTTGGCCTTACGGGCTCTACCAGGATATTTTATTCACTAAAAGATGCCCATTTTTTATCAACGTAGTGGTAGGAATATGAGATATATAATCTGTTAAAATGTTGTTTTAACGGATATTATGCATATCGACCCATATTCGCCTAGTGGCGGTGCCGGATTCCTGTCCGCTACGGCAAGATCTATGTCAGTCATTTGCATTTTCAATGACCGCTCAGAGGCTGTCATAACAAAGACGATTGTAATATTTCTGCCCAAACGGCACTCAACTGGCGGGGAATGACTTCAAGGTGCCGAAGCAGCTGTTGACCAAGACGGCGCGCTTCGACAGATGACGGTCCGCTTACTCCTTCATTGGCGACGTTTACAAGGTTTGAATCTAAAATCAATCGCTTTGAACATGAACCGCTACTGTCAAATAGAGTCGTCTTAAGGAATCTGCCTTTTCAAGAACTGTCATAAAAGTGTTTTTGACGATCCAAATAGGTCCACAGACGATTATATAAGGTCACAGGATTTGTTCAAAACTGGAAGATAATTTTATTTTAAATATTTGGCAAGATATGTTTGGAGGTGTGCAGGATAATCTTGTGAACTGTGTTTGACCTAACAGACACACCGTCTAAATCAGTTGTCTGTCAGGTCATGACTTACGCCCTAAAAATACCCAAGTAGTCAAACATACAGGATTTTTATTCCCCAAACGGTCTGTTTGTATTGGTTGTCACACATCCAGCGTGGTTCATGCCCAGTGACCAATGGTCTGGGCCTTTTACCGCAGCAATGAACGCACAATTAAGCCATGCAATATCAAGTGCTTGTACACTATTTCCATACTCGGCATATCTCGCACGGTTAACAGATTTAGCTGGGTTATCTATCCAAGCCAAAACATTTTTTCTGTAAGGAGGGTGTGTCATCAGTATTCCACATCCCGTCGATAAACCCATTTCTGGGCGGCATGTTATTACATTGTTATCCCGAGTAGGGCAAAATGCGGTACCACCGGATGTTGTAACAATTTGTGAGGCGACAGAAAATTTACTAATAGAAGTTGGAGGAAATAGCCCCGCTACTTCAAAAATAAAACAAGCGACACCTTTCAATGTATCTGATCTGTCTGTTCCTGGCCTTGAGCTAGCTGGAGGTGCGGGTAACCTGTTTAATCTAGATTCCTTTATCCATCCACTTCTGTTTGTTGCCTCTATTCTCACATGAACCCATTGCCCGCTTTGTTTCGTTACAACAACGTGATCTCCAAGAGCGATATTTCCAGCTGATTGCAAACAATCAGGGCCTGATACCAGGACTCCATCTTCACTAGCAATGCCCTTGTAAATTTCGATATTTTCGCCAGATTTGGCACAATTAGTATTGGGCTTGTTTCCAGTGGAATTGTTTGTTGATACTATTCTACGAAGAAAATCTCCTGAAACGAAAGCGGGAAGTTTATCGCGGAATTCAATCCTAACCCAAACAGATCCGGGTTTGGTATGTGTAACATTGACGGTTTCATTATAAACAAGACGGCGAGTGTATATTCGATAGTCCGTTCCTGGGCCGCTTCTAATACGCAACTTGGTTGCTGTTACTGCGGCCTTGTAATCAGTGGTATTTCTAAAACCCAGCAAATTATCCGTCGCGCCATCTGTAGACAATTTTCTGCGAAGATAACTGCCAGAAACATACGCGGGTAAATCACCTTGGTATGAAATACGAACCCAACTGCTACCTTTTTTGTTATGAGTGACTTTTACAGTTTCATTAAGTTCGAGACGGCGGCTATAAATTCGGTAGCCTGTTCCAGGGCCACTTCTTACTCGTAGTCGTGAAGCTGTTACTACTGCCTGATAGTCATGTATATTTGTGAAGCCATTGCTACTGTTTGTAGTAGGTTTGTTTGCATACCCTTGTGGCCTCAAATCGCTAGATTCGATATATCCACGAAGACCTTTTCTGGACCCGGAGGTGAGGGTGACCTTTTTATAGATACCATTTTCCGCCCATACTGTGACCGTGTCTGTTTTATTTATCAGAGCGATGAGTCTTGAATTGGAGCTTGGCATTTCTCTAACCCATACGGTATTTTCAACGGGATTCGTGCTGTATTCCTGTTGATACTCATACTCAGTGGCGGCAAAAACAAACTGAGTAAAACAGGTGTACGGTAGTACAAACAGTAATGTAATAATAAATTGCTTAAACGTGTGTAAGTTCATTTTATTAACCTCTATATAGGTATGGGTAAAATATATAAAACTAAACATTGGGTTAGATTGTTGCCTACCTTCTGCTAGTCTGATGATGAGCTTCGGTTATGAGATTCAATCACCCTTTAGTTGCGTCGTTAGTGCTGCCTAAAGACTCGTTTTGTATTGAAAATTGGTATAGTAGATCGCTGTCGAATTCGTCGAGAGGGTATGTCGACAAAGCATTGAATGCCTTTAATCTTAGAGAAAATGGCTCAACATCATCCTGCAGTATATTCAACATCTCTTCTTTTAGTTGCGCTGATTTTATTCCCGAAACATAAGCAGAGCTTAGAGCAGCAAACCTTACGTCAATCGACTCATCCAGAATAGCTTCTTCCAAAAATCTACTATTTCCCTTGTTCACCCAACGACTCATCACTTCGACAGCAGTGGCTTTAACAATCGGATTTTCATTAATCAGAAAGTACCCAAGCTCGTTGACGATACCTGCACGTTGGTATTCATCTACTAAGCTCGGGGAAAACGCATAGAGCGCTGTGGCGATGGTGTCTGAGTCCTCAATGCTATGAATTATTGAAAAAAGAGTGTCTCTATTTTCAGACTTCTTGATACCAGTACTACTTAGAACATCTAGCCACTGATATTGTGTGCTGGGGTCATAATTTAGCAACTCTGTGATTGCCCGGTCTTCAACTACGGTCAGTTCACTTGCTGCTAACATGCTGCGTACACTGTCCTTTTTTATGCCTTCCGATAAGTCGGCATATAGATCGAGTAACGAGTTCGCCTGATCAGGGTGGTTATCTAACTGTTGCAGAATTTTCTCTTCGAATGCTTCAACTTCGTTTCTGGAGATGCTCTCATGATCAAATTCAGGAACATTTACAAAATAATCAGAAATATATTGCCATTTTGCTAAATTGTCAGTTTCAGTGTTTTCACCAATCTGTTCTAGTATGTTAGTAGAGGCCGCTATATCCAATAGTGTTTCTGCCTTTACCTGATTATCTGTTTCAGAAGTCAATGGTGGGCTGTATGTATTCACATTTTCCAGTGCATTGGTTTCGAATACGCTAGTTGAACTCAGTTGCTCAGTTGTCTGCTTATTTTCAAAAAAGACATTAAGGCAATAGCCAACAACCAAACCTATTATTAAGGTCGAAGCAGGAGGTTTCCAATTAATATGTCGCATGATTTCTCCAGTTGATTAAAGTATTGTGGACCCCTGTTTTCAGTCTGAATTTTGTAGGGTCAAATGTCTGTCCGCTATTTCGATCAACAACACAGTGCGCTGCAGTAAGCACCCAGCGAGGGCCAATCGATGAGCCGCCACAGGCAAATGAAAAACCACCGTTTACGACTTCTTGCCGATATATGGCTACTATGAAAGAATATATATTCTCGGGTACATCTGTCCCACCTACGATGCGCGATGTTACTTCATTGGCAGAAACCAGCGACGAGCCCATTGAGCATATTAAAGCTGCAGCAATCCCCAGTCTTTTAATGGCCCTCATTTTCCATACCTCCTGTTGTGTGATTAATGAATATTGTTTAGCGTATTGACCAAATACGGAACTGTTTATTCAGTTAGTGGCATGACTACGTTATTGTCCGTCCAGTCCAAGGCAGGATTGTCAAACTCTATTTGTCGATCATCGCAGTTTGACTCACTCCAAATGATGCTGATCTCCTCGAGGTAAGGTGCCGCCCTGCATTTATCTTGCATTTCTCTGACAATCAGCAATTTGCAATGATGATCAACAACTCTATGATTGACACGAAAATCATCAGATGAAGTACAGCCTGTAGTGATTACAGAGGCGGATACAACACCTTGTGCGTACGCGGGGTTTAGTATTTTCTCAAAGTCATTGCCTGCTTGCTTTGCGCGTGATTTTTTCGTCATATTCGATGACAAAGTGCCTCCATCCTGGATGCCGGTATCCGTGCCGGTAAACTTTGCACGGTTATCAACATCTCCATCACTAGTCGCAGATAATCCATCAGCATTAGCGCGGATTGCGGAAATACAACCAACTGGCCCTAGTATTGTGGAAACCGTTAAAGCCAAGATAGGTGCAATCAGTTGCGCCGCAAATATTTTAGAATTAATCAAAACAGTATCCCCTTTTATTCAGAATCTAAAGTTGCCAGTGCTATGGAGCTATCAGGTGCACAACTGGTGGCTGTAATCAAATAGTCAAGATTGGGCTGATAGAAGTCGATGCTCTCTCTAGATCCGTTTGGTTGACTGCAGAAGGTAGTCGAGAGAACGACGCTTCAATATCGGTTGCACCAGACAATCCAACTGAGTCCTGTACCGTAGTCGTGCCGACCTTGCTGTAAGTATCTTCAGGGATTCCGCGTTTACCGTCGCAGCTAGCAAGGATCCTATGTGGAATAGCCGATGCGATCGTGGTGGTTAAGTATTTTGATAAACAGGCTGAGTTCGTTGTTTTCATGATTGCTCCCGTTGGCTGTGGCTGTATTAAGTTGCTCAGCGATTAATCTTTAAATGATAATTTATTCCCATAATAAATTTATGTCAACTGTTTTTGAGAAATATGTAACATAATAAACATTATTTATTTGTTATAAATCTTATTGTGAGTTATAATTCCCAAATTAATTCTACTATGTGCTTGAAATCTCTATGTCTTCATTGGTTCTGGATGCTTTCTGTACCGCCCTGCGACCTATCATTAAACTCATGCTGAGAAACGGGGTTGATGTCGCCCAATTCACGTCGATGGCCAGAGCGGTCTACGTCTCTGTTGCTCAAGATGAGGAATTTGCGCTAATTGGGGGAAATGGCAATCCTCGCAAAATTACACACTCGCGTATCTCGATGCTCACAGGCATCAACAGAAAAGAGGTAAAGCAACTCATCGAAATGGGTGATGTTGCACCGCGCCATACAACTGCCAATCGCGCAGTGCGAGTCTTAACGGGATGGGTTAAGGACGAACACTTCCAAGATAAAAGAGGTGAGCCTAAACCTCTTTCTTATGGAGGAGAAACCAAAGAAGCTAGTTTTGAGGAGCTAGTGTATAAATACAGCGCAGATACAACCGTTCGCGTAATACTTGACGAACTCATTCATGTCGGTTCAGTACGCCTAGATGACAATGGGTATGTCGTTCTGATTGAGAAAGGCTATGTGCCAGTTTTCAGTCATGAAGAAATGATTAATGTTGGTAGTCGTGCCCTTGCGGATTTGGCAAATACCGCTGCATACAATATTCACCGTCCAAAGGATTCCCCCGCTCGCCTACAAATGACCGTGCGTTATGATGACGTTCCAGTACAAGGTGCTAGCTACTACCGAGCGATGCTCAAGAACGACGCCGAAGAATTTATTAGCCAACAAAACAAGAACCTGTCATCATTTGATCGAAGCATAAACCCTGAAGTCGAAGGTTCTGGCCGCTGCAAAGTAGGAGTTGGCATCTACTATATTGAGGAGCTAATAAGTCACTAGGCAGCCCAAAAAGGCTTTACCGACTCTACATTGGACGCCTATGAATTGGTATCTACTACTACTTTGAGTAACGCAACTGATGCATTAGCAATGGTTGTCATTAGCAGCACGGTAATTCAGCATGAATGTTCATGCCGCATGCGGAACGTGTCAACCTCATGTGATCTGTTTGATGAGAAGTTAAATTGCATTTGACTGGTAGCCGGCAGTCACGACGGGGCTCACACTAAAAATGATGCTAGAACATAGCATGAGATGATCATCATCAGACTGAAGCCCGACATAAAAATAGAACAATGAAAAAGAGAATCAGATTGTTAACCCCGTTGCTTGCAGGCATTTTTTTGTTGAGCGCATGTGAAGGCGGTATAGAAGGGACAGGGTCGGGCTTTGTAGCAGGCGGAGCCGCTCTGGGGGTACTAGGGGTTTTAGGCACAAGTAGCGATGGAGGCTCCGGAGCTAGTCCCACCACAGCAGATGAGTTTCCGCTCGTAGGGCTTGGCTCTTGTGTGGCACAAAGCAGCGGGCAGTCTTTGTTGTGCGGCATCGTAACAGAAGATGATGGCATAACTCCCGTGGCCGGAGTCGAAGTAGTAATGCTGGATATCTATCCGATTTCCAGCACTCCAAGTTTGAAATTTTCAAGCCGAGGTGTTGCAGACGAAAACCGATGTCAGACAGACTCTCAAGGTGAGTACGCTTGCGTCTTGCCATCAAATATCAGTGGTATTCGAACGTTCAAATTATCGCCGCCAAGTTTCACGATATTTGACAATAAAAATTTCCAAGTGAATATAACAGCTGGTGAAACTACTACTGTTCAACCGCAAACTCTAAATCTTGGCGATAGATATGGTAGTCTAGATGATTCGCTTGAACCAATAGTTCTCTCCAGTTCTTTCAGTCCAGACCTTCTATTGATTGAAGCTGTGTTTTCGCAATCACTTGCACGAGTCCAAGAACTACTCGCCCAAGGAGAGGATCCTAACATTGCTCGTAATAGTGATGGAGCGACACCACTTCTGGTGGCAGCACATTTTGGATACTCTGTCATAGTCGATGTTTTGATTGACGGCGGCGCTAATCCGAATCAAGGATCCGACCAATTTACCCCGCTCATGATTGCTGCTCAGAATGGGCATCTGGACATTGTGACGCTCTTACTTGAGAAAGGAGCGAGCGTGCTTACGGCCAGAGACAGTAATTGGACTGCGCTGCACAGTGCGGTGTCAAATAGTCGAGAAAATATCACTGCTGTATTAATTGAAGCGGGAGTCCCCGTTGATATACAGGTAAGTGATATACGAGTAAGGGGATTTACACCACTAACACTTGCGGCTCAAAGCGGTTACATAGTTTTGATTGATATGCTTCTTAACTCGGGCGCCAACCCTCTGGGTAGCCCCAGCAATGGACCAAGTCCCCTAACGATAGCCGCACAGAATGGACACAGCCAAGCCGCTGAGAGACTAATCGTAGGTGGAGCTGACCCGGATAACGGTGGTACCGGAGATGCAGCTTTAGTTGCAGCCGCCGCTATAGGTAAGACGGATGTGCTAGAGGTGCTTGTACTTGGAGGTGCGACAATTGATATTAGCTCCTCTGAGAACGACTGGACTGGGCTTATGTGGGCAGCTAACTACAACGACGTTGAAACTGTGAGAGAGCTTCTTCGGCTTGGCGCAGACCGGGCACTCCGTGATTCTTATGGAAGAACTGCCCGTGAAATAGCAGAAGCCTTAGGTCACTCCGAAGTTGTAAATTTACTTTTTTAGACAATGGACTCCGATATACCCCAGTCCACTTGAGTTACAGCAATTAGGAATCGCGGTAGAATCGCCTTTCCAAAATATCCTGCTCTGCTGGTATGTGTAGAGCCGACAACGAGGCTAGGAGAAAAGCGTGTTAAATACGTTAAATTGCTGTTTTAACGGATATATGCAATTACTCTATAAAATAATGCCGATTTCCGGAGTCTTATGTGCCTATGACATTAGAATGACCGAAAACCGATTGACACGACCATTCCTGCGTTTTACCTGCTTTACT
>Ga0209187_1003845_pt1 | contig 12001 bp, 9 predicted proteins | sample BantaG_FD_187430 | JGI IMG/M metagenome (GOLD analysis project Ga0209187, IMG submission 187430) | Marine algal microbial communities from Bantry Bay, Ireland - BantryBay_4 metaG (SPAdes) (version 2) | ecosystem: Host-associated > Algae > Red algae > Unclassified | place: Bantry Bay, Ireland... | reverse complement strand
CCCCGAGTTCTTCGATAAAAAAGTCATCGCCAATCAGATGCTTCAGGACCTCGTCTGGGAGCTCAACGTCGAATCCGTCAAGCTCGCCAAGCAAGAAGCAGATAAAGTCAGCCAAGCCACCGGACGTAAGCGCTACGTCGCCGGAGCCATCGGACCCCTCACCGTCTCCCTCACCAACGTCGTCGACCCAGATGACACCGCCTTCCGCGCCGTCACCTTCGATCAGGTAAAAGACACCTACCGTCACCAGATCGACGCCCTCCTCTCGGCCGACTGCGACATCCTCATGGTCGAAACCATCTTCGATGCCCTCAATGCCAAAGCCGCCCTCGTCGCCATCAAGGAATCCGGCACCAAGGCCCCCATCATCATCAGCGCCGCCGTCGGCCGCGGCGGCGAAACCATGATCTCCGCACAAAAAGTAGAAGCCCTCTGGAACACCTTCTCCCACCTCAACCCCCTCGCCATCGGGCTGAACTGCTCCCTAGGCCCAGACCTCATGGAGCCCTTCTTAAACGATCTCTCAAAAGTCTCCAGCAGCCACATCAGCTGCTACCCGAACGCCGGCCTCCCCAACCCCCTCGCCCCCACCGGCTTCGACCTCCTCCCCGAGCACATGGCCGACTACTCCTTGGATTTCGCCGACAAAGGCTACCTCAACCTCATCGGAGGCTGCTGCGGAAACACCCCGGAACACATCGCCGCCATCGCCCAAGCCGTCGAAGGCAAAAACCCCCGCCAAGTTCCAAGCCTGTCCCTATAATAAGTCCTATCGGACCCATAAGACCTATTTGCCATGCCCACCATCCCACGCCTCCTCCGCCTCTCCGGAACCGAAGCCTATAACCACACCCCGGACAAAAACTTCCTCATGATCGGGGAACGCACCAATGTCGCCGGCTCCCCCCGCTTCCGTAAACTCATCCAAAAAGGCGACCTCGAAGCCGCCCTCGAGGTCGCCCGCCAGCAAGTCGTTAACGGCGCGAACGTCATCGACATCTGCTTCGATGACGGCCTCATCGATGGCAAGGCCATGATGTCCCGCTTCCTCGACCTCATCCAAGCCGAGCCCGACATCCAAGCCGTCCCCATCATGGTCGATTCCTCGAAATGGGAAATCATCGCCGAAGGCCTCAAGCACCTCCAAGGCAAGGGCATCGTCAACTCCATCTCCCTCAAAGAAGGAGAAGACGCCTTCCGTAAAAATGCCTCCCACGTCCTGAACTACGGAGCCGCCGTCGTCGTCATGGCCTTCGATGAACAAGGCCAAGCCGCCACCTACGATGACAAGTGCCGCATCTGCAAACGCGCCTACGACATCCTCGTCGGTGAAGTCGGCTTCCCTCCCCAGGACATCATTTTCGACCCCAATATCCTCACCGTCGCCACCGGAATCGAAGAGCATAATAACTACGCCCTAGACTTCATCAACGCCACCCGCTGGATCAAAGAAAACCTCCCTCACGCAAAGGTCTCAGGAGGAGTATCTAACATCTCCTTCTCCTTCCGCGGAAACAACGCCGTTCGCGAAGCGATGCACTCCGCCTTCCTCTACCACGCCACCAAAGCCGGCATGGACATGGGCATCGTCAACGCCGGCATGCTCGAGGTTTACGACCAGATCCCCAAAAACCTCCTCACCGCCGTCGAAGACGTCCTCCTTAATAAGGACGATGGCGCCACCGAGCGCCTCCTCGATCTCGCCGAATCCTTCAAAGGCCAAGGTGCCAAAAAACTCGCCGAGGACCTCACCTGGCGCGAGACCACCGTCGAGAAGCGCCTTGAACACGCTCTTCTAAAAGGCATCGATAAATTCATCGTCGAGGACACCACCGAGGCCCTCGCCAAGTACGAAAAACCTCTGACCGTCATCGAGGGCCCCCTCATGGATGGCATGGGCATCGTCGGCGACCTCTTCGGTGCTGGAAAAATGTTCCTCCCCCAAGTCGTCAAGTCCGCCCGCGTGATGAAAAAATCCGTCGCCTACCTCGAACCCTTCATGGAGAAAGAGCGCGAGGAAAAAATCGTAGCCGAGGCTCTCAGCCTCTGCTCCCAAAACCCCGACCTCTCTCAAGAAGAAGCCCGCCGCGAGGCCGCCAAAACCTTCTCAAACGGAAAAGTCATCATGGCCACCGTCAAAGGTGACGTCCACGACATCGGCAAGAACATCGTCGGCGTCGTCCTCGCCTGTAATGGCTTCGATGTCGTCGACATGGGCGTCATGGTCCCCTGCGATAAAATCCTCGAAGCCTTCGAAAAAGAAAATGCCGACGTCATCGGCCTCTCCGGCCTCATCACCCCCTCGCTCGATGAGATGATCACCGTCGCCAAGCAAGCCGAGATCGCCGGCCTTGGAAAAAAAGGCATCCCCATCCTCATCGGCGGAGCCACCACCAGCGCCGCCCACACCGCCATCAAGATCGCCGAGCACTACTCCGGCCCCCTCGTCCACGTCCTCGACGCCTCCCGCTCCGTCCCCGTCACCACCTCACTTCTCTCTGAAGAAAATCGCGGTGCCTTCATCGCCGAGAACCAAGCAAAGCACGAAAAACACCGCGCCTCCTTCGGCTCCGGCCCCAAAAAAGAAACCATCACCCTCGAAGCCGCCCGCGCCAACGCACCACAAATCGACTGGTCCAACTACCACCCACCCGTCCCCGAGTTCACCGGCACCCGCGTCATCAAAAACCAATCCCTCCGCGAACTCGCAAACTACATCGACTGGACCCCCTTCTTCCACACCTGGGAACTCCGCGGCGTCTGGGATTCTGAAAAAGAAATCCTCAAAACAAAAAACGAAGAAGGGGCCAAAGTCGCCAAGGAACTCTACCAAGACGCCCAAACCCTCCTCGAACGCATCATCACCGAAAAAAAATTCACCGCCACCGGCATCTACGGCTTCTTCCCCGCCCACCGCGATGGCGACGACATCATCCTCCCCCAGCACAACACCACCTTCCACACCCTCCGCCAGCAACAGAAGAAAGGCACCAGCAAGCCCAACTTCGCGCTCAGCGACTACGTGGCGGCGCTTTCCAAGCGCCAAGCCCAAACCCCCATCCTCTCCGATCACAAGGAGATCAAAAAAACAAAATGGGGAAACCTCCCCCACTGGAATCAGCAAGGAGCAACCTATGCCGTCACCTTCCGCTTGGAAGATTCCCTCCCGAACTCAGTCATTCAATCTTATCGGCTCCAAAAAGAGCAACTTCAAAAAGAGTTCGCAGAGCAGCCAAATGATCCAATCCTAAGGCGCAAGATCGACGAGCTCTACCGCAAGACCATCGATGAAGCTCTCGATCAGGGCCACGGGGCGGCTTACATGAAAGACCCTACCGTTGCTGAAATCGTAGCAGACTCTATCACCCATTTTGATGGCGATCGATATCACCTCGCGGCCTGGACCGTGATGTCTAATCACGTGCATCTCTTACTCCAGCCAATCGATGATCACGCCCTCTCTGACATCCTCCACTCGATCAAGCGACATAGTGCCAATATCGCTAATAAGCATCTGGGAAGAAGCGGAACATTCTGGCAAAAAGAATCATACGACCACCTGATTCGAGACGAAGATGATTTCATCAACCAAAACAACTACATCCTAGCGAACCCCCGAAAAATCGGGATCGAAGGGCATGAGTTCACCCGTGGCGGCGCTTTCCAAGCGCCAAGCCAAGATGACGAGGCATGGCACTTAAAAAGTGCCGCCACCGACCACCTCGGAGCCTTCGTCGTCGGCATCCACGGCGCCGACGAATGGGCTGCCGACCTCCGCGAAAAGCACGATGTCGATGAAGCCATCATGGTCCAAGCCATCGCCGACCGCCTCGCCGAAGCCTTTGCCGAACTCCTCCACCACCGCGCCCGCATCTCCTGGGGCATCGAGCGCCCCGGCCAGTTCACAAAAACCGAACTCATCCACGAGAAATACCAAGGCATCCGCCCAGCCCCCGGCTACCCCTCCCAGCCCGACCACACCGAAAAGCCCGCCCTTTTCAAACTCCTCAATGCCGAAGAAGCGATCGGCGTCACCCTCACCGAGTCCTGCGCCATGCACCCCGGTTCCGCCGTCTGCGGCCTCTACTTCTCCCACCCCGAGTCGCACTACTTCATGATCAGCGAGCTCCAGAAAGACCAGATCGAGGACTACGCAACGCGCAAAGGAATCACCACCGAAGAGGCCGAGAAATGGCTCGGCCCTTGGCTCGGCTACTAAGCAAGTGGCCGGGGCGTCCCGCCCCGTAGCCAAATCACTCCCCAATCCGCCAAAGCGTCGTCTCCGACCTCACAATCATCGTCCCATCAAAAACAATCGGCGTCGCAAAAACCGGCTCCCCAAAATCATTCTCCGCCACCAGCCTCGCCCCCTTCGGAGAAACTTCGTGCACATAGTCGGTCCCCTCCTCCGTGAAGGAATAAAAGCGGTCGCCCACCAGCATCGGCGATGCCGAAAAATTCCGCTTCAGCGACTCCACCCACAGCCGCTCGCCGTTTCTTTTATCAATCGCGCTCAGCTTCCCTGAATCCTCGATCAGATAAATGGTCTCCCCTTTGATCACGAAAGAAGGCGTCTTTGGAATATCCTTCTTCGCCTCCCACTTCACATGACTCTTCGTCACATCACCCGCCGCCCCCTCCAGCTCGATCGCCATCAACCGCGGCCTCATAAATCCCGTCGCAAGATAAACAACCCCGTCATCAAGAACCGGAGTCGGCACCAGCGACCAACCCGCCCCACAATCTACCTCCCACACCAGCTCCCCATCCTTCGGCCGATAGGCCCCCACATGCTCACTCCCCTGACTCACCACCAGCGGCTCACCATTCATCTCGATCACCAGGGGCGTCCCAAACGAAAACTTCCGCGAGGTCTCCACCCCACGCGCTTTCTCCCACACTTTTTTCCCCGTCTTCGCATCCAAGCCACGCGTCAGCGCCTCGTCATTCCCATCCGCCGTGAAGATTAAAACTCCCTCCGCGAGCACCGCGCTTCCGCCATTGCCATGCACCGCCGGATAGCTCTCCTGATAGCGCCACTTCACTTTGCCGTCTTTCAGATTCAAAGCCGCCGTCCCCATGTGCCCGAAGTGCGCATAGACCATCCCACCCGCAATCAGCGCCGTGGGACTCGCCAAGCCATTCTTCCGATGACGCATCGCCGCATCTTCCTCACTCGGCTGGAAGACCTTCTCATTCCAAACGATCTTCCCCGTCCCCGCATCCACCGCCACCACCCGCAACTCCACCTTCTCTTGCCCCACCGCCGTCGTCACCACGATCAGCCCCTCACTCATCACTGGCGATGACCAACCCCGCCCCGGAATCTCCGTCTTCCAGGCAACGTCTTCCTCAAAGTTAATCTTCACCGGCACCGCCACCGCCTCCACCACTCCCTGCAATTCGCCTCCACGAATCTCCGTCCACTCCACCGCCAAAGCACTGAGTGACACTCCAAAACAAGCTCCCCATAAAAGTCGGTCACGCATAGGGATTCTACGTGCGCAAATAGCGCCACCCTTTCACCCGGACGCCGACGCTTGGAGATTGACGCAGACGAAGCGCAGCACGAAAGTCCCCCAAACCACTAAAATGAACCCCGACACTTTTATCTGCCCCTTCTGCGACTCCGAGTTGAAGCAGGTAAAAGTCTCCCTCCGTCGCACCGTCCTGAACTCCCTTTTCTGTGGTCCAGGAAGCTCCCGGCTCCATGTCAGCCGGACTGGAGAACAGTGGTGGGCCTTCCTAAAACCCGATCAACTCGTCCGCGGACTCCTCTGCGAAAAATGCGGCTCCCTTACCATCGAACCCACCGCAGCAAGCAAAGTTAAAATTCTCGAACACCCCCTAGCCAACCCGTGAAAGTCCTTTTCCTCATCTCACTCCTCCTCTCCCAATTCTCCCTAGCCGAGATCCCCATCCTCAACCAATACGTCCTCCAAGCCGTCAAGTCCATGCCCACCGGCGGCGGCTACGAAGCCTCCCAAAAAGCGGTCGACCGCCTCGCCGCCTCCGTCACTTTAAAAGGCGACACCATTTCCCAAAACACCCAGGCCTGCGGAAAATCCTTCTGCTCCGGCGCCACCTACCTCGTCTTCCTCCGCGTCCTCGACCAGCTCCAGAAAAACAACTCCCTCACCCTCTCCCAGAAAAACCTCCAGCGCTACGCCGATCTCGGCGTCAAGGACGGCCACGAAATCTTCGGCCGCTGGAATGCCAACGGCCCCGGCACCGCCAAGCTCTTCACCGAGCTCGACTGCGGGGTCAATTTCACCTCCTACCCCCACGCCCGTCCCGGCGACTTCATGAAAATCTGGTGGACCGATGCCATCGGCCGCCGCGAACGAGGCCACCTCGTCGTCTACCTCGGCCACACCGCCAAGACGGTCAAATTCTGGTCCTCAAACCAACCCTCCGGCTACGGCACAAAAACCGTCCCCCGCTCCCGCATCCACCACACCCTCTTCAGCCGCCTCACCCGCCACGACCGCCTCACCCGGGCCTCCGCCCTTTCTCCTAAAAACCAATTCCTCGCCGACATGCTGCGCAAGGATTTCTCGTGGGCCGAGGTCGCCCGCCGCTGTAAGGTCAAGACCACACCCTGATGACTGATTGGAAAGAGCGCCTCCGTCAGCGCGAGAGCGAGACCCACTTCATCATCGAGGGTCGTCACGCCGTCGAGCGCGCCGAAGCCTCACCCTACGAGATCGAAAAAGTCATCGTCATCGGCACCGATCTCTCCCGCTCCGAGGCCTCCGCCCTCCTCGGCTTCCACTTCCACCGCAGCCACCTCGCCATCGCCCGTAAGCCAGAAAAAACCACCCCCCTTACCGACTTCGGCCCCGACCCCCTCGTCATTCTTCCGGAAATCGCCGACCCCGGAAACCTCGGCACCATCATCCGCAATACCGCCGCCCTCGGAGGCTCCGGCGTCATCCTTGGAAAAGGAGCCTCCCCCTTTAATTCCAAGACCGTGAGAGCCTCCGCCGGAGCCCTCTTCCGCCTCCCCATCCGGAAAAGTCCCGACCTCCTCGCCGACCTCTGCCACCTCGCCCCCACCCGCACCATCATCGGCACCTGCCTCTCAGCCGATGCCATCTCCTTCGAAAAGCTCCCCCCTCCCGAACTCCCCACCGCCCTCATCCTCGGCCCCGAGGACTTCGGCATCAGCCCCGAAATTAAAGCCCTCTGCCACCACCTCACCTACCTCCCCATGTCGCGCGAGATCGACTCGCTCAACGTCGCCTCCAGCTCCGCCATCTTCCTCCACGCTCTCCGCTGAAGCTTTTCGTGTGACAAAGCCCCCGATTTCTACTTAAATTCCCCCGATCTTAACCAACCCCCATTAGAATTATGTTCGAACTCTTCCAAAGCGAAAAAACCAGCAAATACCACTTCCGCCTCAAAGCCGGCAACGGCGAAATCATCATGCAGTCCCAAGGCTACAAAGATAAAAAAGGTGCCGAAAATGGCATCGCCTCCGTCGCCAAAAACGGCAGCGACGAAAGCAAGTTCGAGAAAAAGGAAGCCTCAAACGGCAAGTTCTACTTCGTCCTCAAGGCCGGTAACGGTCAGATCATCGGCCAATCCCAGCAATACAAAACCGAGTCCGGCCGCGATAACGGAATCGCCTCCGTTGGCAAAAACTGCGGTGCCGACACCAAGGAAGTCTCCGCTTAATTTAGCGGGGACCTCCAGTCTCCAAGACCCATCTCCTCAACACAAGCCCCCCTCTCCAGAGCGTGGGGCTTTTTCGTCACTTGCACCCACCCTCTCGTTCGCCCCCCTCAACCAAGCCAATCGTCCATGCTGCACTCGTTCATTCGTCCATCTTTCCCTCCACCCACCCAAAATTCCTCAGCCTTGTGATCACAAATTGCCGATCAGCAGACGAGCCAGACTCCCACCGCTTGATCTCAACCCAAGCCCTCAATCGCCGCAGCAATGAAGATCACTCCCAAGTGCTCATCCTTGCAGCAATGATCTACCAAGTAATGAGTCTCGCCATGGTCTCACTGATGCGAAATTTGATAGCGGCGAAGCGGATGAGCTATGAAAAGCTATTCGATAATTTCAGCGACTGGATCATCGGATCGCAAAATTTGATGGAACTCTGGGACTTTGACCCCGACCCTCGTCACATCACAATGGAATCCCGCCAAGACCGCAAACCCCTAAAGACACGTGGATCAAGCTCTTAGGTTGACGCGGATGCCCACTCAGCCAAAGAGTAATCACCTCCTTCCATCAGCAAGTTCAAACCTACCCTGCGCCCAGAGCCCTCACCACCGCCCTCAGAACTCCAGATGTCTCCGTGCGCTTCTCCCGATAGGACATCGCCAAGCCCATCTTCTCCCCCTTCAACTCCCTCAACCTGAAAAACTCCAATCCTTCCCCTCGCGCAATCTCTGGCACGATCCCGAAAAACTCCCCGCTCTCACACGCCCCTAAAATCTGCGGCAAACTTGTGCATTCCATCCCCACCTGCGGCCCATTCGGGTTCCTTTCACAGAGTTCATCAATCAAACGCCGCGTTCCCCCATCCCCCTCCAACGCCGCCACTCGCACCTTCAAGCCTCCCGTCAGCGATTTCCAGTTAAGCGCCTTCCCCTTCGCATCGGATTTCACCACCCCCTTCTTCGCAACCAAGCGATAGTCAATGTCGGCAATTCCCTGAGTCACCGATTTCTCCGCTGCATCCCGCCCGTGATGAATTGCTAGGTCAATGTGACCCGCCTCCATTGCCCGCACCGCATCTCGAGACCGCATATTCCGAAACCGAATTCTTCCCAAGTCAACGTTCCCCTTCTTCGAAAAGAACGGAATCAAAAACCACAGGATCACACTCTCTCCTGCCCCAATCACCAAGGTCTCCTTCCCTCCTACCAAATCCTGCACACACGCCTCAAAGTCCTTCGCAAAATCCCGCACTAAGCCTTCAATCCGGACCCCATCTCCACTCAATTGATAAGGCTTCGACTCTCGATTCAACAACGTCACCCGAAGCGCCTCCTCAAGCGAACTCATCTGCCGACTCATCAAGCTCTGCCGCGTCGCATCTCCATTCGCCGCCGCCATGATCCCTCCACGCTCCGCGATCTGCGAAAGTAGAAGTAACCGATCAAGCGTAACCCCGGCCCGTTCCAACATTGAATCGCTCATGACTTAAAAGTAATGTCTTATGACTCACAAAGTCACGAAAGATCATTGCCGTTTTTCTCACCACCTCCTACCTTCCTCTTATCAACGAATCGGACATCGCCCGATTTTATGCAGGAAAGGGGGACAAAAATATGAAACAACAAAACTACTTCCTTCCATGCAGTTCACAAACTCCACCGCCAAACTCGCCCCTTCAGAAGCTCTCGATCACAAAGTATCGCATTTCTATCGGCAAACTTTTCACTCACTCTTCCGCCGGCATCTTCTAAGCACTCTCGCCCCTAAGGATTTCGCAAACCTAAGCGAAGAACTCATCGAGGAGCTCTCCAACCAATTCCAGACCCAAGGAGAGGCCCAAAGCTTCCTCAAAAATTTCTACGACCTCGGCAAAGAAGGATACAACAGGGATCTCGCCAAAAGCGGATACTCCGATCTCGTCATCCTTCAGGATTCCGATTTCGACAACGACCCAGCCATCACTCTGGCCGATCTCAAGAATCTCGGGATCCCCGCATTCACTTCCTCTCTAGTAGAGTCACAACTTCAGCCCGAAGATGACATCGCAGGCCTTGAAACGGACGACATCATCCTCCGTAAATTAGGTAACTTCTTCCAAAGCCTTCCTTTCGCCGCCGCCGCCCAGAAGTTTCTCTGCCTCGACCTCGGCTTTGATCCACTCATCACCGTGGACCTCGCCGAAAGCGGCCGAGAATTCGCCTCTTTCACCCTCGACCCAGAAATTGCAGCACTGAATCTCCTCATCGGCCTGATTTACGAAGTCCCAGTCACTCAACACCTCGGCACCGAAGCCGAACTGCAAGACAGTTTCCAGACCGGTCGCCTTCCGGGGTGCCTCTCGACCTATCCCATCAACGAGGCCCACCTTCTCCACCTCCAGCGCTGGCAGAAAGCGATTCCCTCAGACTTCTTCCAGATCTACCAACAGGCAAAATCCGTAAGTCTTCTCTCGCCCACCCAGTTCCTCCAGCGCGACGAGTTCATCAACTTCCGCCGCGAACTCCTCGACCGCAAAGCTCTCCAGACCCTCATCAACTTCCCCGGATCTGTTTTCCAGCTCAGCACCCTCAATCTCTCCCAACCACACAGTCTCCCCCAAGGCCAAACCCTTTGGCACTTCTCCCTCCATAACCCCTCCCCAACTTTCCGGTTCCTGGATGCGAATCAAGCATTCCAAGCCGCTGATTGGGGTAACAATAGGGATCCCAATCCGGCCCTCGAAATTCTTACAACTCAACTCACATCCCCCCCGGATCAAGAAACCTCTTTTGAAATTCCCCATGACAAAGTCGCCACGCCGCTCGCAATGATCCGCCTCATTGACTTCACCAGCCAGCCCAGCGACGCCCCCGCCCCTCTCAAAGTTGGAGATGTGTTCGAGCTAGAAGAACTGCAGCCCTCACCGGATCGTCCAGCCTCTCCAAATCTCTCTGATATTTTCGATACCTCAAGTGGCCTTTTTGATGATTTCGATTTTGACGGGATGGAAGAATTGCTGGGGAACTCAGAAGTATCAACAGACCAACAAGTCTCAAAATCGCCCAGCATCTCAGGCGATTTTCTAGTCTACTCTGATCTCAGTCATGGCCGCCTGCGGGTGGCAGCTCATAATGATCAGCGCCCCGCTGACTCCTCAGAATATGCATTTATCCTCCGCCTAAAGTCCGATAGCCAAGAAACGGACCTCCAAATTCTTTTCTTTGTTTTGTGCGGTAGTGAATTCTCAGACGCCTTAGGCCCCTTCTTGCACGGCGCGGAAAAAATGAGCATCCATCCTTCTGACTTTCTCAATGCTTCACTGGTCCTGCCATCTCCTAAAGTCCGCTCCAAGATGAAGTCCTTCATCCTAGAACTTAGGCTATCGGGACGGCGCTCCTCGATCTCGCCATCATCCTTCTATCGGGACTGGCGCATCTCTCAACGTAGCGGTTCCGGTTTGTGGCATATCGAGCGGCCAGAAGATGATTGGGTGCACTCTTTCAAGGCATTAACCCGAAACGCACAACAGCTCCTACGATCCGAAATCGATCATGAAATCAGCTCGCAGAAACATCAGCTAATCAACATCATGGCAGGGATCGAAACCAACGTTAGCCTCTCCCTCAAACGTCTAAATAAACACCGCCGCCAAATAGAGGTAATGAACCATCCACAGTCGGGAAAAAGTCCAATTGATTATCTAGCAGAAGCGAATGCCCGAATCGACGAGATAAACGCCCTAATCGTCAATCTAACTTCCGTGACAACATACAAAGCTCTCGCTAAGCCGTATCAGGTTCATTCCTTCCTCACCGCAGAAAAAGGGATTTTCACCGGGTTGGCATTAGAACTACCAAGCCCTGAAATAAATCGACCCATTTTCACAAACCTGAATCAACTAGAATTTAAGGATATCCTCAGAAACATTCAGAGCAACACGATGAGACATGGAGATTTTGAAAATCTAAACCGAAGTCCCCGACAACGAATCCGCTATGGACAGAGTTCGGAGTTTTTCGAAATTTGTTTTGAGAACAACGGCAAACCGTTTCCAAATGGATTTACAACTGCGCAGTACACTCGCAACTCTGAGGCCATCGGCCCAACGGGCAACACGGGTCGTGGAGGTTTCATGATCGGTCAGTCAATGAAGAATATCGGCGGTGACATCGAAGTTCTGAATACAAATGACGCAGATTTCCCAGTTGCCATCGTTCTTAAATTCCCAAAAAACGTCTAACTCAATGATGACCAATCCGCTGCTAAAGATTCTCTGGCTTGAAGATGAGCCGGATAAGAACCCAAACTTCATAGACGAAGCATACGATGAAGGCTTAGAGCT
>Ga0209187_1003843_pt1 | contig 12002 bp, 10 predicted proteins | sample BantaG_FD_187430 | JGI IMG/M metagenome (GOLD analysis project Ga0209187, IMG submission 187430) | Marine algal microbial communities from Bantry Bay, Ireland - BantryBay_4 metaG (SPAdes) (version 2) | ecosystem: Host-associated > Algae > Red algae > Unclassified | place: Bantry Bay, Ireland... | reverse complement strand
TTGAAACCGTTTTTATGTCCAACATTAATGATTGGAAAAAGAAGAATAAATCTGATAATCAGGCAATTAAACGAAAAGAGTTCTTTAAAAGGTAGGAATACTTTTTCAAGTTTTGAGACACCTACCTCGAAGGTTTTAAAAATCAAACAAAAAAAATGTACGTCTTTAGAAAAGTAGCTGATCTCCAAAACCACTTAAACGAACTAAGAGAATCAGATCAAAGTATTGCTTTTGCTCCAACAATGGGAGCCTTACACAATGGACACATGTCGCTTTTATCAAAGTGCAATCAGATTGCTGAAATAACCATTTCAAGCATTTTCGTCAATCCTACCCAATTCAATGACAAATCTGATTTAGATAAATATCCCAGAACAGTTGAAAAAGACACCACCATGTTAATCGAACATGGCTGCGACATCTTATTTTATCCCGAGGTAGAAGAAATTTATCCCAACGGAACAGAACCATCAACAAGCTACGACTTTGGTCCATTAGACAAAGTATTAGAAGGTGTCCACAGACCAGAACACTTTGAAGGGGTAGCCCAAGTAGTAAACAGACTATTAGAAATAGTAGAACCCGACTGGATTGTAATGGGGCAAAAAGATTACCAACAGACAGCCATTATTAGAAAATTACTATCCCTAACCAATTCAAATACAAAAATAATTGTTTCCCCAACCATCCGCGAAAAAGATGGATTGGCGATGAGTTCCCGAAATATTAGACTAAAAAAAGAGGAAAGAAAAGAAGCACCTACTATTTATGCAAGTTTAGAAGCCATAAGACATGCATACAAAACCCTAACAGTCCAAGAAGCCAAAGAACAAGCCATCAAAAGCATTGAAGCCTCAGGAAGCATGAAAATCGACTACCTAGAACTAGTCCATCCACATACATTGCAACCAGTAACCGGATGGACCGACGCAGAAAGCATCAGCGTCTGCACAGCCGTCCACCTCGGCGAAGTCCGACTAATAGACAACATCTCCATCCCCTAACCTGCGAGGTTTTCCCAAGCGACAAAGAAGCAACCATAAGATTAAAAAAGCAACAAATCTCTTAACCTGCGAGGTTTTCCCAAGCGACAAAGAAGCAACCATAAGATTAAAAAAGCAACAAATCTCTTAACCTCGAAGGTTTAAAAAATAAAAAACATGAACCAATCCCAACCTCAAAAGGTTTAATCTAATACCTTTGCACTCCAAACCAAATAAATCAAAACAACTATCCTTTGAAAATTACGCTTAGCTCAATCGTCAAGTTTTTCATATTTTTAGGAATAGGTTGCCTACTCATATGGCTATCACTAAGAAGCATTGATGCAGACAGTTGGGACAAAATGCTTGTTTCATTTAAAGAAATCAAGTACAGATGGTTGATAGTTTCAGTCATCCTAGCCATCTCTAGCCATTTAAGCAGAGCAATGAGATGGAAAATGCTACTCGACACTTTCGGTACAAAAGTGAGTCTCGTCAACTCTTTCTTCTCTCTAATGAGCGGATACATAATCAATCTCGCATTCCCAAGAATGGGAGAAGCCGCACGAGCTGGACTGATAAGTAGATACGAAAAAATCCCAATGGACAAAGCCATCGGAACAATCATTACTGAACGAGCCATAGATGTACTAAGCCTAGCAATACTAACAACAATAGTCTCAATAAGTGAATTTGATGTAATAGGAGAATTTGCAAAATCACAAGTATTTGAACCACTCACCAATAAATTGACTTCGCTCATAGGAGATAGTTTAATATTAATTGTCATTGCAGGACTTATTGGAATAGGCGTGCTTTTTTTACTGTATAAATTTTTTAAATCATTCTTTAAAAAATTACAAGGAGTATTCAAAAGAATAATGGAAGGCGTAATATCCGTTAAAAACGTTAAAAATGTCCCACTATTTTTATTCCACTCAATATACATATGGTCAATGTATTACTGTATGATATTCGTTGTTTTCTTCGCCTTTAATGAACTACAAGACTTAGGATATATGACAGGATTGGGCGTTCTTTGCTTCGGTTCTTTTGGAGTAATTGTAGCACCAGGTGGACTGGGAGCTTATCCACTTATTGTCAGTAATTTATTAGAACTTTATGGCATTAACATTGGAGTAGGAGTTGCATTTGGTTGGGTAACTTGGGCAGTACAAACATCCCTTTCGATAATTGGTGGTGTCGTATCACTCTTGTTACTTCCAATTATCAATAGAAATGAAAAAACTGAAGATAAAAGTGTAGATAAATCAGTGGAGGTTTGATTATTTGGGCGTTTCCCTGCGGGTCGGGCTGTCCATGGCTCCGCGTTCGCTTCGGTGTTGCGGTAAATAGATTGATGCTAGGCGATTCGAAGATTTGACTAAGCTTTCAACGGTCATTGAGTGTAGCCGAAATGCAACACAGCCGCTAACGCGTCTCCATTCCCATCCCTAACGCAAAGGTTGTAATCAGCTTCTTTTCAATTTTCAAACAACTTTTTACAAATTCAGGTAACTTTAATTTGCCTTAAATGAAAAACAAACTTCAAAAAAAAATACTAAATCCCAAATCCCTAAAAAAACAACTTGAAAGCTGGAAAGACACAGATAAAAAGATTGTTTTTACCAACGGATGCTTCGACATTTTACACCTAGGACACTTAGATTTATTACAGGAAGCAGCCGATTTAGGTGATGTTTTGATTGTCGGACTTAATTCAGATACATCCATCAAAAAAATAAAAGGAGACAATAGACCAATAAACAACCAAAAAACACGAACAGAACTACTAGCAAGTTTGTTCTATGTAGACTTTGTTGTAACATTTGAAGATGAAACACCGATTAAATTAGTCGAGACAATCATCCCTCAAATAATGGTTAAAGGAGGCGATTATAAAAAATCAGAAATCATTGGAGCCGATTTTGTGGAAGAAAATGGTGGCAAAGTGGTCATTTTTCCTATAAAAAAGGACTATTCTACAACAAATATCATTGATAAAATACGTGAACAGAATTAAAATTGCCATTTTTGTAGTCAAATTGGGAGTAATTACGATTTAGATTAAAGTAAAGAAAAAAATAACATAAAATATAATGAATACAGTTACTGACGCACCAGCAGGTTTAAGCTTTGAACTTACCGAGGAACATTTGATGATCCAAAAAGCAGCGAGAGATTTTGCTCAAAATGATTTATTACCAGGAGTAATCGAAAGAGACTCTAAAGCCATTTATCCAGAAGAACAAATAAAAAAAATGGGCGAATTGGGCTTTATGGGAATGATGGTTGATCCAAAATACGGTGGAGGCGGAATGGATGCTGTGTCTTATATTTTGGCAATGGAAGAAATTTCAAAAGTTGACAATTCTTGCTCCGTCGCAATGTCCGTAAACAACTCGCTTGTTTGCTGGGGAATCGAAACTTTCGGAACCGAAGAGCAAAAAGAAAAATACCTAAAACGTTTGGCAACAGGCGAAATAATCGGTGCCTTCTGCTTATCTGAACCAGAAGCAGGATCGGATGCAACACAACAAAGAACAACTGCATTTGAAAAAGATGATCACTATCTTATAAATGGTACTAAAAACTGGATTACAAACGGTAAATATGCGGCAATTTATCTAGTAATTGCACAAAGTGATGTAGAAGCAAAACACCGTGGAATCAACTGTTTCATCGTAGAAGCAGATGCAGAAGGAGTGAGCACAGGAATCAAAGAAGACAAGCTGGGCATTCGTTCTTCAGATACTTGTTCAGTAATGTTCCAAGATGTTAAAGTGCCAAAAGAAAACAGAGTTGGAGAAGATGGATTTGGTTTTAAATTTGCAATGAAAACGCTTTCTGGCGGAAGAATTGGAATTGCTGCCCAAGCTTTGGGAATTGCTTCAGGAGCTTATGAGCTTGCATTGGCTTATTCGAAACAAAGAGAAGCTTTTGGAAAACCAATCAGCCAACACCAAGCCATTCAGTTTAAGCTGGCAGATATGGCAACAGAAATCGAAGCAGCAAGACTTTTATGTCTAAAAGCTGCTCGCGATAAAGATACAGGTCAAAATTACGACCTCTCAGGATCAATGGCGAAATTATTTGCTTCAGAAGTAGCAATGAAAACAACCGTTGAAGCCGTTCAAGTACACGGAGGATACGGATTTGTAAAAGAATACCACGTTGAAAGATTAATGAGAGATGCAAAAATCACCCAAATTTATGAGGGAACCTCTGAAATCCAAAGAATCGTGATTTCCAGAACTGTTTTGAAAGGTTAATGTAGAGGCACAATTCATTGCCACGAACATCGTAGAGACGTTGCATGCAACGTCTAATATTATGAATCATACAACATCTAATGAGAACCACGCAACGTCCTCACGTATACAAAGTCCTAAAAATCTGGTTGAGGGAATTATAGCATGAAGCATTGTAACATTGAAGCATTCTTTTTTTGATAATAAGTTAATAATTCTTAATTTAGAACTTAGTGACAGATATTTTCATTCATTGTCGTAGATAGTATAAACAAAATATTCAAAATATGTACGGATTCAGTCCAATTTATATGATTATCATTGCTGTGTCAATGGGCGCGAGTGCTTTAGTCAGCAATATGTTAAAAAGACGTTTCAAAGAATATTCACAAATTCCTATGAAATCAGGATTGTCAGGTAAGGATGTTGCAGAAAAAATGCTTGCTGACAGTGGTATTACAGATGTAAAAGTCATTTCTGTTCCAGGACAGTTAACAGACCACTACAACCCTGCTACCAAAACAGTTAATTTAAGTGATTGGGTATATGGAGAAAGAACCGTTGCAGCAGCAGCAGTCTCTGCACACGAGGTAGGACACGCTATTCAACATGCAACATCTTATACTTGGTTAACTTTCCGTTCTAAAATGGTCCCAACCGTTCAGTTTAGTGGAAAATTAACTCAATTCGTGATTATGGCTGGATTTGCAGTAATGATGTTTTCAGGAAATACAATGGTACTTGGTGCAGGAATCGCACTTTTTGCTGTAACAACATTATTTGCTTTCGTAACATTGCCAGTAGAGTTTGATGCAAGTAACCGTGCATTAGCATGGTTAAATACCGCAGGAATAACATCAGGCGAAGAACACACAAAAGCAAAATCAGCATTGAAATGGGCAGCATCAACATACGTAGTGGCAGCATTAGCATCACTAGCACAATTGTTATACTACCTATCAATTTTCATGAGAAACAGAGACTAAAATAAATTAAAAAAAGGGCTGACATCAATTGATGTCAGCCCTTTTTTTATTTTATTTCAAAATCACCTTCTCCACAGAAACCCGATCCTCCGTTTCCAACTTCAAAAAGTAAAAACCACTACTAAACTCACTTAAATCCAAAGCAAATTGATCACCATTTTCAAAACCAGCACCAATTGATTTACCAGCCTGGTCAATCAATGACCATTCAACACCATCACTTTTTATTCCTTCAATTTTTACATTCAAAAGACCAGCAGTAGGATTTGGAAAAATATCTACATTTTCAAACTGAATCAAATCATTAATTCCTATGATTGTTGTATCTATAGTAGGGCAATCATTGCACTGAACCAAATTATATAAAAATCCTTCAGTGTTAAGAACAATATCATCAATAACATTAATAAAAATTTCATTATCACCAAAGTAAGGCGGATGAAAATTATCATCATATTCAAAGAGAGAGGTTTCAATTCCTAACTCTTCCATTCTATTATTTATATGAAAACTTCCATATACCAAGGGTAAAGCAGAGTATCCTAAAGGATAACCTGTTTTAAAAGGAACAACATTGTCTCCATTACTATGGAAGCTAATTATAGGAACATCGCCCTCCTCAATAAATTCTAACCCACCAATAGCACCTGCAATATTTATAATTCCACTTACTTCTGATGAATAGCCTGGTGTTCCAGAATCGCCTTCAAGTCCTCCTAAGTCCTCTATATATTCCACCCACTCTTCCTCAAAAGGATCATCTAAGTCCATATAAGCAAGATGAATTCCTAATAATGCACCAGCCGAAATACCAGCAAAATAAATTTGATCTGGATCAACACCATAGTCATTATTTCCGTCAATTGCATTTTTTCTTAAATATCTGATAGCTGCTTTCCCATCATGAACCGCTCTGACCAAAGCCTTTACCATTTTTTCTGAATTGCTAAGATTCTCAATACCAGATTCTAAACGATAATCAATTGCAATCGCAACATATCCTTTTCTGGTAAATTTTTTACAAATGTAATTTATATCTAGATCGGTTCTACTTCCTCTAATAAAACTACCTCCAAAAGCTACAAATATAACAGGGCGACAAGTTTGATTATCATCGGCAGGCTCATATATATCCATAAACAATGTTTGCTCAACACCATTTGACTTAATGTTCTTTCCATATTCAACTGATATCGAATCTTCTGGTGGTTCAAAAAGGTCCGTAAAGTAACGCTCTTGGCACTGAGCAGAAATATTTATAAAATTTAAACATAAAAATCCTAGCAAGATTATTGTTGTAGAATAAAAGTATTTTTTTTGCATAGCGTTATTATTTGGTATTCAATTTAATGAGACTATCTATTAGCTTAATTTGCAGGAAAGATGACTTTAACGAATATCTTGCAGCCATGAAATTGAGTTTAAGATAATTTTGATTAAGTAACGTTTAAATAATAAGTTATGCATCTTAGCAAAAAGATTTTTCGGTTCAGGGAGGAATTTAGTGGAAAAGCTTTTAGCTTTTAGCTTTTGGTACTTGGCTTTTGACCAATAGCCAACAGCCAATAGCCAATAGCCACCCAATAAATAGCCAAAGACCAACAACGTTTCCACTAAATCCTTTCATGAGCCGATTTTTCAATGTACAAGGAAAAAAACGCAGGCATAGCAGGGCTACGGTGAGTATTTTTGACGAAGTAGATTGGAAAATATTGAAGCTTAGATGCATTAGTTATTTCTTGAACGTTACTAAGTAGTAAAGTTATTTTTGAACAATAAATAGTCCAATTTAATAATAATTTAGCTACACTAGATAAAAAATATTGTTTTTAGGTTTTAGTTTTAAACACAACACATTAAAATAGATCAAAGATTAATGAATCATTCAAATATATTTTTCGCCATCATAATATTTTTAACTTTTGTAATTGGAGGTTTGGAACCTGCTTTTTCTCAAAGAACTTTTACAGCAGACTATGCTGAAAAACAACTATTATGGGTTGAAAAGAAAATTGACTCTCTTTCTCTTGATGAAAAAATCGGACAACTCTTTATGGTTGCTGCTTATTCTGAAAAAGATGAAGCGCATAAAAAATCTATAGAAGAACTCATAAAAAAACATCAAATTGGTGGTTTGATATTTTTTAAGGGAGAACCAGAAGAGCAAGTTAGAATGACCAATCGGTTTCAATTGTTGTCAAAAACACCAATGCTTATTGCCATTGACGGGGAATGGGGATTAAGTATGAGATTAAAAGATACGCCCAAGTTTCCAAGACAATTAACATTGGGAGCCATTCAAAACAATCAATTGATCTATGATATGGGCAAGGAAATTGCCAGCGAATGTCAACGAATGGGAATCCACATAAACCTTGCTCCTGTTGTAGATGTCAACAACAATCCAAACAACCCTGTTATCAATGATCGTTCGTTTGGTGAGGACAAAGAAAATGTGGCTAAAAAATCGGTTTCGTATATGGAAGGAATGGAAATGAATGGCATCATCGCTTGCGCCAAACACTTTCCTGGTCATGGTGATACTGACAAAGACTCTCATCATACTTTGCCAGTTATCAACCATTCAGCAGACAGAATACATGACATTGAACTGTATCCATTTAAAGAGATGATTAAGCACCAAGTGGGAAGTATTATGACTGCCCATCTTGCTATTCCTGCATTGGATGATACGCCCTTGAAACAACCTTTTACAGATGCCACGCCAGCGATGCCAGCATCATTATCCAAAAAAATTGTAACCAATTTATTGAGGGAAGAACTGGGCTACGAAGGGCTGATTTTTACAGATGCTTTAAATATGAAAGGGGTGAGTAGCCACTTTGCTCCAGGTGAAGTAGACTTAAAAGCTTTGCTTGCTGGGAATGACATTTTATTGTTTCCTGAAGATGTTGGAAAGGCTATTGAAATGATTAAAAAAGCAGTTACAGAAGGACAAATTACAGAAGAGCATATCAACAAAACTGTAAGAAAAATTTTAAAAACGAAATTTAGAGTAGGATTAGAAACTTTTAAACCTATTTCTACTAATAACTTGGTGAAGGATTTAAATACCAAAGAGGTGGAAATGCTCATTAGAGATTTAAAAGCAAATGCCATAACTGTTGCAAGAAATGACAAAGATGCATTGCCTATTGTAGGATTAGACCAACAAAGATTTGCAAGTATAGCTGTTGGTGCTAAAGCTCCAACGGCTTTTCAAAAAGGAATGAGTAGATATACTCAAATTGATCATTTTGGCATAAAAAAAGATGCCGAGAGAATTGAATTTGATAAAATGTATGACAAAATAAAATACTACAATACGGTTTTTGTAAGTCTACACGATATGAGTCGATACTCAGGAAAAAATCATGGAATTACGCAAGAGTCAATTGAGCTAATTTATAAATTGAGAACAGAAACCAATGTTGTTTTAACTTTATTTGGTACACCTTATGCTTTGGATAAATTTCCCAATAATCAAACTGTTGTTGTTGCTTATCAAGAAGATGAGGTAACTCAAGACTTGACTTCCCAAGCCATCTTTGGAGCACTCTCTGCAACAGGAAGACTTCCTGTAGGGATTCCAGGAACTGTTTATGAATATGGTACAGGAGTGGATTTGGAAGGGAATATGCGTTTGCAATATGGTCCACCAGAGAAAAAGGGGATTAAAATGGGCAACCTTGAAAAAATAGATAATGTAATCATGTCAGCCATTAAAAATGGTGCGACACCTGGTGCGCAAATTTTGGTGGCAAAAGACAATATGGTCATTTATAATAAAGCTTACGGACACCATACTTATGGAAGAAAGCAGTCTGTTCTTCCTGAAGATATTTATGATTTAGCCTCTATTACAAAGGTTGCAGCAACGCTTCCTGTTTTAATGGAAATGTATCAAAATGAAAATCTAAGCATCAATCAAAGTTTGGGGAGTTTGTTGCCCGAATTAAAAGGGACCAATAAAGCCAATATGAAAGTGAAAGATGTTTTGACGCATCAGGCACAATTAGCAGGTTGGATTCCTTTTTACGCTAGAACAATTGAAACACCTGAAGCGAAAAGAAAATGGTACAGTAGCACCAAATCAGATAAATACTCTGTTGAAATTGCCAAAGATATGTATATGAATAAAGTCTATCAAGATTCGGTTTGGGCTAGATTGGTAAGGTGCGACAACAGATCCAAACCAGGATACAAATACAGTGATTTGGGTTATTATATTTTTCAAAGAATTGCAGAAAAATACGGCAATGAAGGTTTGGATGAGTATGCAATGAAAAATTATTACGAGCCATTGGGAATGCAAAGAGCAGGCTTTAACCCTTTGAAGCGTTTTGATGATTCACAGATTGTTCCGACAGAAAATGATGACTACTACAGAAATCAATTATTGAGAGGATATGTTCACGACATGGGAGCGGCAATGTTAGACGGAGTTTGCGGACACGCAGGATTGTTTTCTAACTCAAATGATTTGGCTATTCTGATGCAAATGTTCCTCAATGGTGGAACTTATGGAGATCGTGTATATTTTGATCCTGAGACCATCAATTTATTTACCAAAAAACAAAACAATGGATGTCGTAGAGGTTTGGGCTTTGACAAACCAGAAATGAGAACCAATGTTAAAGGTCCTACAGCTAGTGAAGTTTCCGCTTCCACTTTTGGACATACAGGATTTACAGGAACCTGTGCTTGGGTAGATCCAGAGGATGATTTAATTTTTATTTTTCTTTCCAACAGAGTTCATCCAGATATGAATAATAAAAAATTAATCAAAGACAATGTTAGGACAGAAATTCAATCTTTAATTTATAAAGCAATCAGTGATCCTTATTTTGAACAGCACCAGTAATAATAATACTTCAATGCTTCAATGTAGCAATGCTTCAGTATTGAAATGTTCTGTTCTTTATATCATTGAAGGGGAAAATATGTACGGGCAACCCTTGCGATTGCCCTGATAATAAAATCAAACTTTTTTAGTTTAATCTAAAAAGTATTACCTTAAAGAATGACCATAAAAGTAAATACAAAACTGATTGATCAGATATTAGAACTTCCAGAGGCTCCCATTCTTATAGAAAGACTGAATAAGGCATTTGCGGAAGAACGAAAGAAGAGACTGGATTTTTATGAGAATATATCTGAAATACACAAATCAGAGTTTATAAATGGAGAAGTAATAGTACACTCACCAGTAGTCATTGAACACAATGAAGCAAATGGTAATTTGTACAAAATAATAGATACTTATGTTGTAGAAAATGATTTGGGATTTGTTGGGATAGAAAAAATCCTCATAAAACTCACCAGAAATGATTACGAACCTGATTTATGTTTCTTTAAAAAATCGCAATCTGATAAATTTAAGCGAGGCCAAAACTTTTTTCCAGCACCAGATTTAATAGTAGAAGTACTATCAAAAGGTACGGAAAAAAGAGATAGAGGAATCAAGTATGATGATTATGAGAAACACCAAGTGGAGGAATATTGGATAGTAGATGCTCAAAAAAAAATGGTGGAACAATATCATCTTAAAAAAGGAAAATATGAATTGGTTTTAAAATCCAAATCTGGTGATGTAAAAAGCTTTGCAATCAAAGGACTCCAAATGCCAATTGAAACCATTTTTGATAAAAAATTGACGAATGCTTTTGTGAAAAATATTTAGTGCTAAACCATAAAATTAAAATTTTGAAAAAACTTGTTTGTTTATTTTGCATCGTATTTTTAAGTTTTGCATTTTTTTTAAGTGGATGTAAAACAGAGCCAACCACTGGCAATTCTTCCCAAATTCAAAATATTGATTGGAGTAAAGAAACCAATTTTAAATTAGATTTTAATGACCCAGAAGGTCAAATAAAAAATTTAAAAGGAAACAAACAACTAATTGATTATATTTTGAATGCTGTAGAAAAAGGTGCTGTGCCAGCTTTTAATTACAACACAATGAAGGCATTTAACAAGACACAAGTTGACAGCATATTCAATCCAATAGAATTTGTTACAGTATATGATGAAAGAGGATTTGAGATAGAAGAGAAAGAAGTGCAAAACGAATTAAACCGTCCTGCCGTAACCAAGTTTAGAGTTAAACAAGAATGGTATTTTGATGAAGCCAATGCAAGATTAGAATCCAAAGTAACAGGTCTTGCTCCACTAGAAACCATTTTCAATGAAGACGAAACAGTAAGAGGCGACTTGCCTTTGTTTTGGGTTTTATTTGATTAGAGTGTACTATTACTAATCAAACTGATAAATTAAAACACCAACATTATAGGAATCTGATTCGAAGGTCTGTTTCTTTACAGAACTATCATCTGCTAAAATCTCTAGTGTTAAAGAACTAGCTGAGGAACTAGCTGCAGTAATAGTGAAAATTTCAGCAAATTCCACATTTTTATTAATTGTTCTTGTAAATGGTAGAGATACATTGGTTTGATCTGTGTTACCGCCTGTGTCATTTGTAAATGAAATATCAGCTGTTGCTCCAGAAATAGTTGAGGTAACTATATACTCCATTGTTATATCCTTGGGGTACGAAGATTCATCATCATCTTTTTTACAACTACCTAATGAGCATATTGTAGCCACGAGTAATAACAAAATACCTTTTTTCATTTTTTAATAATTTTGGATTAATTAACTGATGTATTGCACTTTGTTTAAAAAAGTAATAATTCCTAAAAAATTAGCATTTTTGCCAAATTGTTTATTAAAACTCACAACCGAAATGAAATCACCAGAAATACTAGATCTTTATACAGATT
>Ga0209187_1003841_pt1 | contig 12017 bp, 20 predicted proteins | sample BantaG_FD_187430 | JGI IMG/M metagenome (GOLD analysis project Ga0209187, IMG submission 187430) | Marine algal microbial communities from Bantry Bay, Ireland - BantryBay_4 metaG (SPAdes) (version 2) | ecosystem: Host-associated > Algae > Red algae > Unclassified | place: Bantry Bay, Ireland... | reverse complement strand
AGCAACAATATAAAAAACTTTGACTTTATAACCAGTGTTCATTTAAATAGTTCAAACAAGGTAAGTAAAAATGACAAAAAAAATGTAGCCTAATTAAAAAAAACGACATCTTTCCTGAAATCTACCGTTCCCTACTCTTGGTAAAAAGCTTGGTTTACACAGAAAAAAGAAGTTTCAGAAAGTTGATGAACCGAGAGCACCTAAAATTGGCCGGAATGAGCCTTGCCCCTGTGGGAGTGGAAAAAAGTATAAGAAATGTTGTATGTTAAAAGTTGTGCATTGAGAGAGGTTATTTTTAATTTTGTCCTTAATGTCAGAGTATTTTATTCACCCCAAGGTTAAAAATCGCTATCTTAAAACAATAACGTGCGAAATAAGGAACGTAGTCATTAGTTTGCCGATTGTATAAAAACACGACACAACAAAGCCATTTTTTGACTTTGGACGTCTATTATACAAAAATATAAACTTGAGGATCAATATACATGGAATGCGTTCCTTAGATTGGATACCGTTTAAGGGATATGTATCCCTACTATATCACTAAAATTAAAATTCATAGAGATCAGCCCACGGACTCATGTCCGCGGGAGTCTAAGATTATTTACGACAATCCCAGCATTTTCTTTTACGCTTTTTTGACCTACGAATCTCTTCATTAGTCCCTTCACAAACCTGCTTTGCTGGATTACATGGAACGTTGCCAGCAGTGATTATTCTTTCTTCTGTATCTTCTTGTACATCATCACCAAAAAAAGAAACGTCTCCATTACTCAAGACTTTATAACTTCCTGCTGGTACAATAAGGTTACCCTCCTCAGCAACCATGGCAAATGATTGAAATGACATAAAAACTGATACTACTATTATAATAATTTTTTTCATATTAATTTCCTCCGTTATTAAACTACAAGCAACAACCATGCCTAAGAAAATAAGTTACACCTTCCGTCAGATGTACACTATAGCTTTTGAGTTATAAAAAATACTTGTCGAACAAATTTTGTCATTGAGATGCGACTCTCCGGCGATATGCGCATCTCCTTTTTAAATGCTCTTAAATTTTGTTGAGACATCGTTGGGTTTTTTAAGATTCTGTAATGATCTTATTAACTTGTGGATAAACACCCTTTAAAATAAAAAAAAGAGCCAAGTCTAAATTTCTTGTCTAAAAGATGCTTTTGGACTCAATTGCAGAGCCTAAATGATGGCTCTGTAATTTACAGGCTACCGGTCCAACGGCAGCCATAAAACAAGTGTTTTAGTTATTTGTAAATTCAACAGATAGTTTAATGGAGCTACCATTGCTATCTGTATATAAACTACTGTGAGTAGAGTTAGAGTCTATCGCATTTAGGTTAAGTGAATAATCGCTTGATTCTAAGGACGTTAATTTAATTGGGATTGAAATCGTCGTCTCGCCGCGTAGCCCAGCCCCGTCCTTAGCAAGGACCAGAAATAAAGGTGCTCTATTACTAGCTGAACCTTTTTTATAACTCCTTTCGTTCATTTCAAAACCTGTAACTTGAAAGTAACCAAAATCTTTTTCGACTTGTCCTTTTTTGAGTTTTATTGTCCCAGTAACTGGTTGAAAACCTTCGGCTTTAGCCGGAACCCTTTGTGTGGCTTTCGTGTATTGTAATTTCCTATAAACAATAGGAGGATTATGGAAAATTACAGGAAAGGATCTCATACGGTGCACGATATAAAATATCATCTAGTTTGGATAACTAAGTATAGATATAATGTTTTAAATGGGGATATAGCATTACGTCTTCGCACGATCATAAGAGAAGTTTGTATGTCATACGATATAAAAATTTTGAAAGGTGTAGTGAGTAAAAATCATGTGCATTTACTTTTGTCAGCTCCACCGACATTAGCGGCAAGTAAGATGGCTCAATTTTTAAAGGGAAAATCATCATATAAAATACAACAAGAGTTTCCTGAGTTGAAAAAAAGATATTGGGGGCAGCATATTTGGGCACGAGGTTATTTTTGCACTTCAGTTGGTGATGTAACGTAAGCGCATCAACAAGCACACTCTTTGCCTAAAGTTCAGATTTAATAAATAAAGAACTGTCTGAAATGACTGACTACAAGCTTTGTAAGACCGTTGATCGATCCATTATAGGTTCTATAGTTGAGTCTAAAAAAATGTTAAAATATTATCAGGAAATAGATCGTTTAAATTTATCTGAGCCATTATCTGTGTCGACACTATTAAATAAAATTATCTCCTTGAAGCTTTCTGAAGGGTTCCCAAAAGACCAGGCCTTAAAGGCTTTTAATTGTAAAGTTGAGAGGTTAAAAATTGTTCCTGAAGATAATATCAAAAAAACTCATCTATATATTGTAAAGTAAGTATCTAATGCTATAGCGCTTAAGCACAGCACCGCTTATATTTTTTCCCACTTCCACAAGGGCAAGGGGCATTTCTACTGACAGGATTAGGGGCAAACTCAGATCTAGAGTTGATACCAATAACTTTTGCTTTTGGTGTAACGTCTTTCTCTCTATAACTTTGATGATTAACACGGCTTAAAAAAGAGGGATCAATAGTCCACTTTACTCCATCATCAGCAATAACGGTGACCGATTTTTTATTAAATCTTGTTAGCATACCGAAGTGTGTTTCACCGTTGTGGTTAAAGGTGACGGCTTCACCGATATTAAATTTAAGCATGACTCCTTGAGTTTTTGATTCATGAAGGTGTCTGATTCTTGCGACAATTTTTTTATTAAGCGCTCTAAGTTCTTGTTCTGAGTGGTTTGAAATATCTATCATAGGAATCCTTGTTAATAAATTTGAGTAGCCGCCGTATTAAAATTTACTTTTGAGTTTTTGTCGAGAGTGTTTTTTGTGACACCCATTTAATTTTGATTAAAAAGAGTGCAGAGTTTAAACTGTTAAAAATTGATTTCTAAATGAAAATTATGTTACAAGTTTTTGAATTTTCCCCCTAGATGTAGTGATGGGTTCACTGGTTTTTAGCTATAAAATTTAAAGTTCAGTAAAATTAGTAGTTTATGAATATCACTTATATCTAAACTACAATTTTATAAATTAAAGGTCTAAAAAATCTCTGATCGCCATTTTAATTTTTTGTTTTAAGCCATCGGGTATAAGTCCCAGGTCTTTTTTAAAAAGGCCGTGATCCCAGGCAAGTATTTGGTCGATTAGTGCTTCAGATTCTTTTTCTAGTCCACAAGTGTTTTTAGGGATTTTAACTCTTATGGGGAAGGCTTCTTCGTCGAGAGTATTGGTGGTTAGTGGAAGTACTACTGATGATTTAAGGCCTGCCAGAGAGAGTTCAGTAGGTTGTATACAAAGGCAGGGTCTTTGTTTACCGGGCTTAGTTCCGACTCTTGGTTCAAGATCAACAATGTATATGTGCCAGGCTTTCGGGTTAATCATGGTAGGTTTTTGAAGCGTTCAGAGTTGTTGTTAAATTCGTTTAGAACTTTAAGGCCAGAGTCTCCTACAATTTTAGCTGATTTTCTCCAGCGTTTTATGCGGTCTTTTTTTGCGATATCTAGTTCTAGGAGATTTAAGGCTATTCTTAGAACTTCGACCTTAGATTTTGCTCCGGTTTGTTTTTTGAGCATAAGTAGTTTTTCATCATCACTTTCTTTTATTGTGAGTGGTTTTCCCATAGTGTTTTGGCTCCTTCTAAAAAGATATACTTTATAGTATACTGAAAAATATACTATAGGTCAAATTTAAAGAGTAAAGATATAATTAGTTAGTGTAATTAGTGGTTTAGTAATTTTACTTATGTCTATAAGTTACACTCGACCAATGGATTTAAACTTTGACATTACCCTTTAGAGGCTAATATTATTAAAAAAAGGATAACATAAAGTTAGGAGGGGAAGTTTGGATAAATGGACAACAAGAAAGGTTGAAAAACTTTTTTCTAAAAGGCTTTACTCAAATATTTTACAAAATGATGAGGAAAAAGGATTAGTTCCTAAGGCACATAGAGAGCAAAGAGGGAAAGTATCTGCTCGGTATTGGACTACTGAGCAATTACCTGAGTTAGGGGAACGATATGGTTTCATGAAAAAGCCTAAATCCTGTCAGGTAGCTTGTGTGTATACAGCTAAAGGTGGGGTCTTAAAGACAACCTTTGCTTTTAATTTAGCAAGAACGGCGGCCTTGAATGGGATTAAAACATTGGTTGTTGGCCTTGATGTACAGTGCTCAATAACTGACTTATTATCTAAAAACTTAGATCAATATGACTCTATTGATGATGTAAAATCACCGCCAGGTCTATATAGTGTTATAAAAGGTGAAAATAAAATAAAGGAAGTTATTCAAGTTTCGGACCTCCCAACTCTTCACTACTTACCTGAAAACCCAAATGTTTCACTACTTGAATATGAATTTAGCTCTAGGGATAATAAGATTGATAACTTGAAGAGGTTTATCACCCCATTAAAAAAAGATTATGATTTTATAATTTTTGACTGCTCGCCCAGCTGGTCGGTTGTTATTAAGAATGCCTTACTATTTTCAGATCATATAATCTCACCTCTGGGCTGTGATGTTGGTTCTTATCGAAGTGTGTCTCAGAATATTCAAAGAATTGCGGGATTTCGCGATGAAAACGATTTAGTTTGGAAGAGTTTTAATATGATCCCTACTTTACGTGAGAACTCTAAAATTAGCGCTCAGATAGAGGCCCAATACAGATCTGAGTATGGAGAATTTTGTTCCAATAACTCAATTAAAAGAACAGTCGTCGGTCAAGAGAGTGCTCTAAAGTTTAAAACAGTCTTTGAAGATTCCCCGACATCTCAATTGTCAGCTAACTATTACGATTTAATTAATGAAATTTGGGCTGCAATAAGAGGTGATAAATAATGAGTAAGGATTTTTCAAGTTTTCTTGGCAAAAAAAAATCTAAAAAAGTAGATTTATTGGGTTCTAAAAAGAAAATTCAATCTAGTGATGCAAGCCTCACTGAAACTAGAGACAAAGTAGAGACAAACTTAGGACAAAGTGCAGAAAAACTGAAGAAAAACTTGAGAAGAACTGAAGAAGAACGTGAGAATAAACATAAGAAAAACTTAAGAAGAACTGAGGAAAAACTTGAGAAGAAACCTCCTGAGCTTTATGAGTCTTTTATAGAAACTAGAGAAGAACTTGAGAATAAACTTGAGAACAAACCTGAGAAGAACTTGAGAATAAGTGAGGAAGAACCTGAGAAAAAGTCTCGGTATACTCAGCTTGTTGGAAGGCAAAGAAGTATCATGAATTCTATCTTCATGGAGGCTTATAAAGGCGGCGCAAAAGTCACCCCACCTCTTACTGTTAGTTTTATATCTCTATCGTCTGGAAGCCCTTCTAGCTCTGTAAGAAAGAGTATCCAGATCCTCGAGAAAAAGGGATGTATTAGTCGTGATGACTTTAAAATAGGTCGGGGTGGTTGGACTTCATATTTAATAAATTCATCACTCTATGGAGAGATGCTTCAATTAAAAAGTGAGGAAAAACTTGAGAAGAACTTAAGAAGAACTGAGGAAGAACTTGAGTATAAACCTAAGAAGCAACTTGAGAAGATCCCCCATAGTAGTAGTTATAATTTTAATCTTAAAAAAAATACTACTACTATTGTGGATAATTCGCTGCTTGAAAAATGTGCACTTATACAAGTCCCTGTTGAATTAGATGATATTGGGTTCAAAGAAAGCCATTTAAAACAAATTTTCAAAGATAGTTCACTCAATACAGACGAAGTTCAGGAGTCACTCAGTCATTATGCCTTAGACTTACGAAATGGCTCTGTACGGGCCGGGTTTGGCAAACTTAATATGATTGTAGGGGTCCTAAAAAAATCTAACCTGTACACTTCTGAGGCTTATATAGCTGAAGAACGATCAATGCTTGCTGAGTTGTCTAAAAGATCTGAGGTGCTCAAAGAACTTAAAAATAAAGAAAAAGAAATTAAACTACTAAAAAAATATAAATCCTGGAAAAGTAAATTAAACCAAGCTGAAATTAATGATTTAGTGCCTCCAGACCAAATCATTAAAGAGGGTGGTACTTTACAAGATATAAAGCTACAAAGTTATTTTGAGGAGAACTATGGATGACAAATCAATTAAGCGTAAAAGATCTAAAAAGTATTTTGAGTGAAAATGACGAAAAACTATCGTCTTTTGGAGTGCAGTCTTTATATGTTTTTGGATCTGTAGCTAAGGGGACATCTAAAAAAGGAAGTGATGTTGATATTCTTGTAAATTTTTTAAAGCCTGTAGGTTTTTTTCAGTTTCTAGATTTAAAATATTTTTTAGAGGAAATTTTAAATTTAAAGGTAGACTTGGCGACAGATGAGGCTCTTCACCCAAAATTAAAAGATAATATTAAAAGTGAGTTAATCCGTGTCGCCTAGAAAGTGGAGTTTAAGGTTAGAAGATATACTAGAAGCAATCAATGACCTTGAAAGCTTTACTGTTTCAATGAATATTGAAGAGTTTAAGGCAGATAAGAAGACTTTATTCGCTGTGATACGGTGTTTTGAGATTATTGGAGAAGCCGCAGCCCACGTTCCGGAAGCAATACGGGTTAAGAATAAAAATATTCCGTGGAAGAAAATGAAAGATTTTAGAAATCTTTTGGCACATGAGTATTTTGGCATAGATTCAGGAATTATTTGGGAGACCATAAGCTCAGACCTTATTCCGCTCAAAGAAGAACTGACATCTATTTTGAAAATTAATTAAGAATAGGCGTTAGTGCGCTATTTTTGATTTAAAGGTAAATGTTCTCGCTGGAGACATACAAAATGTTTAAAAAAATAAGTTTTTTAATTATATTTAGTGTTTTACAGCCTTCTTTGGCGAAAAGCTCTTGCTTGAGTTGGATGATCTCAGCTGAGATTTATCCTCAAAGTAAAAATTGCGAAGCGAGATGTTCGGTAATACCAACAGGCATGGGTGATTTTTCTTGCCCATCATCCTGTGAAGAGCTTTGCAAAACAGACTATTTACCAAAAGCATTAAATCAGAGTGCTTTAGGGCTTATTGGGTATACCGCGGATGAAATATCAATGGCTATAAAAAGCCCTAGTAAAATGAAAAAGGCGAAGCTTCTGTCTGAAAAAGCTACTCAAAGAACGTTGCATATTTTTAGATTTAATGGGCGCAATGATGAGTCTGATGCTTTTAGGCACTTTCTATGGGCTGGGTTGATGACAAAGGAACTCGGAAAATTAAATGCCGTTAAAATACTAAATGCTCACGAAAGCAATCCTGATCAGCCAAGTAATGAAAAAGAAATGGATGTTTTTAATAACACTGAAGGGGTTAAGGAGTCTGCCAAATTAATAAATGAGGGAAATTTTAACCAAAATAATTTGGAGAAAAAAGCTTTAGAGTTAATTCGAAATAAAAAATTAAAAGTTATTAAACAATCAGGAGAAATACCAAAGTGGAGATAGTAAAATGAAGTATTTAATAGTAGCTGTGTCATTTTTAATATTTGGTTTTAGCAATTGTGAAGCTAAAAATGACATTAAGCACTTGAGTCTTGATCAAGTAAAAAAGCGTTTTGGCACCACTAAGCTTAATGAAAAATCATTTGAAAATGGTAGTAAAAAAATAAGAGCTTCTATGGCTTATAGTTTAATTAAATCTAAAAAATACATTGGTGTTCATCGAGGTGTTGTCGAAAATAAATTAGGAAAGCCCACGGGCTACTTTAGAAGTGAAACATTTTTAACATATTTGATCTACGTCAGTGCGAAGGGGCCAGTTGAAGCATTACAGTTATTGTTTATTCCTAACAAAGAAGGTATTATTAAAGAGGTTGTTGTCCATGATCAGTCCGATATTTAGTTTCTCTCCAGATAATATAAAGAAGGTGGTACTTTACAGGACATTAAGCTATAAAGTTATTTTGAGGTTAATTAAAATTCGAAGGAGTAAAGTTTAGTGCCCGTAATTTTAAGAGTAAATGGTTTTAAAATATTTTTTTACGCTGATGAAGGTTCTGAGCCAATCCATATACACGCTATGTATGCAGGGAAACAGTCTAAATTTTGGATTTATCCAGAAATAAAATTAGCCGATAATAAAAATATGAGCCAAAAAGAGTTGAAAAAATTAAAAAAAATATTGGAAGAAAACGAAAAAGTTATAGTGGAGGCTTGGAATGAGTTTAAAAGTAGAGAAAAGTGATAGTTCAACTTATGATTTTGTAGCGACTGAAGTTCAAATATTGGATAATCAATTAATTGTAACCTTAGATGATAGAAGAAAGGTGATGGCTCCTTTAGATTTTTATCCAAAACTTGCTCAGGCAACAGATAAAGAGGTTAGAGAGTTCGAAATTATGCCGGGAGGGCATGGGATTGAGTGGGAAAAACTTGATTATCACTTATCAGTAAAAGGTATTGTTCTTGGCCACAAAGGTTATTTTTAAGAGCTTAACGAGTAGGACGAGAAAATTTTCCATAGACGAAACTAATATCTTAATAAAAAACGTAACCGCTCTAGATTGTAATAAGGTTGAATTAGAGACAACTGATGGAAAAAAAACATATATCGGACCTTGGTTGCTTTAAAAAAGTAGTTTGTTTTCCTACAAGTCAGGCTGAGTGGAATAAAGTTTCAATAACAGAATACGGGTATAACTTAACTTGGGCCTGTCGGTTCGAGATAAACTTATATCAAGCTATTGATGCATCGTTATCAGTAGATTCAAAAAGCAGTAAATGCTTGAATGGAAAAGGTTTAAATAATGCAAGAAGAACCACTAGCCAAGAGAGTTTGGCTAACAGACGACATGATGAATCTTGAGCTAGTTGATAGAAGAGTGACTGCTGTTCCATTAGCTTTTTATCCTTCTCTGGCTGATGCTACAAAAGAGCAAAGAGATGATTTCAGGCTTTTCAGTGGAGGGTCAGCTATTCACTTTAATAAGATTGATATAGATTTATCTGTTAGGGGATTAGTATTGGGTAAGAAAGAGATTCCAGGCCTTATGGGTAAAATTAAAGTTCTCCAGAACTCTGGAGATTTGCCCCTTAAGTAGAAAGTGACCTAAGATTAGTGGTTGGAGTTTGATCTGATTTTTTTATTCGACGTAGTTTTTGGTGATTTATTTTGATATTTTAGTATTTGTCTAGGGGTGCAAGAAAGACATTTGCTAGCAAACATCGATAATCTATTTGAAAAATAGATTATATTTTGGGAGAACCCCCACCCCTTTTGTTTTGATTTATAGCGGCCAAAAAAAATCCTAATAATAGCTTATTAAAAATATAAAATTACTCTTAAAGCCTTTTTCTATGGGCTTTTTGGGGTATTTGTAACTCCTATAAAAAGGTCCTCAAAAAGTACCTATGATTAATTTAGGACTTATGGGGCTAAAGAACGCTTTCACATCCAGTAAAATCAACTAGTTAGCAATAAACGAAAACCTACCACTGACCTTGACTACTCCCACCCTACGAGCGGCAGTAGTCAAGGTCAGTGGTAGGTTAAGTAAGTAGAGGTATCTAAGTTTAGAGTATGTGAAAGCTTAGTGTGTAGTCAGTTATATTTATGGGTAATTACTTGAGTGTATTTAAGGTTTAGTTTGGGGGATTAATGGATATAAATAGGCTGAGAGGTAAGAGTAAGAAGAAGCCAGGGTTTAGGCTTACAGAGCGAGATATATCTATATTTAGCTTCTTATTAGATCAGAAATTTGCAAGCCTTGAGCAGCTTTACTTTATGTTTTTTGATAAAAGGGAAGACATTGATGATCCTTTGCCTAAAGGTTTGTTTGTAACCCGTCAGCGGCTACAGGTTCTAAAAAAAGCCGGGCTTATAATCACAGAGAAAGTGTATACGGAGTCTAAATCTGTTTACCTGCTAAGTCCTTTAGGTTTTAAAATAATTGAGAGTAGGCGGCCAAATGATGCCTACGCCCAGCCTGTAAAGAAGGTTGATTTTAGGAACTATGAGCATGATACGCGCGTGAATGACTGTAGAATAGCTTTAGAGCGGTCAGGACGTGTGATGAAGTGGCTTTCAGATCGAAGGCTTAAGATGGAGGGGTTTAGTAGTCAGTTCTCAAACCAGAGCCTTCCTAAGTCTGTAGTTCCAGATGGAGTTTTTATAAGTAAGAAGGGAAAGCGTGTAATCTTTGAAATAGAGGCCTCAACCAGGAAGAAAAAGCGTTACGAGGATAAATATTGGGATTTTAAATCGGTAATGATGAGTTCTGACTCACTTATTCACCATGTGATTTGGGTGGGGGCGACACCTACGATAAAGAGAGCTCTAGAGTCTATAGCGGGTGAGCACGAGGCCTTTTCAGTGGATTCTTATTTATATTTTTTAAATAAATTTTGGCCAGAAGGTGTAAAATTGAGGGGTAAATTATGAGTGATTCAAGTAATGACGCTTTTATTGATTTTTTACTATTTATGGTTGTTTTAATTGGTGGTGGGTTCATTGTAGCTTATGTCGTCTCTTTTTTATGGCCCATACTGCTGTTTTATATAGTTCCCTTTTTAGTGTGCTCCGGCTTTGTATATTGGCTACTAAAGGCTTTTACAAGCCGTCCCTCAGAAAATCAAGATGATGAGTTTTATTTGAAGGGTAGATATAATTATAGAGCTTTGGTTATTTTGTACCCCATATTGATAGTTTGTACCTTAGTTGTATTTAACCTAGGAGCGACGCGAGCTGTATACATGGATAAAAAGGGCAAGCCAAAGTCCCAAAGCATTGAATGGCCGAAGCTGCATAATACTTATAATAGTATTAGGAAAAGTAGTTATGAGAGCAAGTATTTTAAATCATTAAATAAGCTGTCTAAAAAAGAAGTAGTTTTTGACCGGCAGGAACTTGGGTTGATTGTTTGGTTCTCATTGTTTTTAGGTGGCCCTTTACTTTATTTATTTTTTACCAGGGAAGAGTATTTGGAATCGATAGAGATTGATAAGGCTGTGAAGTCTGAAGTTAAGTATGAGAAAGACAAGCTCCAGGAAAAGGACGATAATTTGGATAAATTAATTTCTAAGGGTATTCAGGATTACAAAGATGCCTATTTATTGGTTGTAAAGAAAAACGAGGCCCTAGCAGCACAGATAGTCGATTTAAAGACGAAGCTTGAATATTCTTCTACAGCGCCAAAACCCTCAAGTTTTAAAGGCTCTGGGGTTTTAGATAATGATGATGTGTTTTAATTACAAAAGAATCTAGCTATTGGTAAGTCTTTTTTAGAAACTAAATGGAGCTAAGCTAGGAAGATATTTTTTTTGGTTCATGTTTGAATTACTTTAAGGCCTCTGTTAGAGCATTATTTGGTTATATTTTTAATGTTAAACTAGAGGTTCTATGGTTCCCGTTTATAAAGGTGATAAGGCTTTTAAAAAGATAATTGACGACATTGACCTTGGTAAAGATATCTACTCGGTTAAGTCTTTTGTTGCTGGGTACGTTTGGGGTATGGAAATTGTTCAGCCTAGTCGTTTAATTGCAGAGCTTCTACTTCAAGAAACAGATGATGAAATTGAGCTGGAAAGTGAAAGCCAAGCTATGGATTTGTATGGAAATATCATGGGCCTCTGGAATGAGATATCCTCTCATAATAAAAAAATAGTCTGTGCCTTCAGAAACTTACCGGCGCTACCAGTTGATTTGTCAAAATTAAATAATTTTCTGTGGAACTTTGAAGCTGATATTAATCTTTTTTTAGCTGGTCTGTTGGAAACGGGTTCTTATGATAGCGGGGATAGAGAAATTTCGGGTTACATTAGTGAACTTGAAGAAATGGCTCACATTATTGAAAAATTATCAGGTAGGGATAATATATCAAGCGATATGGTGAATGAAGTGCATGAGCTTATGTGTAACTTGTATCAAAGGTGGAAGGTTATATTCCCCCCCTATGTCAGGATAGATGTCGACTAAATATTTAGAACCCTGGGGTCGGAAAAGAGAAGTAAAGTGAGTAAAAATTACACGAAAGAATTCAAACAAGCTGTGGTCAAAAAGGCTTTAATGCCAGG
>Ga0209187_1003838_pt1 | contig 12023 bp, 11 predicted proteins | sample BantaG_FD_187430 | JGI IMG/M metagenome (GOLD analysis project Ga0209187, IMG submission 187430) | Marine algal microbial communities from Bantry Bay, Ireland - BantryBay_4 metaG (SPAdes) (version 2) | ecosystem: Host-associated > Algae > Red algae > Unclassified | place: Bantry Bay, Ireland... | reverse complement strand
AGTTCGGTAAAGGATTTGGAAGAAAAACTGATGGCCTTCATATCCAAGCATAATGAAGAGCCCACACCATTTGTCTGGACAAAATCAGTCGAAGTAATTCTTGAAAAAGTAAACCGAGCAAGGGAAAAACTCATTTGAATACTTTGCAGGTCACACTACACTAGTAGCGCACGCGCTGCATAGCACGGCGTGTAAAACTCTCTTTGCCAAATTCATCTTGAGCGGTCACACTTATGCGATATGCACCCGGTGCCACTAGATCCCCGTTATTGTCTCGCCCGTCCCATTGCACGTCAGAGACATTGTTTGGAGATACATCGACAAATATTTTGCTCAAAATCTCCACTCCAGCATCAACACTGTCGACTTTCAACAAGACATTAGCATTGCTGCTGAGATCGAATGTAATTCGACTACCGCCTCGACCGGGAATCAAATCAGGATGAAATATTGGAGGCTCTACGCGTAGATTCTCCAGTGTTGTGGCGTGCGTAAGAAAAATTGAGTTTTCACCGGCAGTCAAACCGTAGATCGCGGGAACGTAGCCCCTTCCGCCAGGGCGATCAGGTAAAAGCATGCCATCTGTACCATCAGCAAACCAACGAACATTGTAGTCCCCAGCCGCGAGCGCTTTACTCCTGAAGAAAGTCGCAGGTGCAAAAATCTCATTCCCTTGCACAGTTACGTAGGCTGTAACTTTGGCGTTCTGTGGTATTTCGAAATCATAGTCAATGGGTAGATTGTTGAAGGGCTCGAGATTGTTTTCCGAGATGGAAAGCGTTCCACAATCATCGATCCCGGCATCTGCTACACGGCAAGCTCCAAAATCTGCTGCTGGCGGGTAAAATATTAGGCCTGCGGTTGTATCACGTAAATCGTATACGACTTCTTGTCCGTCAACTACAACATTTGCGATGGCATAGTAATCACCTGGAGGAAGTATTTGCCCTGTATCATTGCGTCCGTCCCAATTGAAACTGGTCGTGCCATCTTGCACCGTTTGATTATCGGCGATCGTACGGACTCGCTCATTATTCGCTTCAACGATGTGAAGCCCTATTTGTGAAGCCGTCTGATTACGGATTGAAATCGTTGCAGTTTCACCGTCTATTGGATTCATCGCACTGTTTTCAACTTCTAACGCAAATGACTCTCCAACTGTGTAAGTAAACGTGGCTCTACCAACACCACCATTGGTATCGAAAACCGAAACAGTTAGAAGATAAGCACCGTCTTCAGTATATACATGATTTACAATATTGCTAAAATTACCACTCGTCGTTTCGTCTATCACACCATCTGAGTCAAAATCCCATTCAAACCGATCAATACCTGCACTACTTATGACTTGCGCAGATACGATAATCGCCAATGGCGAAGGCCCTGATGCTTGATTTGTAAATAATGTTACAAGAGGAACAGTGCCTTCGACTGTCGTGACTTCAAACGCAGGCGAACTAAAACTGTTGGTTGCTCCTAATGGATCTGACACAGTTAGCGACGGTGTAAAACTACCGATTTCTGTATAGATATGGTTGGTCGACCGAGAGCGTGTGGCTTCATCAATATCGCCATCGCCGTCAAAATCCCATTGGTATTCTGCAATTCCGTCAGCGTCTATAGCCGTTGCGAGGAAGTTTACTCTGAGGGGGACTCCGCCATAGGTGGGTGCAGCACCGAAAGAGACTTCAGGTGAACCATTTTCAACGGTTATAGTGATTGTGGCATTTGATTGGTTGCCGTCAACATCCCATACGCGTGCACGCGTAGTGTATATTCCTGAGCGTTCAAATACGTAGTTGTAATCCCGACCGCGGGCGTCAAATTGTCTTAAGTCAGGTGTAAAGTCAAAACCGTTTTGTTCTTCAGTTCCCAGCCCACCATCAATAATTCCACCATCACCTTCGAAATCCCAATAAATACGATTAATGGCCGTGGTGGAATCGAGCACAGGAGAGAACCGAACCGTCAACGGTGATTTACCTTCCGTAACACTCGCTCTGATAGCGACGGAAGCCAGTGGGCGCACTGTAATTGTCAAAGGGATTGTGGTTGTCAAATCACCTTTCGTCGCACTCAAAGTATAAGTGATGGTGTCATCCGGTCGTATTGTAATTACTCCGCTATTCGACACATCGCCAATTTCAGGCTGAATTGATACTTGCTCAGCTCGGACGCTCTGCCACCGCAAAGATACGGATTCACTCACATTGATGACCTGACGTGCGGATGTAAATGTAGCCAATGGTGGTGTGTCAATTCGATCACCGTCCGTGCTTGGGATCAGCAAATTGATTTGAGAAAAATCTACGCCGGGCAGGCTCTGAACCCACACGCTTTCCATTGATCCCAATATATCGGTAGCAAGCATGTCATTATATGTATTGGTGGCTGAATCATATCGCCATATATTTGACTGCAAAACGCCAAATGCAGCGGTTTCAGCAAAATTACATCCAGACGCACAAACACTATTTGGTGGTGCCGTCTTGGCTCTTATCTCGGTGGCGTCTGTGCTGTTAGGGAATGGAGCACCAAGCATTGTGAAAGTTGTGGATGCATCTCTCACCCCTACTGCCACTTCTGCGCACCCCGCTGCGGAAATGCAGGCCGCGTCTTGCACTAAGGTCGGCTCAGCTATTGTGTTGGGAACATCAATCTCTACTGCAGCGCCTGTAATTTGATTAATCCAAAACCCTACTCCTTCATCAAGAATTCCATTTACACCAGGATCAATGTACTCACGTGCTGCGTTGTCAAAGGTATAAATAATCCATGTTCGACCGTAATCCTCCACATCGAGATCGTCATCAAAAAGCGCTGCAATGGTTTGCGATTCAGGATCACCTGGTATAACCAGCTGTTCCCAGCTGTTATTTTCGAGCACATAACTAAAGGGATTGTCTTGCTGAGCGTACGCGCAGCCAGCAAATAGGGAGAGAACCAAAACAGAAAAGCGAACACTGGCTATTCTAGAATTTATGAATCGCCAAACACCGTTCCATGTCATCGCCAAAACCTCATGCTTACGGAAAGGACAAAAATAATATTACACTGTTTTGGATCACTATACGTGGGCGTGTAACACGTGCGTGTAACGTATGTTTGTGCAGATCAAGCTCGGTGCATTTGATCAATACAACGGCAACAATAAAAGTGCATCGGCATGCGCACATTACAATGCAAAGCCTGAAAAGTTGTCAACAAATCAACAACAGAATATTTGCATCGTATGATGTCAATATTTCGTCTCCCCCAAACACTCAATCTATTGTAATTTAGCATGTCATGTTTGTATCAACATTTTCGTTTCATACTCACGAATGTAGGAAAATCTACATACCAAAAAAAATGGCGTAAACGGCGTCGATTTCATCCGCAACTCATTTTGACGACATTAGATTTTGACGACATTAGATTTTTAACCCCAGCTGAAATACCGCTTCCAAGATCCACACCATTCATAGAGTGATGAAACGGCGATACGTTTTGGTGGTGGATGGAGGCTCGATGCCAACCAATCACCACAAGCCGGGGGTATGCAACAGGGGCGCGCAGCGGGCCCCTTTGCCAAGCAGCTTTGTATTACATTGACCGCATAGGGAAATGTAATACAAAGCACTGCTTGCGCATCGCGGGAAGTCGTGAAATTTGTGTGTAATACAAAACCAACTGTTCGACTGGAAAGATACTCAGTTAACGTACAACATTGATCTTTCAGATACAAGAAAACAATCGAACTATGCAATAATAATCACCGATCAAGATGATCAATCTGTGATGACTGCTCGTCTTCGGGCTCCTGATAAAGCCAAGGATAACAATGAGGGTTGAGTTTCTCCACAATGCTATCTGCCAAGTCACCCCAGCATTCGAAAGCAACCGTCGCCGCGCTTCTGCCAAAATCATCTGCAATGGATGCATCGATATCTGGATGATCTAATAGCTTGTTAATAGCCCTATTCGCCAAAGTGCTAGCCGCGTAATGCAGCGCCGTCAGGCCACTCGTGTCCTGCTCATTCACGTCGTAATACTGAAGCGCAAGTTCAAGTGCTTTCACGTTATCTTCTTCCGCAGCAGTGAATATATTCGGCACCTCTGGCGGCACGGATGTCCCTTTCCGCCCAAGCAGTTTTGGCTTAGGCATAGCCATGGGGTAGCACATCCTCTAGTAGTTGATCAATAATTTGTTCTTCTTCGGCTATAGGGCTTTTGTTCTTTTTCAGTAGAACTGTGCTTCCAGCCATTGAGTTGAATGCAAACTTAAATGTCTGCTTTGCAGATAGTTTTCCTCTCAGTTCCGTTTGTTCCGTCTCGGGGTCTGTCACAGACTCGTATTTCACCCCACCTCTGGTCACTATAGGATCAGTGTTTTTATAGAAATACTGATTCAGAACACTGGATATTGAAAATTCCGGCTGATCCTTGCCGTCAATCAGGAAGGTTAATTCTCCCGGCATGTTCGAGCCTGTCTGTGCATCTCGCCGACGCCAGAGTTGAAGAACGAACATGTGGCAGTAGTCATATTCCTTCAGTTCGTCACTATTGAGGTAGATGACAAGGCCTGTTGCCGATATTTGCCGCGAGCGAAATAGCGCCAGATACGCAAATTTTGCATAGCGTGTTCCCGGAACCGACTCCATCTTACAAATGGTACGCGGTATATCTTGATCTGCTTGGTTGGGTACGTTTTCCCAATTCCCTTCCAGTTCACTTACTGCGATCATCCCTTGTTCTTGAATCCGTGATGGCAGGATGTAAATACCATCGGGGTGCTCTATTTTCCCGTAGAGCGCGACGAATCCTTCGGCGACTTGCTTCAAACGATCTTCAGCACTTCCCTCATTTGCATAACTGACCATGCTTCTGAATTGATCAGAATCGATAAAAGCTTTAACGGGTTCCCAATTGTGATCGTTGAGTAGCCTGTCCTGCTCTTTCAGCCACTTCTCCATATTTCTTTTAGAGAATATCTGCCCGCGATTAAATTTCGCGATGTCGCGCATGAGGCTGGTTACGCCCTTACGACCGCTTTCCCTCAAATAATCCTTGATCAGAACTTTCGCTTTTTTCTGATTCATTACACCGCCGATCAGACCATTGTTCGCACATTGTTCGTACTTTGGGTTCTATCTTGTTCGTATCGCGCAACTGCATAGTAGCAAACACGCAACCGAAACAGTTCGGTTGAAGACCTAATCAGGATCAAGACTATGCAAGACTCAAAATTCATCGAAAAAATATTTGGCTTCATGTCCCTGTTGGTGTTGTTTGCAGGGTGTGTGCTGGCGATAGTCAAGTTGGATGCCTTGTGGCTGCTATGCTTTCTCGCAGGATTTCTTGCCAAGCTGGCAAGGATAGTGGGACAAACGCTAACAAGCGAGGCTGCGGATGATGAATAGCAGCTTTGTCCCCCTATACAACAATATACGAAAACAACTGGAATCAGAAGCCGACGCTGTGCGACGGCAGATTGCGGAAGCAGATCGGCATAGTGGGGAAATCAGTCTCAATGCGGTGGACGACGATTTAGAATCGTCGCCCGTTGCGAGCGCTATTGATAGCGTCATTCATCAGGCAAAATCAGAACTGCCAGAAAAGGCGCATGCGTCTAATCAGGCTAAAGAAGCCGAAAAAGCCTTCGTTAGTAAACACAATTTGCTGAATAAGGGATTCGATGCCAATCCTGTCGTATCGACGCTGTTGCTGGCCATCGGTGTCTTTGGCGACTCATTCGTCAATGCTGCTTTTTTTCATAGCGCTCACCTCGCCGCATCTCATAGCGCTGCTCTGCTGGTCGCATTCCTGATTTCATTGACCAATGCCACCAGTTCCGCGTTTGCCGGTTTTTTCATCGGGCGGTTTAAGGCATTCGGCGCACACGCATCAGGTAGTGACGCAGAGGAGCTTGCCACGACGCGCAGACGAGCCACTTGGCAATTCAACGCCTATATCGCTGTCATCAGCTTTTACATCCTGACAATCGGGCTGGTGCGCTCAACGGAATCGTTGGATCGCGTTCAGCATTCGCTCGGAAATTACCTGGAGTTGTTGGTCACGCCAGAGGCTATCTCATTGATCCTGATTAACTGCGCGATTGCCGTGTTCTCGTACCACAAAGGCCGCACCGGCTTTGCTCACCCCTATGGTGGATACAGTGAATGTCAAAAAGGCGTTACCACCGCTAGTGATGAGCTGTACGCCGTTTACGATGACGCCATCGAAGCCATCGAGGACATATGCGATGACTTCTCAAGCGAAGAGAGCGACGCTGCAAAGCTTAACCGCAAGGCAATTGCCAAATACAACAACAGCGTCACTGCTTGCCACGACGCGCACCGCGAGCTCCTTGGTTCTATCCGTCAGGCTGAGTCCGCCCTGTTAGCAGATGTGAATCGCGCTTTGGATACCGCGTCTGTTGAAGCCGGTAAGCGGCAGAGCCTGCCTGAGGGCTTTATGGATCAATTCAGCTTTGATGATATCGCCGCGATTGATCTTCCCCCGTTCTACAAACCGCCGGAAAAAGACCAAGCCGGGCAATCACTCCAGACATTACGAACTGACGCGTTGCAACGTCTTGCAGCGGTTCTGCAAGACGCCACACGCCCCTGAATTCACTTTTGAGATTAATAACTATGAGACGAAGAAGAAAATCCCGTAAAAATGACACGCCAAAAATCGCAGCCCTATCCGTCGTTCTGGCTTGCTGCGCCGGAGGGCTAGGATTTACTGCCTATCAAACCATGGGGGTGCAATCCCCTGATCAGTATGGCTGTTATCACGGCATTGAGGGTGGCAAAACCACTGTCATTGTCGATAACAGCGAGCCCCGGTGGAATGCCACACAAGCGCTTTCCATACAGAACTATTTTAGCGACGCGTATGACACGCTGCCCTTTGCGAATGTATTACAGGTTTTTACCACTGAAGGCGACCGCTTAACGACTGGTATTCCTAAACCAAGCTTCCATGTCTGTGGTCAGCCTGAATCTGCTGAAGACCTGGATGGGATCAATGCGGAATCAGGCAGTGCAGGATTCTTGCGCAAGCAAAAGGAGCGACTGTTCGAGCGGGTAATGCAGCCGGAGCTGGATGCCCTGATCTCACCGAATGCCGAAGCCCATCGCCGTCAAGTGACCCAATCCCCAATCATGGAGCTGATCAAAGGTGTGTCAACCGATCTAGCGTATGGCGACAAGCTCGTTCTGGTGAGCGATCTGGTGCAAAACAGTGAGTCTGTTCAGGCCTGTAAGGTTAAAGGTCATCTACCTGCGTTTGCAAATTTCAGGAACAAGAGCCTCTATCTGGAACGACTCAAGCCGAACTCATTAGAAGGCGTATCGGTTGATGTCTTGATGCTTCAGCGAAAGGGCTACGGTCGGGGCGGATTTAAATTCTGCAGTGAGGATGAGTTACGGCGCTTTTGGGAAGAATACTGGGCGGACAACAACGTTACGAATCTGAACATGATCCGCGTTCGGCACGGCATGGCTGGTGGTACATAGATGAGTCAAGCCGTCCAACGACCCAATATACTCATCCTAGCCGGTGTAATGAGCACGTGTATCTGGGCTATTCAGTTTGTCGGCCCGATCACGCGCTTTGGAGAAGTTCAGCTGTGGCCTGCCGTTGCGTATGGCTTTACTCTATTCGTCTGCTTCTCCTTCACGGTCGAATGCCTGCGCTTGAGTGCTAGTGCACTCGAATGGATGTCTGCGCATACAGGCACCGGTAAGTCCGGTACTGCGCGCTGGGCTAAGTATCGAGAGCTTAAAAAAGATTTGAGCAAAATCGATGCAGGCCCGTTCTGGGGCATGTCAGCCAAAGAGAAGAAGAAGCTGTTCATCGATTTTGTAAGTAATGCCTACATCATTGGACCAAGTGGCAGCGGTAAAGGTCACACGGCGGTTATGAATTTGATTTTTCTGATCCGCCAGTCCAAGGTCATCATTGATTTCAAACCCGAGCTTGCAGCGGTTTGCAAACACGGTCTTGGGAGGCTTGGTCAACGCGTTGCGTGTATCAATCCGTTTGAAAAATACACCGATATCGTCGGCTCAACAGCCAGTATCAATGTCCTTGACGTGATCAATGGCAGTCTGAATCGATGTGGAGCATTGACCAATGTATTAGGTGATGCGCGCGAGCTGACCTTGCAGCTCTATGCGGAGCCAACATCTGCGAGTGGTGATGATCAATTCTGGCGCAATGGCAGCCGGAAGCTCATCGCACTGTGCTGCATTACCAATTGCATGTTGCACGGGTATAAAGCCACGCTTTCCAGCGTTGCACTGTTACTGGAAGACCGTGCTGCTTTGGAGCGGCAATTGCGCTCTATAGCAGGCATTGATTTTCAGAACAAGCCTGACCCTGATGGGCCGTATATGTTCGAACTCAGCGACTGGGCGGAACATCACACTGAAAGCGATTTGGATGCATTCATGAAGACTATTCGCGCTCGTGCCCGTAGTCTGCTCAAGCTCATGGATGAGAGCGAGAAGATGTTCAACTCCTTTCTGGAAGGTGCGCAGCAAGCCTTGGAGCCTTATGGGTTTGGGCAACTCTCAAGCGCCATGCAAGAAAGCAGCGTTGATGTCGATGACCTCAAAAATGATGGCGCCCCGCTCAATCTCTTTCTGGTGGGGGATGCTAGTCGCGGCGATGCCACTGATAAGTTTTTTGGATTGATGCAGTGGTATATCCAGCTCAAGCTCAAGCGGCACACTCGAAAAGATGCACCTGTGTATTTCATAAATGATGAAGCCAGTAACTACACCATATATGGCTTGACCTCCCTTATGACCTGGGCGCGCGCGTTTTCTATTAGAACTATTCAAATCTTTCAGTCATTCGATGCCTATGCGCTGCGACACGGCCCTGAAGCTGTTGAAGTCTTGAATTCTGAAAGCGAGATCAAGTTGTTTCTGCCCGGGCAACGATCATCAAAAACAGTTGAGCAGATCGTGGATATCGTGGGCGAGCAATCCTTGATGGTTGCCAGCCACTCACCGGACAAAGATGGGAGCGGCGTGCAACAGAGCATGAGTGAAAGCGCACGCCCTCTCATGACCAAGGATGAAATTCGCCGCACCAAAAACGGGATTTTATTTGTGCGTCAACATCGCCCCATTTTACAAACACCAATCTCGTACTCGCAAATCAAACCGCTGCGCACGCTTGCCAGCATCAACCCGCATCACGGCAAGCCGTATCTCAAGCGCGTGGAGCTGAGGCTCAGACTGCCAAATACCAAGAGGTAAAGCTACAGCATGACTCATTACACCCATAAAAGAGTTTCTGTCTTGCGTTTAATCGCCGGACTCTTTCGCGCTCTGATCAGTTTCTTAAACGCATGGCCGTTGATACTGATGGTTGCATTCTTTGTATCCCCCATCAGCCCGCATCTACGATGGTCATACACGTATCACAATGCTAGTCAAAACACGCGCATCTACCATGCATGCCGGTATTTAGGTGCTCGCGGCTATGTGCATTACAAGCGCGGCAGTAGCTGCCCTTTAATCGTCATGATTGATCGGCGCAAGATTTAACCCATTCACCATTCATCCAAGGAGACATATTCATCTATGAGTAAAGAGAAAAACCGCCCCGAAATGGTTATTAATGATGGTGCCATCAAAGCCACTATTTGGAAACGCGATAGCTCCAAGGGCAGCTTCTATGCCACCAACTTTACAAAAACCTATAAAGATCACGATGGCAACTTCCAAAATTCACAAAGCTTTTCTGGCACAGACTTGCTGAAAATATCAGAGCTGGCCAAGCAGTCATACCAAGCATCACGCGATTTGTATTACATGCAAAGCCACGATGAGCAGGAGAGCAAGCCGAAAGAGCGCGATCATGATCGCGAACGCTAAGGCGAATAGGCCTAGCAAGTAAAATGAACAAATGCGTATGTGTCACCAATTGTTGGCACATGCAGCATTTGTTTTTTCTTGCCAATTTCAAAAATATATGTTCTTCTTTTGTTCTGTATTACACGCAATGATGCGCGTCTGCAAACATAAAAGAGGGCCAACATTATGAACTAACAACACACAAGGCAAGGCCTTGAAGGAAACGATAGCTATGACACAAGATATAAACCACCGCACCGACAATCCTACAGCTTCAACCATAAGCTCACCGCTAAAATTCGCGGCGGAAGACTACCGTCATCACTTGGACGATCTCGATCTCAGTGAAGACCAAAAAGACGAACTCCTGAAAACGCTCTGGCACATCATGAGCACCTTTGTCGATATCGGCTGGGGTGTTGATACGGTGCAGATGTTCTTGCCGGATATTTTTGATCAATCCGGTAAATCATTACTTGCACAAGATTCCCACGACGCGCTAGATTCAAGAAAGGCCTCTGACCAAACTGAGGCTCCAGCACAAACGGGAGGACGATAACCATGGCCAACACACAAACCAAAGCGCTCATCTATTGCCGCGTCTCAGATCCCAAGCAAAAGATCGAAGGCTCAGGGCTAAAAAGTCAGGAGCATCGCTGTCGACAACATGCCGAAGAAAAAGGCTATTTCATTGATGGAGTGTTTCATGACGACATCACAGGCGGCGGTGACTTTGCTAAACGCCCAGGTATGACCGCTTTGCTCAATCGCTTGAAGAAAAATTCCGCTACTCAATATGTCGTAATTTTCGATGACCTTAAACGCTTTGCGCGTGACACGCTCTTTCACTTGAGCTTGCGCAATGCCATGAATGAATATGGTGTGCGGCGAGAGTGCCTGAACTATAAATTTGATGACTCGCCAGAGGGGCAGTTCATTGAGACGCTTTTTGCCGCTCAAGGGCAGCTGGAGCGCGAACAAAATGGCCGCCAGACCCGGCAGAAAACCAAAGCGCGACTGGAAGCGGGCTATTACCCGTTCAAAGCCCCCGTTGGATTTAAATATGCTGATGTGAAACCACACGGCAAGTTGTTGAAGGTGGATGAAGCGGTACGTCCGGTGTTGGTCGAAGCATTGGAAGGATTTGCATCTGGTCGTTTTCAAACTAAGGCGGAGGTTCGTCATTTTTTTGAAGCCTCGCCCGAATATCCCAAACCTGCCAGCGGAAAGATCGCCAATGCGCGGGAAAGCATTATTTTGAGCTGTCCGCTTTATGCGGGTTATTTGGAATACAAGCCTTGGGGTGTGAATTTGCGCAAGGCGCAGCACGAGGCCATCATCAGCTTTGAGACGTTTCAAAAGATTCAGGAGCGCCTTAAAGGGCGCGCTTATGCGCCAGCTCGGGCAGACATCAATGAATCGTTCCCGCTTCGCGGCACAGTCGCTTGTGAGTGCGGCAACTCGCTAACGTCATGCTATTCCAAAAGCTGTACAGGAAGACGCTACCCGTACTATATCTGCCGCAACAGGAAATGCGAGTACAAGGGCAAATCCATTCCGAAAGACAAGCTGGAAGGAGAATTTGAGGCTTTGCTGAAAACCCTGACGCCCTCGCAGTCATTGTTTGATGCGGCGAACGCCATGTTCAAAACGCTGTGGATACAGCGTGAGAGCAGCCAGCAAAAACGACATGCGTTGCTGAAGCAGCAGATCAGCAAGATTGATCGGGATATTGAGCAAGCGCTTGATCGGATCGTAGCGGCTGAATCCGCTACAGTGATCAAAGCGTTCGAAAAACGCATCACCGACAGTGAGAATGCCAAGCTCGTTTTGGAGGAAAAATTGGTCAATTCCACGCAGCCCATCAGGAGCTATGAGCACATGTATCGAACTGCCTTCGACTTTCTTCAAAAACCCTATAAAATATGGGCTTCCGGGACATTTGCAGACAAGAGAGCAGTGCTAAAACTGGCATTTACTGACCGCATTACCTACGTGCGAAATGAGGGGTATCGAACTCCCGCTTTATCGTTGCCCTTCAAGGTTTTAGGTGGTGATTTGGGGAAGGAAATGAAAATGGTGCCGGCACCAAGAGTCGAACTCGGGACCTACTGATTACAAATCAGTTGCTCTACCAACTGAGCTATACCGGCACTGAAACTG
>Ga0209187_1003837_pt1 | contig 12026 bp, 12 predicted proteins | sample BantaG_FD_187430 | JGI IMG/M metagenome (GOLD analysis project Ga0209187, IMG submission 187430) | Marine algal microbial communities from Bantry Bay, Ireland - BantryBay_4 metaG (SPAdes) (version 2) | ecosystem: Host-associated > Algae > Red algae > Unclassified | place: Bantry Bay, Ireland... | reverse complement strand
AACGATTCAACAACTCGTAAGGCAACTTTTATACGCCTCTTGACATTTGTATCGGCCGCAGGCGACGTCTTCATGAGCGTTTTTGTCATAACGACAAATTTGGCGACAGTGATGCTGTCCCCGTCGACTGGTGCCTACACGTGGCCCCCCGGTCATCCCGGCGCTGCTGGCCTCGCTTTTTCTGCTGGTCAAAGACCGGTTACCTCGATAGGGAGCTTTGTTGGCGCGGTCGTGGACACGTTTGTTGCCGAGTGGGAGGTCCGCAACCCTGGTGTCCCTGCCATCCTGTTTGATGACCAGCTCGGCGTCTATCGGCATCCGGACGTTGCGGAAAGGGCGCTGGACAAGGCTGCCTACCTGTGTTTTCTCCCTAAGAACACGTCACACGTCATTCAGCCCCTTGACGAGGCGCCATCTGCCAGCGTCGAGTCGTTTGTGGCGGCCGCGGCACAGCACGGGGCGATTGACGGCGTGCTGAGCAACGAGGGAATCGCGAACGTGCTACTTCACGCAGCCTTCACTGCAGAGGCTCGAGCATTCTCAAGGGCGTCCATTGTGGGTGCATTCCGCAGGTGTGGGCTGTGGCCCTTCGTACCTGGACGTATGATTTCCCAAGTGGCCGATGCTTTTGGAATGGGGCACTCGGACAAGTCCACCAGGGGTTTTGCGGCTACTGCTGCAGCTAATGTCATCCAGAAAGCCTCCAGTCGCGCCAAGATTGCAAAAACGCGGTCGTCTATGGGTTCAGCGGTGGTCCAACGCTCCGTTTTGCATGCAACCGACGCGTTGTTGAAGCAGAGCCGGGACAATGCTGCAAACAAGGCCTCTGAGGACGCGGTCAAGGCGGCTAAGGCCGTCATACGGGCCCACAAGAAGCTCAAGAGGGTGGACGACGCCGAGGCGGCTGCCGCTGCCCGTATCGCCAACCTCTGCAAGGTGTGCAGATGTCGTACAGGCCGCGGCGGGAAGGGGTGGGCCGGGTGTCACTGTGGCTCATTTTGGGTGTGCCCGGCGTGCACCAACACGGCGGAATCAACTTCCGTGCTGAAAGGGCACCTCGAGGAGTGCCCTGGGACCGACTCGGACGAGTGTAGTAGCGAGGGAACGGTTGGAAGTGAGGAGGCGTAGCCGTTTGGGTCCTTTACTACTCGGTTCCAGATGTGATTTTCAGTTACAATTTGTGATTTTTCGAAATTGACTGATAGAGATTCTCCGTAGTGCCTCTGTGGGAATACAGTGCGTTCTCGTTATAAGAGACAGCTGATTCGGCTCAATATGAATAAAACGTGGCCCACACGGACTGGAATGGAAGACTCGCGACCCATATTCTTTTGTAAACGAATCTCTTATAACGAGAACGCACTGTACTGGCGAGCCACAAAAGAGGCCCACCGCCAGAGACGTCGAGGCGAGCCCAGGTTTCAGACGTAATCTGCTTAGTTTTGGCTCTGCCTTTGGAGAGCCAGTGACAGCACCACACGATGCGCACACGTGGCCGCTCATTTGGACGGCTGGCTCCATTGGTGGAGATGCTCGTATCCAGGGGTGCATAGCAAAGGAACCTATTGCCGATCCCACAATTTTAAGAGGACGACAACTGCTCCTCAGTTACCTGTTTTCAACATGTTACCGAGCAGCTCATCGGAGTATCAAGAACTGCACATGACTTTCCAGCAGTGTTCGACACTTCTGAAGAACCGAGGCACTAATGAGCTTTCCCATAAATTGTGAGCTCGTTGAATTCTCAACAAGCAGTGCAATGCTCTGCGCGCCAGTGAACAAAGCAGGCCGGAGTCCCGACAACCATTGTAGCATATCCCTGCTCGCAATTGGCAAGTTGCCACAGGTAGCCCCCTTGACTGGCCAAAGCCCATGTACTGAGGGAATTGGCCTGTGGCATGCCCTGTGGGGGGATACTTCCGCAATGTTCATTTCTTATTGTTTGTGTGCTTGCCTACCTTATCTGTCTGCCGGCACTCATTACGATCGATTGCGATCGGACGGTCAATCGACCGGTGCCCTCGTTTATATTAAATCACCATGGGTCCGGGGTCGCCGTCGTGGCCACCACCCGGCTTCCCATCGGATGCCCTTCAACGAAAGGTCTTTCTTCCTCGCCATGACAGCGATAGAACTCGCTCTATTGCTTGGCTACGGTCGGTCCCCATACACTGGAAATTGAACCAACGTTATTACTACCATATTTGGTGGAGCAGCAGGGGACACCCTCGCCTTCAGCGTGTCTTTCGACACGGTATTTTCGAGAGCTTTATCGCTGCCTCGTGGCAATGTAACGGTGTCGATACGATCGCTTGGCGCGCGGCGCGTTAGCTATCGACTTGTAGGCGTGGTGCCACGGGCATCACGGTTGTGATCTGAGACTTTGACGCGCGGGGCGTTAGCCAAATCGCAACACTTTGTTCAGGTCCCAGTATGTCTACTGGTGGTACCGGCGGCACTCGGCGAGCCAGAGACGGCAAGCTGCCAGCTGGCTATGAGCCGCCGGGCGAGTGACAAGGCACTCCTGCCGCCTCCGACGCCCCAACGGACGGTGCTCCTACTCCTCCCATCACTGCGGATCAAGCCGCCTCTGGGCAAATGCAGGTGGTAGAGAGCCTGAAGGCGGCCGTTGAAGCACTTTAACGATGCCTAACGGCTCAAGAACAGAATAACGAGTCTCTTGCGCGAGCCAATGACCAGTTGGTCGACGACGTCGAGGCCCTGCGCAAGGTCGACTCCCACGGGGAGGAACGCCGTGTGGCTGAGTCTCGCTGTCAGTCGGGCGACAAGACCAAGAATGTCAAGAAGACGAGCAAGGTGACTAAAAGCAAGTCTGTCCGCAAGAACGATCCGGCTAACGCCGTGCCTTCCTCATCTTCCTATGATTCTTCCTCCGGGTCAAACCCGACGTCGTCGGACAACGGCAACTCCAACGCGACGGACACGTGCTCTCCAGACGATGGCCACGGGCCGCCAGGCCAGCCGTCGCCCCCAAGTGGGTCCTCGCCGAGCGACAGCTCGAGCGAGTCGGACGCAACAGCGCGCAAGCGCTCAGCGACCCCCACCCAACGGAAGGAGCGACTTGAGAAAGCCGATACGATCAAGGTGATCTGCCCTGCTAATAGCGGCTTCAAGTCCCTCCTGTACTACAGGACGTACTTCCTGATCCGCCTTCAACTGACGTAGACGCCTAAGAAGGCACAACGGTCACATCGTCTCAACAAACGTGTAGACGGAGCGTTCGCTGGGCAAAAGGCATTCTAGGGAGCCCTGCCCTTGGGAATCTTTACGTTCTTGACGACCTTCCGCCGCGCGTGCGATGCGGCTGAGCTGACGCACGGTCAAGCCTTTCCGCTGATGGTCTTCCGACTAGCCGGCACCTCCAAGATGGCCTTCTCCGGCGCACTTAAAAGCACTCTCGGACGTCAGCGTTATGTCATCCGTACATACGCAGATGCCGTCAACTGGCTTCTTTCGAAGTACGCGACACACGCAACTATGGCTAACGCCTACCAAGATATCATTTCGATAAAGCAACAAGACAACGAGGCGCCCACGGTCTTTGGTCACCGCGTGGAAACGCAATGCGATCGTTCAATTGGTTGTTTCAACAACCAAGCCGTTAAGGACGTCTTCATAACGGGTCTTTCGGACCTTGAGCAAGCGCACGTTCTGGTCTTGAATGACCGATTCCCGGATCGGACTCTGTAAGAGACGGTTGCTACCGCCCAGTTGTAAGGGGACGGCACCAACGAGCTGCGCTTGCAGCTCAAAATGACCCGCCCAACGGCAATCAAAGTCGCTTACGCGACCCAGGACCAGCGGACGACGACGGAACGACCGTTCACAACGGCTCGCACCCCGCCGCCCCCTTGGGCCGCCGTCTCTCAAGCCAATCGGGCTGACATCTGTTACATTTGTAACAGGCCGGGGCACTTTGCCGCACAGTGTGCCGAGCCATATCGCCCTCGCGAGCGTCGCCAACCGCATTTTGGCGTTCATGCCATTGCAGACGGTGACGCCGAGAAAGATGAGATCGAGCATCCGGCTGACGCCGTCGAGGACTCGAAGAACGCCTGAGCCGGGTGCCCGACTTGGGGTTGCCCGTCGAAACGCGAAAGCGTACGGTGACAAGATTGTTTCGCCGCGCCGTACGGCACTACGAGATCGCCGCCACTCTTGGCCCGGTCATGCGTGTGATGCGGAACTGCCGCCCTGTGCTGAACACGGGCGCCGGGGTGAACATAGTGCGAACTAGTGTTCTCCCTGCAAACTGGATGGCTTACGCCGAGAAGTTGACCACGCTTCCACGCATCCGAGATGCCAACAACAATCGTCTCGTGACGAAGTATGCCAGGCATCTGCATGTAGACACCGGAGGTGTGCGTCTATTTGACAGATTCCTCGTTTCCGACAACTTGTCCGTCTCGTGCATCCTTGGCACCGAGTTCATTGAACAAAACATCGAGGCGATCTCACCGCGTTTTCGTAAGATCGTCTGGCAGGAACACGTGCGCTGCACGGAGGAGCTTCCTCGGCCAAAGCCGATCTTGGCTTGTCTTAACGACAGTGCCTGGGACTGCTATTGGCAAAACAAACCCACAAGGGTGCGAGCCTGTAAACAGGTACGTGTCGACGGACAACAAGAGGAGTGGATCATGGCCACATGCGACACCCGCGGTATGGTTACCATCACACCGAACGCTCGGTTATGCCGACATAAGTCAATGGCGGTCACCCGCTGCCTGGCAATCGTCAAGCCCGTCGAACCCTTCTTAGTCAAGTTATGCTACTTTGGCAAAGACCAAGTCATCGTTCGCAAGAACTCAACCTTGGGGTTTGCAGAACCCTACCAAGGGCCGATGTTGGCCGCCGTCTTGGATGAAAATCATCCAAAAGATGGTACCGATACTTCATCGGACGACGCGAGTCGTGACCCACTCGAGGACCTCAACCTCATTGAGGCCCCCGGGTACCTGCACAAGCAGATTCGAGACATGCTCAAGACGCATTCGTCGATGTGGGATGGAACCCTTGGCGTCATCCGTGCTACGGAGCACGCCATCGTCACTCTCCCAGACGCTCTGCCCATACGGGCCCAGCCCTACCGGACCGGGCCGTTCAAACAGCTGATCATCGCTGATCAGATCAACAAGATGTTGAAGCTCAACGTCATTACCCCCAGCCATAGTGCTCGGGCGAGCCCCGTGGAAATTGTACCAAAGAACAACGGCAAAGCCCGATTCTGTGTCGACTATCGTCGGTTAAACAACATCACCCAGAAGGATGCTTATCCCTTGCCTCGGATGGAAGACTGCTCCTTGGGAGATGCCCAGGTGTTCACGTCTCTCGACTTCACCGCGGGGTACTGGCAAGTGCCATTACGTAAGGAAGACCAAGAGAAGACGGCGTTCACAACGCATTGTGGTATAAACCACTGGGTATCAATGCCATTCGGCTTGACGAACGCGCCCGCTACCTTTCACCGCGCGTTGGATATCATCCTTTCGGGCTTAAAGTGGCAGATACGCCTCGTGTACTGAGACGATGTCATAATCTTCTCCTCGAACGCGCAACAACACGTCAAATACGTTGACAGGGTTCTGCACCGTCTACGCGAAGCCGGGGTTACCCTGAACTTGGAAAAGTGCACATTGTTCTCCGACGCTGTCGAGTATCTCGGACACATTGTCCGCCCCGGGCAACTGCGCGTGCATAACAAGAACGTTGATGCTATGAAGCACGCCAAGTTCTCAGTGACCAAGACCCAGCTGAAAAGCTTCTTGGGCATGTGCAACGTCTATTGACGTTTTGTCAAGAACTTCACCAAACGAGCGAAGCCCCTGAACGCCCTGGCTAGGGCCGAGATCCCACCGGATCTACCACCGCCGACGGACGTGGCCATCGCCGCATTCGAAGACCTTCGCAACGCACTATTGTGCCTACCGGTACATGCCCTGCCAAGAGCCAACGGGAAGCTCGTCGTCGACGATGACGCATGTGCCGACCAAGTCGGTTGTACTCGAATGCCTGGGCGTCGTGTGGGCTGTCTTCAAGTTGAGGCACTTCCTCGACGGGTAACAGTTCCGCATCCGAACGGATCACCAAGCACTTAGCTGGATCTACAGCACAACCGACTCAGGCGGACACTTGATGCGATGGCGACTTCGCCTTTCCGAATACACATTCGATATGGTTTATAAACCAGGTGCATCGCACCACTTGCCGGACTTCCTGTGGCGCGCCTTCACGGTGGCGCCGCCAGAAGATGTCCATGATGATATATTTCTCCTGGAATTGGCCGAGACGGCCAACGGCTTAAGAACGGGGAGGTACATAGGTACCGACACACCGGAACCGGTGGAGTTCGACGATGTTGTCGAAGCACAAGAAACAGACGACTTCTGCGTCGAGATGTCCACCCGCGTGGAGCGCGGATTGGCCAAGGCCTTCTTCCGCAACGAGCATCACGCTCTGTATCGCCGGACGCCTTACGGCAACCAATTGGTTATACCAAAATCATTACGCGAACGCGTGTTAACGCTCGAGCATTACGCCACAGTGGCAGCCCATGCTGGTATGAGGCGGATGTATTACACCATGCGAAAGGCATATCACTGGCCTTGTATGGTAACGGACATCCACACCACCATCACCAAGTGCACGACTTGTGCTCAAAACAGCCTCGCCTTGCGGCGACACACCACACCATTCACGCTGTTCCCGGATACTGAGCTTCTCACGGAACTGTTCGTCGACATCTTTGGGCCCATCCCGGCATCCCAGAAGGGCAATCGCTTTATCTTGGTTATCACCGACCGCTTGGCCAAGCTCACCAAGTGCGTCGCCTTACGAAGAATTACGGCCATGTCCGTGGCGTCAGCCATCATCGACGCGTGGGTGTCCGCCTACAGGCCACCGGACCGGATCCTATTGGACCAAGGGCCCCAGTACATTTCGAACTTCTTCATCTCTGTGATGAAAATGCTTGGCATTGAAACGGTTGGCACCACGGCGTATCACCCACAAACCAATGGGCAAGCTGAACGGTACAACCGTACCATGGCTACTCAGCTGCGACACTACGTCGCTGATGACCCATCGCGATGGGACGAGCTACTCCCGGTCATCATCATGGCATATAATAGCCAAACGCACCGGTCTACGGGTATCGCTCCATTTGAGCTCGTTATCCCAAGGCTGATCCCCAACGTCACGGCTCGCAGCTCACCCCCGGACACTCCGCTGGCCAATAAGGGAACGCTCTATGATGGGTCACCCCTAGCTCGCAAACGCGAGTTCATGATCTGCCTTCGCAGGCAGATCCCCGTCGTCGTCGAGGCCTTGCGTAAGACGCAGCAACGTTACAAACGTAACTTTGACCACCGGGTCGCAACCCGCAATGCGGACGTCCAGATCGGCGACTTCGTACACACGAACAACCACGATCGGCAAAACAAGCTGGAAAGCAAGGCCATTGGACCCTTCGTGGTCGCTGATGCGGATGCGGATTTCTCCACGTTCGTCATTGACGTTGACGGGGAGGAAAAACGCGTCAGCACTGACCATGTCACCCCAGCTCCTCGTCCAATGACGACGGACACGGTGCCGCACCCCCTGCTCTATGGTCTCGACCAACGCAAGCCACCCCGGGCAATCGCCGAAGAGTCCGTGAATGACAAACTCTTAGGCTTACGCCAGACGGGTGACAGCTATAGCGCTAAGGTGCACTGGTTTGACTACGGGTCAAAGGACGACACCTGAGAACCCCTGGAGAACCTCCCACGCAACATGGTGGGGCGCTTTCTTCGACAGAAGAAGAAGCATGGACCGGGGTTTGAGTAGCAAATTTCAACTCGGCAAATTCGCCGACAAGCCGGTCTCACAACCGTGGTCAACAACGTCATGGACTCCACGTAGATACCCACTATCCAACATGTCCATGATACCGGTGACAGAGTTATCCATGCCAATGTTTCGTTCACAGCTGTAACTAACGCCGCCGCAATTACGGACATAATTTTCTGTCGCGTCGCTGAAGTTGACTCTGCCCTCTATGACGCGCAACTTTGCGTATGACCCGCAACTTTCCTTGCGGTATTTCCCTCGGCTGAACCGTGCTTACGGTCCGTACACCTACGTGTGGCCAAAATCCGAGCAAGCGACAATAATCGAAGCCGATCGCTCGATACCAGTGCTCCCCAACGGGTTCCTTGTACCACCGGTACCGCACTCGGATTCAATCCTTCGTTGCATGGTGACGATCACCGAGGAAGCGACCGTGGTCATCCCACAATGGACAAACACCAGTTGGTACGCAACCGCCATACGCGCATGTTTCGAGTAGGAAGTACTTTTATCAACAGATGCAATGGATACGAATCCCACACCATGGGCCATGCTGGCATGCCACTTTCTCCATCGCTATCATGATTAGCAGAAAAACTGAGAAGTGGATACGAACATGTCAAACGACAACACAACCACCAGACGAAGAAACGTCAACACCGTGAAGGCGTAAGCCCCCGACATTCACACAACCTCCCGCCGGGGTCAGCCGAGCAAGTCACTTAGCAGTGAACCCTACTCCTCCTTTTCCTCATCGCTGCGACGCGAGTCGCGACGGTAAAGGTGGCGAGAGACAACGCTGGCCCCCGACTCCTGCGAGACGCTCCGCGCGCGCATGTTGCGTGCCGACGACGGGGTCCCACCCGAAGGCCCCCTGTCCACATGGGCACGAAGGCCCAGGACGCTCTGGGCGTTGAAGCGCGTCGGTGCTATCGCCTCCTCTGGCTGAACAGCCTTAAGGTGCTGAGCAAAGCGCTCGTAGTTGGCATCGCCATCAACGGCGCAAGCCACGACCTGCCCAATAATGGCCAAGGCCGACTCAACCCCTCGCCCGTCCGCCCGCTCCACAGAACGGCGCGAGCCGGTCACTTGATCCACCCAGGCATGAGACACCGCTGACATAGCAGCCCCACAGGGTGCACGAAGGCGCACATCGCGCACGCGCGCCGACTCAAACAGGGCAATTGCCGCGGAGGAAGAGGCATTCGTCGGCCAAGTGGCCTCGACTGCACGTGGCGGCGATATCGACCGCGAGCGATCGCGACGCGGCGACCGCAAGCGATCGCGACGCGGCAAACGTGGTCGGTGGTAACCACAACGATCGCCACCAATGGCATCAGCTTCTTCCGGATGGGTCTGTCGACCGCGATGCCACCCCCCGAGGTGGCTCGGAGGAACCGGTGCCACATGGGCAGGCGCCTTCGGGTCAGGTGCCCAGTTGGAGTTAACACACGCGTGTCGAAGGCAAAAGCCGAACCCCTTGGTCCCATCGACCGTCACGCGCACACGTCGCGCTTCGCCGGTTTCTTGGTCCCGACGGACCACGTCCTGAAGGACGACCCTCCACGGGAACACGTCCATGGCTCGGCGCATCTTGCCATACAAGGCATGCGCCGCCTCGCCGTCAGGCGCCTCGCGCAGTTTAGACAAGTCCAGGACGTCAGAGTGACGAAGTGTCGTCTCGTCCAGACGGACAAAGATCTTGTCCTCTTGAATGGTGCGAACCCACGCGGCAATCAGATTGCAGTAGTACTCCGAGAAAATGACCCTCTAAGCAGAGCTATACTCGTTTCGCAACGTGCCCGCCAGCTACGACACCACCACCGGTGCCGCCACCCAAAGATCCGCCTTGGGCTCCCAATCAGGGACTGGCGGAAGCCAACGAGACAGGTCAAATGTCTTCGGCGCCCGGAGGAATCCAGGTGACCACTCCGTTGGCAGTAGCCCGCGCCCGCGGAAGAACCGCGTGGCCGCCGCTCGGCGATGGTCGGTCGCGGATAGGGGCAGCCGAGGAGGGTTCCGTAGCTCGCTCATGCCAGGGATTAGATCTTCTTCGACCGCGTCGTTCTCCTCCGCCGCCGCCAGCGTAAGCTGATCCGGGTACTCCGCCAAACCGGCGTCGTGGCCAATTGGTACCGTGAGGTCCGTTGCCACCGACCGCTCTAGGAAAACGGCCTCCGGCCAGTTTCGCAACAAGCGGCGAAGCGAGATGGCCGACACCTCGAAAGTCTCGGTCCCCCTTACTGGAAACAACAGAGCGCTGGTGTACACCAAACGGTGGAAGGGGTGCAACGGCACTTGGTACCGAATGACCTCGTCGCAGGACGAAATGACCTCGTATGTACGGCGCTGTGGCCCCTGGTTCCCAAAGAACGGGTCCCTATGGACCTCGGCTACGCGGTCACAAGCATGGCTGGGCGTGCCGGGTTCGGCCAACACGTCGACGGAGCCCAGCAGGGCCTCGTACCGCGCGTGGATACGCAGAGTGTGCGCCCGAGCGCGGTTTCGTATGCAAACCTCATACAGATCTTGGTCAGCGATGACCGGGACCCCATCGGACCCCCTCGGTCGGGCAAACGTGCAGATTTAACAAGCCGCTAGGCCGAGACTGGCGCAGCATCTCCGGTTCGGTGAACCGATCGACATCGGGTCCGTCACCCGCGACAGCGTGAGCCGCGTGCGCCACGCCGTTGGCACTTCTGCCGTCCACCGCCATCGCTGCGGGATCAAACACACTGGTACCTGAGTGTTAACCCTCACCGCCTCCGTTCGTAGCCGCCTGGCTTGTCACCCGGGCCGCAAGGCAAGCCGCCCGCACCGCTGGCCGTTGACTCCCGCGCCGCCGGCCGTTGCCCCCCGCGCCGCCGGCCGCTGCCGCCCGCGCCGCGGGCCATTGCCGCCCGCGTCTCCAGGCCTTGCCGCCCCTGCTCACAACCTTGCCGCCCTTGCCTGCGGCCTTGCCGCTTTTGCCACCGCCGCGCTTAGCCGCTGGGCTTGCTACCGGCGCCAACGGGCTCGTCGCCGTCGCCGCCTGCCTTTTCGCCCTTGCCGCCCTTGCGCACCGCCGCCGAGCACGCCACTGCCCCCGGCCCCTCGCCCACGCTCACCAGGTCCTCAAGCTCGCGGTTGCCCACGTCACGGTGGAGCGCCCTAACTTAACCAATGCCCTTGGGCCTCGACCTATGCGCGAGCACGATGACACTGGGTAGCCCCTTGCCGAAAAACTCGCAGACCCGCGCAAGACACGGTGTCAACCGGCCGCAGGTTACGCACCCCCTCGGTACATCGGACCCGCGTCCCGGCTTTTGCCTTGTCGCCGGGGTAGTGGAACCCCTACGAAGCTGGCGCCACCCGCCACCGACGACGGAAACCGCAGCACGTGCTGCACAACACGCCTGCACACCGACGGGTCTTAAACCCGGCACCCGGCACCCGGCCCCATCACCCGCACGCATGCGTAGACCCGCCTACGCGTAAGCGTCACTCTGACCCGTAGCGCTACCTGCTCTCCACACACGCGCGCGCGCGCGTGGTCGGACGGTCGCGACCGAGGCCGGCGAACCGCCACCACCCCCCAATCGGGACGGATCGGCGCCCCTCCACGACTCCCGCCGCCCGAGCGGTTACGACCACGCGGGCCCGTAAGAGTCCGCGATCGCCCAATCGGGTGTCACCATCCTCGGATCTCACCGGGACGGTTCAAATCTCGCGTTTGAGGTATGTAGCATATCTCTGCTCGCAATTGGGAAATTGCCACATGTAGCCCCCTTGACCGGCCAAAGCCCATGTACTGAGAAAATTGGCCTGTGGCATGACCTTTGGGGGGTTACTACTGCATTGTTCATTTTTTATTGTTTGTTTGCGAGCCTATCTTATTTGTCTGCCGGCACTCATTACGGTCGATTCTAATCGGACGGTCAATCGACAGGTGCCCTCGTTTATATTAAATATATAATCACCAGAGGTCTGGGGTCGCTGTCGTGGGCACCACCCGGCTCCCCATCGGATGCCCATCAACAAAAGGTCTTTCTTCCTCTTCACGACGGCTATAGAACTCGCTCTATTGCCTGGCTACGGTCGGTCCCAATACACTGGTGATTGAACCAACGTTATTCATACCGCAATCATCGCCGTCGACGCGCACCATTCTCGTCCCCCCCCCCCCCCCCCCCCCCCCC
>Ga0209187_1003836_pt1 | contig 12029 bp, 18 predicted proteins | sample BantaG_FD_187430 | JGI IMG/M metagenome (GOLD analysis project Ga0209187, IMG submission 187430) | Marine algal microbial communities from Bantry Bay, Ireland - BantryBay_4 metaG (SPAdes) (version 2) | ecosystem: Host-associated > Algae > Red algae > Unclassified | place: Bantry Bay, Ireland... | reverse complement strand
CTGACGGGCCCGCGTCCGCGATCAGAAATTCCAACGGGACGAGTGACCCCTGGCACGCCCCCCAATGGGCAACCAGCCAGAATGGCCGAAGCGACCTGCTCTACGATGTGGGGGGCCAGAAAGAGCGATGGAGGGCTTATTGCTGTCATGTGCTGCCTCGTGTGTCAGACCAGCCCGCGTCTGATGAGGCCATTCCCGAAAAAGGTAAAGGATTCCGACGGCACTAACCCGCTCAGTCGTGACCTGCCTCCACGCAGTCCGTGAGCCGGTGACAAGTGGGGTATTTATTGAAGGGCCCTTTCTCATTAGAGACGCTCTGGCGCTTTCTCATTGGTCCACCAGATCACCGTCAAAGTGGGCAGTGCCTCCTAGACCGTCGCGCCAATGAGGGCGCAGAGCCGTGAGAACTATTGAGGCAACAAGTTGCCGGCCTACGCGATAGTTCCCACAACGTGGGAACGCGGGCGACATTCTGGAGCCATGACTGCAATGAACCTGCCACGAACGCCGAAGTCGAGCGCGGCGTCGGCTGTTCCCGAAATTTTGTTTCAGAAATCTCAAGTCCCTCACGAGAGGGTCCCCCGGGACCGCTGGGCGACTCCTGAAATCATGGATTGGTCACGATACAGCCATTTTCGAGAGCGCCTGTCCAAAATCGAGAGCGTTGCATCGCAAAAGAGGCACATGTGAGATGTCGAGGGCACTATTGATCCCGCCGGAAGGCTAGGTTTTTTGTGGAACGACTGTACGATTCAATATCAAGAGGTTGATTATAAGCATTTTACCCGAGCCCAGGAATGATGATAATGACACCTCTGATGCTCTCAGACGTCCTCAGCGTTCGCCCGAAGCCACCTTTTGCGTCCTGTTTGAGATCGTCTCGAATTGGTACTACACTACTGGGGTGCGCACAGTGTGTACTGGGCCAAGAATTTGTACCCAGAAAGTAAAATCCATGCTTCGGTGGCGCTGGCTCCACTGGCCGCTCACCAGCCCGTGCAAACGCAGGCTACAAGTGGCTTTCTCAGAGCACACCCAACGACGTATTCCCGAAGTCCGAATGTGTATATGTCTCAGATACGTGTCTTCCGAATGCTCTACGTGGCTCAATTTAGGCTCTTGGGGTTAAGGACGGCTCCACAGCAACATCGGGCATCCCAAATCGAAGAAAAAACCCGCAAATCTAGTTGATCGGAATCACAAAAGTACACGCAGATGCAGCGGGCAAAAAGGGGGGGGTGAGGCCCTTGTCCCCCATTCTCTGCACGATTTGGAGAGTCCGAGCGCTCCTCCCCATATTTTTCAGCTCTCGTATTGGTTGGCGCTCCTTTGGCGGCCGTTCGAAATGCTTGTGTCCTGGCATCCGGCTTTCTGCAAACCTGCTGTGACAAACCATGCACTTTTTGTCGCGGCAAAGCGTTCGAGCGCTCACCGTTTGCGACGGTATCGCAACTGCTACGGACCGTCGCATCGAGCACGCGACCACAGGCGACCGTGCCTCCACCCCGGGACGCGACCGTTTTGGGGGTCCAGCGGGGGGCATTGAAAAGGTCTGCGGGGGGGGCGGGTGAACGGAAATTTGCTCTGTCCATGCGGTTTGTTTACTGTGGGGTGTTGGGGAGGTCCGAGTGCAGGTGGCACCGTCAGCGCGGCGCCGTCGTCGACGACGGCCGTCTGCCGCCACCTTCGTGGCGACTTTCTTCTTCGCTCAATGGATGACCCTTTTGATTTGTCCGTAGAGGCGGTGCTGGGGGATACGGAGGACCTACAAATGGCTTCGGCGGTTGCGGCACACCTACACGCGCTGCGTCATTGGCGGAAGCGCGCCCGTGGGTCACGGGTGCACCGGTGGCCGCGTTCTGATGGATCTGTGCCGGGCCGCCGGCCGAATCAGCGGCGCAACTTCCGCTCACGTTTGCGTGTCATTCTGAGAGATTATTTCGTCTCAATGAGGAGCCGCCTGTCTACAACGAGGGTGACTTTGAGCGTCGGTTCCGCTTTCCGCGCAGCGTGTTTCTTCGTATATACAGCCGTTCTCCAAAAACCCTGGCACCCTCACCAGATGCACAATGGCATCAGGATTACAAATCCAGGGCATATATTTTCGAGACGCGCGTTGAAAAAATGTCGTGGCCAACCTTCAATCTGAATGTGCGACATCCTGCTCATGCCGATAATCAAAAACCCGAGCCGGAGAACGCTGGTCGCTTCCAAGCCACTAACAGCAAGCTCGGCATGAGCGACAAGGAGGGCTGTGGCGCCGTGCTGAGACACCTGACGGCGGCGACGAAAAACTGCACGACGACACAAGATCGCGCACACCCGCGCCGGAGGACCTTCGGGAGGAGAGAGCGCGGTCGACAGCAGCCGTCGGCGATGTAGGCGACAGTTGACAGGGCGGGCGCACGCAGACACGCAAACTCCACAAGCCAGTCGGCACGTGCCGGCACGGGCCAGACTTGACAAGGACATCTTGGTTCAAGTGGGCCAAATTGACGTCCGACAATTCCTGCCGTGCACTTTTGTTGAGCCAAATCAAGTGTCAAAATAATGAAGATCTGACAGCTCCATTTGCATCATGCTCCATGTCAGATTGGTGCCTGGCAACACTTCAAATGTAGCTACACCGCCCATCCGCAAATTTTAAGCCAAGCCAGGTCACACGTGTCCATAGTTGAGATCGGGCTTCTTGCCAGACGCTCATTCGAGGCCCGTTGTGCGCCAGAAAATAATGAAACGTCATGCCTGCAGCTCACTCCAGAATCCGGCAGCTCTGCCGCGGTTCGTGCCACGGCGGGCGCCACCACGCAGCCTCATTGGCGTATCACGTAGTCGTCGTGCGCGCCACGTAACGACCGTGTCATGTAAGCTGGCCTCCCACCCCCAGAATGCTGGAATGGGCATTCTATGGCGATCCGTGCCATCTCGTCAGCTGGCCCCCACTCTCAGACGGCCAAAACAGCACAATTATGGCGCCACTCCGCGCGTCGGGGGCGCCCGCAGCGCGGCGCGCTAATCTGGGGCGCGCCCACCCACCCCCAGATGGCTGGAATCGGCATTCGGTGGCCGAGCGTGCCACGTCGTCGGCTGGCCCCCCCTCTCAGACGTCCCAGACGGCTTTTTGTTAGCGCTACCCCGCGCGTCGGGGCGCTTTCGCCCCCGCGGATATATTTGGGACACTTCGGCGTAAAGCTCTGCCTATCTCAGTCGGCGTTAGCTAGCCGGAGAGTTTTCCCTGTCGGCCGCTGCGGCCACACCATCGACCGTCGTCACCACCCCCATCGCAACCGTGGTCCTTTTTGCAGCAGTTGCTTTTCTCGCCACCGGATTTGTCCGATCGCGTGCACACGCCCCCTTGCTTCCGCGTTCCTTTTGCGGATCCTTTTGGTGCCGTCCTGAAACACCGTCCCAACGTCCAATCTGTAGATGCCTGTTCTCCCTCATCTTTCCGTTCCATTATCGTTCGGCCCCCCTGCAACCTCATTCTCTCGTCCGCTCCTCCTCCATTGCCCAGCCTTATCACTCGGCTCGGGTTGCCCAGGAGTGCGGCTTGTCTAGCTTCGCGTGATTGTATTGTACGGGAGTCGGGCTCTGCCGCGGCAAATTCTGATCCGTGTTGCTTTTCTCACCGTTTGCTCTGACATGTCTTCTTCATGCCTGTGTCCCTCTTCTATAGTAAAGCTTCTGTCTGCTTCTGTTTTTGTGCCTCTCGTCGGCTCATTGCCATGTCCTCTTTTATAACCTTCCCCCATGGCTTGTTCGTTTCTCTGCGGCCCCTGCTCTCGTGTTTTGCTCTTCGTATTGTGTGTGCATGTGACACTGCTCCTACCACCTCTTATTGCATCGTGCTTTGCCTCCTACTTTCTTTTTGCGACCCCTTGATGCTCTGCGCCCCCCACCCTCTTTACGGGAACCCTCGTTGTTTCACACGTGCAAGGTTTTGTTCGGGCCCAGGTCCTTCCCGGGTCTGCGTTGAGCAGGCCAACGGTGTCACAGTGATTTTTTGATCAGCGCTATGCCCGACCTCTTCTTTTTTCTCGTGGCTTGTGCGCGCACCCACCGTCCTCTGCTTGGTTCTCTGGCCGGGTGTGCTTCTCTTCGCTGCTGCCCTCTTTCGTGTCGCAGATGCCCCCCGTCCACTTTAAACCGTTTCTTGCGTTGCCTTCACTGTGCGTAGATTTGGTTGTGCCTGCCTCCTCCGTTCTGTCCCCGTTGCCGTTATCGTTTGTAAATCCCGGACTTGTCCCATCTCCACGTTGTCGTTGGAACGGTGTCTCATCAGCACGTGTCCCATAGCAGTCCATATGCGACGTCGCATCCCGCTGGTATCAGTGCGCTCTTTCAAAGCTCTATGAAAACGTAGAGGCCCAGTCCTTTCGCATGTGCCGCAGCTTTCACATTCTCGTGAGGTTCTCACTGCGCGGCACATAGCGCGCAACGACCGTTGCGTCGCATGCATTCATTCATTCTCCGTCCAAGCCCGTTGCATGTGATGGGCGTACTGCCGGTGGTCGTTGATATAGAGATGGATAGTCTAGGATGTGTGCGCGATCACTTGTTACGCCGGCGCGGGCTGCTCCCATTCCTTGGACGTTCGTCTCGTAGCCAGTAATTCTGCCTTGCTCCTCACGGTCATGTCCCCGCTCCGGCGGACGCTGCGCTCAGGCTCCGCCCGGCCTGTTCGCCATGCGTAATGCTGTGATAGCACGTGCGCTGTGGCTTGACCCATCGCGTCAAGCTAATATATATGAGCAGGCCCCCCTGGCACACTGTGGCGATTGTTGAACGTTTTTCATTCGGGCGACATGTATTGCTGTCTTCCCAATTTTGGCCGATCCCGTCGATGTCAAGAGGGGTGATAAACAGTGTGGAACAGCGTCTCAGCCATCCACTCAGCCGGATAAAGTTGATTGACCAATGGGCAGTTGACCCAGACCCCTTCTTGACTTTGACCACATCGGCCAAAATTGGGAAGACAGCAATATTTTGGAAAACTATTTTTGCATTTACCAGGGTCTGGTAAAATGCAACTGACAAGACATTGTACAGACCAGTGCAAGGAATTGGCCGTGCAGTGTCGTATGTGTGCACATCAAGGAAAGAGGCCGGCTCTTGGCAGGTGCCGCTGTGCCTTCGTCTGCAGGCTTCTCCTGCGCGCGAACCTGAATGTCGATGGTTGCACTACGATGGCGTTGGATGTCTCTCACAGAGAGCAGGTGGCCCAGTCGCTGTAGCCGAGCGCACGAAGTGCGCGGACGGCACACTTCAAGAGGTGTCAACTTGCGAATCTGTCGCTGCTGGCATGTCGAGTGTACGTCAATGTGCGGTCGTGCTCTGGGTCACGTCGCGGATGCGTTTTTCTGTTGAGCATGGCATGTCAATCGTGAATTCGCTACAGTGGTACCGCCTGTATGTGAGCAGCGGGACCAATGCCAGTGCTATTGATAAAGGGATGACGGTGGGGCGCGGGTCTTTTTAGAGTGCGTAGCTCGCGCTGGCACATCGCCGCGTCGCGGTGCATCGATCCCCGCTCTGCCGCCGGTAACTACGGAGACGCCGAGGCGTCTACCGAGCATGTTGGACTGTTGGAATGTTTCTCACTTCCTTCATGCCCCAGCACTGCACGACGTGTTCCCTGTAGCGCCAGTCACCTCTTGCGCACGCTGCTCCCCGAGGCCGCTTCTGCGTGCGCCGGCACGCGCCCTCTCCGAGCGTTTCTCGCGCCGCCCCTCCCGCAAGGACGGATCCGGTGTCCGCACGAAGTGCCAGACACATGTCTTCGCGCCCATGCGCTCGCTGCTGATCCGATGCTTCGCCTAATACGTGCCAGCGGCCATTTTTTGCTGAGGTACCGATTTCATGACACCCCAAGTATCTCGCGTGCAAGGGCTCGCGCCAGAGATGGTCACTGAAACGGTGTGCGCTTCCACACGACACCATTACTGATGGCCAGCCGCCCTCCAGCACAGCTTCGGGCCCAACATGGCGCTACGCTCTGCGCCTCACCACGCACAGCCTTACACTGTTGCAGCTCCGTATTGGGCTGCGGCGGTGTGGACCCCATCGAACCTCACGACCGTTGTCGCCCCCGCTTGCCTGCACTTCCCGTCAGCGCCCTGAACCCGGTTGGTGGCCTGCGGCCGGGTGGCTTCCTGTACAGGCGCTAACATGGATTTCCGACAAGGTATCGTCTTCGGGGATGTGGAAATGGAAGGGACCGAAGCGTTTGCGAGCTGAGGCCCTAGCATCATCGCTCTTTGAGCTGTTGAGAATTTCAGGAAAATAAGAGACGAAGCTTGCAGCGCACATGCGTCCCAGACCTGTGTTGTACGCGCCATAATTCAGGCAGGCTCTTTCAAAGGCTCCACACCGGCCCAGGAGGGAGTCGCACTTGGCACACATGTCTGAGACCCAGGTCACTCTTCTTCCCGCCTCTCTGGGTTCTGGATCCGTCTATTGGGCTACTGCCAGTTCTGTCGGCTTCTTGTCACACAGAAAACTTCTTCGTGTTCAATACTATAGGAGTCATCAACGTAAAACAAGCAAACGGAAGCTTCCTCACCTCCTTCATCCGGTTTCATGCCGCCCAGGCTCTGCAGAATGCTCCCTCAACACCATTTGACACCACCGCTGACACAACAGGCGAACAAACGATCAAGCTGAGCACCAACAGGAGCAGCTGCAGCAGTAGCAAGCCGTGTGAGGTGGAGGCAGCGATGGCCAACGAAAGGAAGCGGGGGGCGGAAGGGATAGGTCCCTACAAGCGAGATGCCACGGCAATCAGACAGAGCCGATGGCTGTTATTCCGCCGTACCCGCGGTCACACCGCGGCAGCTGCAGCTGGCCAGGCGGGGCCGCGCGGCAGCGGGCGCGCAGTGCCGATACTGCGGGGGCAGACGACGTCCAGAATGGCAAGGGCCGTCCCGGCGCATCAACTGTCCGCCAGATCATCTTGCAATTCAGGTAAATGGCGCAGATGGCTGTCACTAAGGTTACGAAGGCAGTAAGGGGGGCTCGGACAGTGTTTAAATAAGGATGAGGCGTGAGTGCAGGCCGGCACGAAGCAGGCCGTGGCTCTTTGTTCAGGGGAGCAGCCGTCGGCAGCGGAAATACGTGGAAATGGCGGCGGCCGGGTAGGATCGGAGGGAGAGAGGGTTTCTGTATGCTGCCGGCATAATCCAGGCGGCTTTAGGAACGCAGCAGAGGAAACGCCCTAAATTTGGCGGAGCTGCGGCCGCAGCGAGCGAGCGCGGACAAAGCGGGGAGGGGGTCAGAAAAGGGGGGGGCACTGCGGTTCGCGGGCCGGGTGGTGGGGTGCGCCTCCGGGGTGGCCAGGTAGCCGGCGGCGAGCCAATCAGCCGGCGATCAAGCGTGAATGCCATGCACTGGCCAGAGAAAGACAGTAGACCGATCCAACGTTGGGCCAATCAGATCTTGAACGCTATCTGAGCAGGCAACGGAGATGATCTTTCCAGTTCTTGACGTACAATGGCTCCTTGTCTCTTCCCTTCTGGCACTCTCGCTCACGGTTGGCGCCGTAGGTGCTCATTTAACCTCTTGTCCCTAGGTGCATCTTGTAAAACGCTGATTGCATCCGAAGAAGATGACGTAGACCCAGTTCATGACTCAGCGCTGTGGCGTACCTGGTCTGTCCAAGTCCGAGATAGATGGCGCTCACGGGCCGCTCTCTTATGCACCGCATTTCATATTCTCTATAACTGCCTTTGGGCTCCGTCCGGGTGGCGCTGGCCGCCGCCTTTCCAGCGGCTGTTTTCTTCACAGTGCGGTTAATTTCCAGACGCAGGAAGAGCGCCAGCGCCATGCCTTTCTCCAACGCCGCCTTCGGGAACTGCGCTCCGGCTGGCGGTGACTAACAGGCTGCCCACGCCGAAATGCAGCGGGCGAGCAGCGTACACCACGCACTGCCTGAAGACGAAACGCATAGGGAGAAGCCGAGTCTCCTGCCTGGCCACCCGCAGGTTGACAACGGCTCCAGGCCCCTCAGAGTACTCAAATGATTTGGCAGTGACGCTCCCCGCTACGAGCATGCAGCTGGTATCCGAAATGGTCAGCTGCTCCATTTCATCCTGCATCCACCAGAAGATCAGGTCGAGCAGCGCCGCGGGCTTGTTCGGTGACCTCGAAAAGCAATTGGCGGGAGCCAGCTCCGCGTCCTCGCGCTTTCGAACCTGTGCCGCTCACGCTACAACCGCGTCAATGACTGTCACCAGCTGACAGGACCTCCATCATGGTCGAATACGTAGATGACGTGCGCGAGGTGAAGTTGCGGCAGCCAAAGAAACTCCACTTGAGCGGGTCGCAGTCGTCGTCGGCGCCGATGAAGTCTGGGCAGTCCGTGTTGCGACCCCCGACATCGGCGCCGTCTTACTCGCCCGAAGTGGCGTCTATTATGCTCGGAGACGCCGCCCACCTCTACGCAGAATGCGCGTTGCCGCCGTTCGCCGGCCGCACCTGCGACATTGCAGACGGGGAGGAGCGGTTCATCATCGCTCGCGCCGCCGGGCGGGACACGAGGTGGAACTCGCTTTTGCAGTCGAGAAAGAGGATGCCCTCTCCTTGCGGCACCTCCCACTGAGCACCAAATCATGCAAGATGCCCCATAAGGGCTGGCTACTCTGCCGTACATCATAATTGGCGATTTCAGTGCGGCCACGGACGGGCGCAGGTCTCGCCCGAATGACCTACGACTATCTCTCAAAGCGCTGCCGGCGTCCAAGTGAAGTGGAGTCCGGGCACCCTGTCGGCGTCGTATGCACCAGTCTTTTCAAGCAGACGGAGCACCGAGCGCGCGTTCTCGTGGCCAATGGCTTCCGCCACTGCCGTCGCGACGGCATTGGACGCCAACAGCCCAATGAGCCCCATGCGCATGAAAAAAATGCACAGGAGCCCCATCCGCAGGCGCGGTGGGTTGCGGGCAGAGCCACACGTGGCAAACCCGATGGTCGGCTCCACTCACGCCACTGGAAAGCCGTGCAAAGACCCGCGCCAGGACAAGAAGCGGCGGTGCCGTACACGATTTTGCCGAAAGCGGCTTCCTCAGACGCCATCGTCGCCAGTCTCGACGGGACAGTCAGAAAGGGCCGCCGTGCCGCCCTTCATATGGCACGCGTGCGGGAAGCAACAAGCGCACCCAGCAGACTGAATGCTTCGGATGAGCGGCACCCGCTCCCCCCAAGACCTTAAACGCGCCCGTGCACGCGTACCATGTGCAGCCGACTGCTTGGCAGGCGGATGCGGAAGCCAGTACCAACACACGATGCACGTGGGGACGCGGCCACCGAGCAGCTGTTAAAATAAATAAAGCTGGGGACACCCGGCTTGCAAGCGAGAAGGACGGCCGGCGTAGGTGGCGCCGCGGACACTGGCAATATCGTGTCACCGGCAGTCTCGCGGGGCTCGCCAAACACACATACGTTACGGTTTCAAGACGCCACATCGAAGTCCCCTCTCAGGGGGCGGCGACGCGCGCTGCAGAACTCACCGTCGCATAAACGTCGCCTGTCGACCGCGACCCCTCGGCATCAGCGCGTGCAAGGTGAAATTAGGCTCGTGGAATCCTGGTGGCGGACCGCGCTTCCAAGAGCAAGCTGTGGCATTGCCGACAGACCCAAAACAGTTGCAGCGCCACAGGGGCGGCGGACGCATTGAACGCCGTGTGCGCGGTTTGCACATACGCCACATTGTCAGCGAGACACCCTGCAAGTGTTTCGCAGATTGGGAGTGCGCGCACACTCAGCTGAGCGTCCGAAAGCCCACGTGCACCAACACTTTCACCCTCGGAATCCGTCAGCGGCGGCACGAACGAGTCCGGACTTCCCGCAGTGAGTCTTTCACAGAAGCGGCACCAACAATACTGCCGGCCGCCGGTGCGGCTGTAAGCGCCACCGGGTACGCCGCACGTTGGCGTGGTGAACGGCGCTCCCGAGTGAGTCGCCCGCCCAACCTCGTGCTGTGACTCTCCATGTTGCGACCAGGGGCTTCGGAATAATGATTCGGATAAAGCACCGTTCTGTAAGCAGCAGCGTCCTGCCCGCAGCAACATCTTATGCTCATCAGTCTTTTCACGAGGAGACTGAGCATGAGGTGAGCTTTCAGGCAGTGTCTTCTGTTTTGCTCTCACATTGGATGGCGAGATGATTCCAACGGATATATCCGGATATATCTGGATATATCCCAGATTCTGCTGAAAATCCCGGATTCTGAAAGGCCCTGGTTGCGACCACAACTAACGTGTCGATGCATCGGCAGCATGCGAGCATGCAACGCCTGTGCAATCTGAAATCATGCACTCCAGAAGTGCTGGGGTGCCAGCGCAGGAGCGCGGACTGACGTGCATCGAAGCTAGCTTATTGAAGGAAGCGGCATGATTCTACAACCCACGATGGTTGCCAATTCGTCTAGGCTGTATCGCAAGTCTCAGGCCTGTGGGGTTCCGAATGGAAGCAGGACGCCAGCATGATAGTTTTTATGACGTTGTGCATCTGATGGAGTCTGTGGACAACCTAGACTTCTTGTTGGTGGACGAAGGCGCTGTGAATCGCGTCAAAAGATCTGCCCGACAGAGGGGCCTTGAATGACTGGACCTGAGCAGCTGCCACGATCGAAAGAGATACGGCCGCCCTGGCCGCGTAGTTCCGTTCTGCTCCCAAGTCAGTACATTCGGCACTGCATATCCGAACTTGACAACCGAAGTCTGATGTTTTGCGTCTTGTTGTGTCTTCGGTACAGCTTTTAGCGTATGATTCAGTTCATTCAGTTTGGGGGGCCACAACTTGCTCACTATCGCTCTTAGGGCGTAACACGCTCGCTCCGGCGGCAACGTCAGTCAGCGCACCGAGGGCCATCGACGGTGTTAAAACGCAGTGGGGACAGGGGTTGGGGGACAAGGGTGATGTGGTTGAGTGGCTTAAGCTTGTGTCTGTGTGTGCGAAAGTGATATGTTGGTTATCCTAAGGTTCCCCGCCTCTCCAAACCGAGAGCACTTCTCCAATAGTCCCCACCGGCCCAAGTCCTCCCCCCCTCCGGCGCCCACAGCGACGCCCACGCCCTCGCACTAAGTCGAATCACTCACCAAATCAAAAGCCACTAGAGCAAAGCGAAGATCAAATCCAAAACACGCCAAAAGTAACGCCCCAAGATGACCCAACACAAATGTGTGCAACTTGACCACGTCTTGCAAATGTCCCATCTGCTGTACCTTAAGGGCACCGACCATCATCCCTCCGCGAACCACCAGTGGAGTCGGCGACGAGCATCACAGTTCAACACTCCTCCTTCCTTGTTGCCGCGACAGTTCTTGTTTTCAACAAAGCCCCATTGCCTCGACATGCTTGTCGTGAATAATCGTGCCGAGCTCCTTCGTCATCGAGTCCGCCACCATGTCGTCCGTTGCACAATGCTCAAGTGTCACCCTGTCCGTCGTGATGGCCTCGCGCACGACGTGGTAGCGAATGTCGATGTACTTCGTGCGCTTGTGCTCGACGGGGTTCTTGGAGAAGTCAATGCGCCCGCTGTTGTCGACCTTGATGTTGATCGGCTCGCCCGAGATCGCTGTCCGCAGGTCTTGAGATGCCACGCTTTGCACGAGCTTGTTGAGCCAAACAGCTCCCTTGCCGGCCTCAAATAGAGCCATGTACTCTGCTTCCATCGTCAACAGCGCCACCATCTTCTGCAACATAGAACCCCAGCTGACGGCTGCTCCGCCGAAGATGAAGGTGAAGCCCGTCGTAGAACGTCGCGTCTCGTGGTCACCCGCCCAGTCGGCATCTCTAAAGCCTTGTAGAACACAGGAAGAGTTCTTGTCGAAGACCAGCCCCTTGTCCATTTAACCCTTGACATACCGTATAACGCGCTTGATCGCCGCCCAGTGCTTCTTTCCGTAGCACGAGACAAACAGATTCAGCTTCCAGATGGCAAAGGCGAGGTCAGGGCGTGTCCCGACCATCAGGTACATTTGACTGCCGACGGCTTCGCGGTAGGGCAGCGCGTTGTCGCTCTCGTCGGCCTTG
>Ga0209187_1003834_pt1 | contig 12041 bp, 11 predicted proteins | sample BantaG_FD_187430 | JGI IMG/M metagenome (GOLD analysis project Ga0209187, IMG submission 187430) | Marine algal microbial communities from Bantry Bay, Ireland - BantryBay_4 metaG (SPAdes) (version 2) | ecosystem: Host-associated > Algae > Red algae > Unclassified | place: Bantry Bay, Ireland... | reverse complement strand
ACACTGTAAATAAAGCTCCCCAGACCGCTCGATCGCAATTCTGGGATCCAAGAGGAGACGACCCTCGCGAGCAGAAAACCGACGACGATGTAGTAGACCCAATTGATGATTGAGCGAATTTGCGCCTTCTTCATGGCACGAACCTAGCTCGGGAACAGCCTCAAGCAACGGAACGCTACCGATGCGGTAAGATAGAACGCAATGACCTCAAGCAAACGACCCTGGGTCCTGTTCGATTTGGACGGGACTCTCATCAATTCGATCCCCTTGATCCTAGCCTCCATGCACCACACCCGCGAGGCGTATCAGCTAGAGCCGTGGTCCGATGACAAGGTCCTAGTCGGAGTCGGAACTCCTCTGCTGGTTCACTTGGCTGACTGGGCGGATGGGGTATGTGGGGTCGACGAAATGGTCGCCACCTATCGCGAGCACAACCACTTCCATCACGACGAAATGGTTCGGCCCTTCGCCGGGGTTCGGCTTGCGCTCGATTCGCTTCAAGAGGCAGGGGTTGGGCTCGGCATTGTCACCAGTAAGCCCCATGCGCTGGCTCTCAGGGGACTGAAAATCTGCCAAGTTCAGGCACCCTTTGAAGTGCTCATCGGTTCAGACGATGTACAACGTCACAAACCTCACCCCGAGCCGATCCACGCCGCTCTCGAACAAGTCGGCGCCGAGGCCGAGCATGCGTGGTATGTTGGTGACGCGATTCATGATTTGGTGGCCGGGCGCGCCGCAGGAGTAAAGACCGCAGCCGCCCTGTGGGGACCATTTCATCGAGATGTTCTTGAACCCGGCGCGCCCGATCGCTGGCTCCAGGCCCCAGCGGAAATGGCCGACCTCGCTCAATCCTAGGCTATTGGACTCTATATTGTTTGCTGGCGCATACAGATCTTGACTAAGTCCAAATAATCGGTTCCAATCTAACCCATGTCCGACTACGCTGACATCTTTCGCAAACACGGCATCCCCGTAACCGCGCAACGCCTTGCCGTGCTCTCCGCAGTTCGCGAAAGCCCGCACTGCACTGCGGACTCGGTCGCAGCCAGCGTTCGTGAAAGTATCGGCGCGATCTCAAAGCAGGCCGTCTACGACGCACTCAGCTTGCTTACAGATAGAGGGCTGATCCGCAGGATTCAGCCAGCCAGGTCCGCCGCACTCTACGAGGACCGCGTCGGCGACAACCACCACCACCTGATCTGCCGCACCTGCGGAAAGACGGTCGATGTCGACTGCGCTACTGGAAGCGCCCCCTGCCTGACTCCCACAGATGGCTCGGGTTTCGAGGTCGATGAAGCCGAGGTTCTCTACTGGGGAACTTGCCCAGATTGCATCGCAGCAAGATAGCCCCGGCTTGCCACCCCCCACCAATTTTCCAACACCACACACACCAACTACGAGAAAATCTATGTCAGGCGATATCAGCAAATGCCCAGTATTGAGCGGAACGAATGCCCAGCAAGCCGGAGGCAGCACTTCCAATCAAAACTGGTGGCCGAACCAGTTGAACTTAAAAGTGCTCAGCCAAAACTCGGATCTCTGCGATCCGATGGGCGACGACTTCGACTACGCCGAGGAGTTTAAAAAAGTCGATCTTGAAGTGCTCAAACAAGACATCGAGGCGGTCATGACTACCTCACAGGAGTGGTGGCCAGCGGACTACGGCCACTACGGACCATTCTTCATCCGCATGGCCTGGCACAGCGCCGGCACCTACCGGACCCTCGACGGACGTGGCGGGGCCAGCTCTGGCTCGATGCGTTTCGCTCCACTCAATAGCTGGCCGGACAACGTCAACCTCGACAAGGCGCGCCGCCTGCTGTGGCCGATCAAACAAAAATATGGTCGCAGCCTCTCGTGGGCAGACCTCATGGTCTTCACCGGCAACTGCGCACTGGAGTCCATGGGTCTAGAAACAGTTGGCTTCGGCGGTGGCCGCAAGGACATCTGGGAGCCCGAAGAGGACATCTACTGGGGACCAGAAACCGAATGGCTCGGCGACGAGCGCTACAAGGGCGACCGCGAACTCGACGAACCTCTCGGCGCAGTTCAAATGGGACTGATCTACGTCAACCCTGAAGGCCCCAACGGCAATCCCAGCGCACTCGACTCCGCTCGTGACATCCGTGAGACCTTCGCCCGCATGGCCATGGATGACGAAGAGACCGTCGCACTGATCGCTGGCGGCCATACCTTCGGCAAAGCTCACGGTGCTGCTGATCCCGGTATACATGTGGACCGCGAACCCGAAGCTGCCCCGCTCGAGGCGCAAGGGCTCGGCTGGCTGAACCGCTTCGGCACTGGAGCCGGCGGCGAGACCATCGGCAGTGGCCTCGAAGGCGCTTGGACCGAGACTCCCATTACTTGGGACCACACCTACTTCGATACCCTGTTCAAGTATGACTGGGATTTGACCACGAGTCCTGCCGGTGCCCAGCAGTGGATCCCCACCGATCCCGAGGCCGCCGATCTGGTGCCCGATGCACACGACCCATCGAAGAAGCACGCTCCGATCATGTTTACCAGCGATCTCGCGCTACGCATGGATCCCGCCTACGCGAAAATTTCCAAGCGGTTTCACGAAAACCCGGATCAATTCGCCGAAGCATTCGCGAAGGCTTGGTACAAGCTCACCCACCGCGACATGGGCCCGACCTCACGCTACCTTGGCTCCATGGTTCCTGCCGAGCCCGAGCTCTGGCAGGACCCGATCCCGGCCGCCGAATCCGAGCTAATCAGTGATGCTGACATCGCTGCACTCAAAGAAACCATCCTTGGCTCCGGCTTGTCGATCTCTCAGCTCACCCGCACCGCTTGGGCATCCGCCTCGACGTTCCGCGGAAGTGACAAGCGTGGTGGTGCCAATGGCGCACGGATCCGACTTGCTCCACAAAAGGACTGGGCGGCCAACAGCCCCGACGAGCTTGCACAGGTGCTGACAACACTGGAAAAGATCCAATCGGAGTTCCAGTCCGCTGGCAAAACCGTGTCGCTCGCCGATCTCATCGTCCTCGGCGGTTGCGCAGCTGTGGAAGCCGCCGCGAGAAAAGCCGGCCACAGTGTCAGCGTGCCGTTCACCCCGGGTCGTACGGACGCCACCCAAGAACAAACCGACGTCGAGTCGTTCGGAGTGCTCGAGCCAGTCGCCGACGGGTTCCGTAACTTCATCAACCCAGAGAAGGCAACTCGCCCTGCAGAAGCCTTGTTGATCGACAAGGCACAGTTGCTGACGCTGACCGCTCCAGAAATGGCCGTGCTCGTCGGCGGCCTTCGGTCGCTCGGAGCCAATACCGGCGGCACCGCGTTCGGTGTCCTCACCGAGGAGCCCGAAACCCTAAGCAACGACTTCTTCGTCAACCTGCTGGATCTCGACCTCAAGTGGACCAAGTCGGAAAAATGCGAGCACCTCTTCGAAGGACGCCTGCGCGGCTCTGACGAGATCAAGTGGACCGGCACAGCGATCGACTTGGTGTTCGGATCGAACTCCCAGCTCCGGGCACTATCCGAAGTCTACGCCTGCGACGACAGGAAGGAGTGCTTCGTGCACGACTTCATCGCCGCTTGGGACAAGGTCATGAACCTCGACCGGTTCGACGTGACCAGCTAGTCATCTAAATCGACTTCGAGAACCCGTCTGGAATCACTTCCGGGCGGGTTCTTTTGCATTCGGTGGGTTTTCTGACCCCCAACGCCCCCTATTTCGCTTGATCTTAAACCTGCGAGGCGGGATAGGTGGCATCCTTTTTAGATCGCGCGACTGCTGCCTGATGCCTGCCAAGAAAAAACCGGAAAAATTGCCAGATACTTTTGAGGACGCCATGGGCGAACTTGAAGGAATCGTCGGCGAATTGGAGGCGTCGCGGATGCCGTTGGCGGATCTGGTCGGCAACTACGAGCGCGGCACCCAGCTTCTCAAATTCTGCCAAGAGCAGATCGCTGTCGCCCGCAAGCGGGTGGAGACGATTACCGTCTCCGGCACCTCTGCCCCAGCCAACCAATCTTCATCCCAGGGAGCGGCCTCTAATGAGGGTCAAAAAAGCTCCCCTTCGAATCTTCCCGACGACGATGTCCGACTCTTCTGAGATTGAACTCCCCGATATTACGGGCCCCCAAGACGTAAAGGACCTACCCGAGGAGCACCTTCCGCACCTCGCCGAGAAGATCCGAAAACGCCTCATCGGCTGTCTTGCCAAAACCGGCGGCCACCTAGGTCCGAACCTCGGTGTGGTCGAGCTAAGCATCGCCATGCATCGGGTCTTCAATACCCCGAAAGACAAGTTCGTCTTCGATGTCAGCCACCAAGGCTACGTCCACAAAATGCTCACCGGTCGCTGGGACACGATCGACACGATTCGGACCTACGAAGGGCTGAATGGCTTCCTGCTCCGAACCGAAAGTGAGCACGACTGCTACGGCGCAGGTCACGCCGGCACTGCCGTCTCCGCCGCACTCGGAATGGCGACCGCACGAGACTTAGCCGGAACCGACGAAGACGTCGTCTGCGTCGCTGGAGACGCCGCTTTCACTTGTGGACCGACTCTTGAAGCGCTCAACAACGTCGACGCTGCCACGAAAAAGCTGATCATCGTTCTTAATGACAACGAGTGGTCGATCGATCGCAACGTTGGTGCCTTGGCCAAATACTTCAACAAGGTCACCACCAGCCAAACCTTCAACGAACTCCACGACAAGGCAGCCAGTCTGATCGAAAAGGTCGGCGGCAAGACGGTGCTCCGCTTTGCCTCGAAAATCGAAGAAAGCGCCAAGGGAGTCTTCCTTCCCAGCCACCTCTTCGAAGAGTTCGGCATCGACTATTATGGCCCGGTCGACGGCCACGACATCCCGACTCTGCTGCGGATGTTCGAGTTCCTAAAAGAACAGGAGCGCCCCGTCGTTCTGCATGTCATCACCGAGAAGGGTAAAGGCTACGACCCCGCCATCGCCGATCCTGGTAAGTTCCACGGACTTGGAGCCTACAAGGTTGAGACCGGAGAAACCGCAGCCGGCAAGTATCCCACCTTCTCCCAGGTCTTCGCCCGCTCACTCACCAACTTCGCCCGCGAGGACGAAAAGGTCTGCGCCATCACCGCCGCCATGCCTGGAGGAACCGGCCTCAGTGTCTTTAAGAAGGAGCTCCCCGAACGCTACTTCGATGTCGGCATCGCCGAGGAACACGCGGCTCTGTTCGCCTGCGGCATCGCCACCAAAGGACTGATCCCCTTTTTGACGATCTACTCGACCTTCATGCAGCGCGCCTATGACATGATCATTCATGACATGGCGATCCAGCAATTACCCGTACGCATGTGCATGGACCGCGCCGGTCTCTCCGGCGACGACGGCCCAACCCACCACGGTCTGTTCGACATCGGCTATCTTCGCCACGTTCCCAACCTCGTGCACATGCAGGCCAAGGACGAGGACGAATTCGTCGACATGCTGTGGACGATGAAGAACTACAAGGATGGCCCAATCGCCATCCGGTATCCACGCGGTGAAGGAGTCGGCGCCAAGCCAAAGGATATCCCGCAATTGCTCGAAATCGGCAAGGCCGAAGTGGTCGAGGACGGCACCGACGTCGTTCTGATCGGGCTCGGAAGCATGTTCGAAATGGCCGAACGCGCCGCCGTAACGCTCCGCGAAAAGGGACTTTCGGTCGCTCTGATCAACCCTCGCTGGATTAAGCCGCTCGACGCCGACTGCCTCAAAAGCTTCGGCGAGAAGTGCAAGGTCGTCTGCACCTTCGAGGACCACGTCCTCCAGAACGGCTTCGGTCTTTCGGTCATCGAACTCCTTCACGATGCCGGCATCACCACTCCAGTCGCCCGTATCGGATGGCCCGATGAGTTCATCGAGCACGGACGGGTCGATATTCTCCGCGAGAAGCATGGCCTTACTCCTGAGAACGCAGTGGCCAAAGTCCTCGAGCGACTAGAAAACCACTCGTAAGCGCTCTGCCTTCCCTCCAGTTAACTCTCCACTACCGATCCCATGCCTATCGCAGATTTCGACCAACCTCAACGCGAAGCCCTTATCGGCCTCTTGATCGGCGCCACCTATGGTGACAGCCATCTGTCGCTCGACGAAATGGATGCCTACCAGTCGATGGTCGATAGCCTTCCTTGGGACTCCGGCACGACGATCGAACTTTTCCAAGACACCACAACCGCCGCCGCCCGCACCGCGCACGAAAGCAACACTGCTGAGGCATTCATCGCCGAAAAAGCCAAAGCCTTTGACACTCCTGCGACCAAGGCCACGGCCCTAGACCTCTTCGTCCACCTTCTGGACGCAGACGGCACCACCGGAGACGAGCGAGGGCTACTCGCCGCCGCGCGCAAGGCTCTTGGGTAAGTGAGAATGGCCTACTGCCGGGCCTTGAGCCGCATATTCTCCGCCTTCAGCTTATTCAACGAATGTTTAGCCATGCTCTTCTGTGAGGAAGTCATCGACGGGTTGGAGAGAACAGCCTGTTGCTCCTTGATACGCTGATTGTTCCTCTCGATGTCCTTAACCCGGCCTTGAGCCATGGTTTCACGAGGAGTAGCGGGAAGACCACGCCGGGTGACTGATCCGAAGTCATTGGCGTGAAGCGTTACCGGAATCGCCCTCAATTGGATCTGCGACGCTTCGGAAAAGACGGAAAAGCGTTGCTCGAACAGTTTCCCATCAGTATTCCTCCTGAACTGGACGAAGTCTGGGCCGCGCCCGAGGACCGTCGCCGGAAGTTCGATACCAGCGGGATTTTGTAGAGTCATCGCGTAGGGATACTTCACATGGGCTACCAATTGCCCACCTTCGCTCTCGGTCATACCATCCGGAAGATCGGGAGCATCGGGATCGCCCTTCTCACCCTTTAGTCGGGCGGCAAGCTTAGACGGCCAGTCTTTGGCATCGGCGAGACGCTCGGCGGCATCATCGTGCACCATGTACCCCGGCCACTGAAACAGGGCACAGACTGAAATCAGGGCGATAAGAGCGAGCAGTAGTTTTCCCATGGCTTACTGTTGAAAGTATGAACGAACTAACATTGTTCGTCAATTACACCTTCGACGCGAAATTCTCCAAATTCTCCGCTTCCCCATGAAGTTCCCATTGCGGCAAGCCTAGATACGGCAAGGATACAAATCTCCCGTGGTCTTCTCCTCCCACATATTCCTCTTCTACTTTTTGCCCGTAGCGCTCCTGCTCTACTACGGAGCCCGACCGGCGTGGCGGCATCTCGTCCTAACGGTAGTCAGCTACGTTTTCTACGGCTGGTGGAACCCCTGGTTCATGCTCCTCATGCTGGGATCGACCATCGTTGACTACCTCTGTGGAAAGGCGATATCGGCTGACGGGGCCTCGGCGGGTAAACGAAAAACCGGGCTCTTTGTCTCGGTCATCATGAACTTGGCTGTCCTGGCCTTCTTCAAGTATGCGGGATTCGGGGCCGACACCGTGGCTTCACTATCCAATCTATTTGGCGGTGGAGGATTCGAGGTCCCGGACTTCTTCCGTAACATCGTCCTACCTGTCGGCATCTCGTTCTACACGTTCCAGTCGATGAGCTACAGCATCGACCTTTACCGAGGTCATGCCGTGCCAGCTCGGAACTTCACCGACTTTGCCTGCTATGTGTCGATGTTCCCACAGCTCGTCGCCGGCCCGATCGTCCGCTACGGCTCAGTCGCCGATCAGCTCCAGCACCGCGAGCACACGATGGACGGCTTCGCTCTCGGAGCGACACGCTTCTCTTACGGCTTCGCCAAAAAGATCCTACTCGCCAATCCTATGGGAGGGATCGCCGATGTCTGTTTCGGGGCCGGAGAAGGAGCACTCGGCCCGGCCGCCGCATGGATCGGTGTCATCGCCTACTCGTTCCAAATCTACTTCGACTTCTCCGCCTACTCGGATATGGCCATCGGACTGGGCCGAATGTTCGGCTTTCGCTTCCCGGAGAACTTCGACTCGCCGTACCGATCCAAGTCGATCACCGAATTCTGGAGGCGCTGGCACATCTCACTCAGCAGCTTCTTGCGCGACTACCTCTACATCCCGCTCGGAGGCAACCGGAAGGGCAACGTCCGCACCTACGTCAACCTAATGACCGTCATGCTTCTCGGTGGCCTGTGGCACGGCGCCCAGTGGACCTTCATCGCTTGGGGAGCCATCCACGGCGGCATGCTGGCGTTCGAGAGACTCATGGGCAAAGACTCGTTCTACGCCAAGATGCCGTCGATCGCCCGAATGGTCCTGACCTTCGTCATCGTGCTCATCACCTGGGTGTTCTTCCGTGCAGAGAACTTCGAAGTCGCCGGTCGCTACCTCGCCGCCATGTTCGGTGCCGCCGGAGATGCTCCTGCTTCCGCCCTGACCAGCGCTCGCGTGTTCACTCCAGCCAACCTGTTCTGGCTCGCCCTGTGCTCGATCGTTGTCTGGGGCATGCCTCATACCTACGCCTGGTTACACCGTCTCACTCCCGGTAAGGCCATCGCTGGTCTCGCCCTGCTCGCCGTCTCCGTCATGGTACTGTTTACCCAAGGCGTAAACCCATTCCTCTACTTCCAGTTTTAGGTCATGGCAGAAGACGACAAACTCAAGAACCCCTACGACGAGGGAGACGACGGCCAGGAATTCGTCCTCGGGAGCGGCGGCAAATTTACCCGCCTGTTCATCGGCCTGTTCCTGCTCGCCATCGTCGTACCTCCAGTAGGTCGGCACCTCTACGAATTCTCCAAGCCGAAGGAAGACCGCTGGCTCCCAGTAGCCGAATTCTTCCACCACCCCAACGGCAAATCGAAGGAACTCCTCGCCGGAAAGAAAAAGGGCAACCCCGGCATCGCCCGCGACACACCCGGTATCCGCGACCACCTTCAGTCCTTCGAAAAAGGCGTCGATAGCGCGCCCTTCACCAATCCCCCGCAGCGGTTCTTCCAGAGCCTCTTTACCAAGGCTCTCCGTGAGGGAAATCCCAAGTGCTTCGTCGGTCAGGACGGCTGGTTTTTCTACCGCCCGTCCCTCGATGCCATCGGCGGCTACGGCCCGCTCAAGCCCGAGCCCGACAGCGTCACCAAGGACCCCGACCGCCCAATCTGGAGCCCCCCCCTCCCCGAAGTCGTCCGCTTCGCCAACGACCTCAAGGAACGCGGTGTCCCTCTGCTACTCGTCCCCGTTCCGGTCAAGGCCATGATCTATCCCGAACACACCGGAGCCAAATCCGACGGCAGTGCTCTGACCCACCACGACCGGGACACCTTCTACGCTCAGCTCAACGAAGCCGGAGTCGAAACCCTCGACCTCCTGCCCACCATGATGGCCGCCAAGGCCGAGGGCCAAGTCTTCCTCAAACAAGACACCCACTGGACGACCCTCGGGATGGAGGCCGCCCTAGCCGCCGTGGTCGAAAAAGTCAAAGGTATGGGACTCGCCGGATCCGGAGACCTGCAAGTCGAGCTACGCAAGGCCGACCGCTCGCATATGGGTGATCTCGTCGGCATGCTCGAAATTGATACCGACGCCGCCGGATTCCTTCCTGAATCCCAGGAAGTTGCCATCGTGACGGACTCCGCTACCGGTGAAGTTGTCGCTCCGGATCGACGCGCTCCCATCGCCCTGCTCGCCGACAGCTTCGTCAATGTCTACCACGACCCGATGATCGGATTCGGCGACCCCAATTGGTCCGGAGATGGCACGGAGTCCCCCATCGGCGCAGGATTCGGCCAACACCTAGCGGCGCGGCTCGGTCAACGCATTGATCTCGTCGCGAAGAACGGCGGCGGCGCCACCGCATCGCGCCAAGAATTCGCCCTGCGGCGACAAGACGACATCGTCCGATCAAAAAAACTGGTCATCTGGCTCCTCGCCGAGCGGGATCTGTTCCTCTCCGCCACCCCGGCCGGATCAGATGTCTTGTTCCGCCCAGTAAAGTGGAATGACAATGACTCTGAGCCTGCCATCACCAACACCAATGGCGAACCAAACGGAGAAAGCCTCGTTCTCAACGCCACACTCAAAGCTCGGTCTGCCGTCAACGACCCGAAAGCCACCCCCTACCCCGACTCCCTCTTCACCGCCGAGTTCACAGTCGATGAAATCGTGTCTGGAGAGTTCTCCGAGACAGAAGCCCACGTCGTCCTCTGGGGCTTCCGCAATCGCGAGTATACGCCCTCCGCTCACATCGAGGAAGGCAAGGCCTACCAAATCCGCCTTGTACCCTTCTCCATGAAGGCCGAGCTCCAAAGTCTGAACCTCGCCGACGACCTGCTCCTGTTCAGCGACCAATACTTCGCTGAAAAGATCGAACCGTTCCAATAAGTCATGCGCATCGCCTTTTTAGGAACCGGGGACATCGCACTCCCCAGCCTCCGCTGGTTGCTAGCGAGCGAAGACCATGAAGTCGTCGGTGTAGTCACCCAGCCCGACCGTCCCGTCGGTCGCAAGCAGGTCCTGACCCCTTCCGAAATCAAGTTGCTCGCGCTCGAGGCCAGCATTCCCGTCGCGCAACCAGAACGGATCAAGAAGGATCTCGACTTCCTGCGCGAGTGGAATCCAGAGATTATCGTCGTCATGGCCTACGGGCAGATCTTGCCCAAAGCGTTGCTAGAATTGCCACCAGTCGCCTGCATTAATCTTCACGCCTCGCTGTTACCAAGACACCGTGGCGCCGCACCAATCCAAGCAGCCATCCGCGAAGGCGACGAGCATTCCGGGATCACGATCATGCATATCGCTCCTGGTCTCGACACCGGCGACATCATTCTCAAACACGACTTCGCCTTGGCCTTGGACGAGACTGGTGGCAGCCTGCACGACCGGCTTGCCTATATCGCGCCAGTGGCACTAGAGAAGGCCTTAAAGCAGCTAGCCGACAGCACCGCTAGTCGCGAAGTGCAGGACGAAGCCCAGACCACCTACTCGCCCAAGCTCACCCGCGAGGACGGCGAAATCGACTGGACCAAGTCCGCCGAAGAACTCGCCCGCCAGATCCGCGCCCACGATCCGTGGCCCGGCTCCGGCACCAGCCTCCCCACAACTGAAGGCCAGAAACCGAAACGCCTCAAGCTCTTCCCACCTGTCTTCGCCGTCAGTAGCGAGGACGACAAGTCCCGCGCCCCCGGTGAAGTCCTAGGCCTAGTAGATCGAGGAGATGGAAAAGTCGGTCTAGGTATCTGCACAGGATCCGATACTCTCGTCATTGGCGAAGTACAGCCAAACGGCAAAAAGCGCATGCCCGCCAAGGACTGGTTGCTCGGCCGTCCGGTCGAGGTGGGTCAGTGTCTTGGCAGTCCGTAAACTGCTCGTCCATAGGGACCGGTAATTCCGGGTGACAAAGTCGTCGAGGCAATCCTCTTCGCATCGGCTTCACTTGATCCTAAGGAAATCAAAACTCTTCGAAAAGTTGGGACGAAGGAAAGGCAATCCACGATTGGGTGCAAACCGAAGCGGGGCTTATGCAAGACTGCAGGCGCTCGAATGCCCGGAATCTACAGAGGCTTTCGTCGCCGGACTCGATGGATGGGGTCAATCTCGCTCTCCGAGAAACTGGAACCAACGAACCAACGGGGGCGACCAGCAGAACGTCCGCAGTCGGAAGGTGAAGGAACTCAGTGAAAACAATCTTGCTACAAAAGTGATGGTTTCCCGGAACCGTCTCCGCAAACGCGGCGCTCGCGTTGCCCACCTCGAACAGCGAACAGCGTCGGTAATGGCCGCAGCAGGATCGACAGTTTGGTGTTGGGTTCGCCGGAGTTGAGGATCGAGGCTGCGCTAGACAAAGCCGTCGTGCTCTCAAAGCTCGACTCGAACAGCGGCATCCGTGAAAACAGCGAGTCAGAATACTCCGCGAAGTACTAGCCCATCGTCCTCGAACTCGACGATGCTAGTGAGCGTGCTAGAGCAGCGCAAGGTGCCGCTACGGAAAATCATGCCGGAGCGGACGATTTTGACCCAAATTAGTTGCGCGCCTTTTAAAGCACGATATAAATGTCACGTAACCATTAACACGCTATGAAAACCACCAATCATCCACACCAAATCAACCATGAATTGTTCCGCTGCAT
>Ga0209187_1003831_pt1 | contig 12043 bp, 13 predicted proteins | sample BantaG_FD_187430 | JGI IMG/M metagenome (GOLD analysis project Ga0209187, IMG submission 187430) | Marine algal microbial communities from Bantry Bay, Ireland - BantryBay_4 metaG (SPAdes) (version 2) | ecosystem: Host-associated > Algae > Red algae > Unclassified | place: Bantry Bay, Ireland... | reverse complement strand
CCGGATCCGTGTCCGACGGCGGACCAGCCCGCCAAGCCAGGGTCGGGAAACTAACACGGGGCGTGACGCTAGCGGCTCGGACGCCCCGTGCCTCCCCCAGTTCGCAGGGTCCGAAAACACGGGTACACCGTGTCTTGGCCCCGGTGTACCGGCAGTACACCATCCCCGCAGCCCTCGGCTTGGACGAGGCGCAGATGCGGCTGATGACACCGACCCTGGACACAGGCGCCGGGCCCTCGATTATTCGTGTGGACGCCCTGCGCAAGGGTTGGGAGCGGCGGTTGCATCCACGCCCTCATTTGCCCCACATTTTGGACGCAAATAAAAACCATATCTCCGCCCGGGGGATGATCACCTTGCGCCTGAGCTCCGGTGGCTTCGCCACCGATGTCGACTTTGTCGTCGGCAAGCGCCTCGCGGTGCCCGTGCTGCTCGGCACCAGTTTTATCAACCGCCACGTCGAGGCGCTCTACCCGCGCCGTCAACGCGTCAGATGGTCCACTGATGCTTCGGTGCCCATCTTATCGTGTACGGCACGCGGCAAGAGAGAACGCCGCCGATCCCCAAGGGATGCGACGGTGCGCCTCGCGCAGCGGCGGGTGCTACCCCGCGATCCCGTACGGCCATGCTAGTCACCGCCGACCTCGATGGTCAGATCTTGGTCGCGCCGTACAACCGCCTCCAAAAGCATCACCGCTGTCAAAAGGCACGCGGCCTTGCCGTCGTCGTCACGGGGCAAATGTGTGAAATCGCAAGCATTTCACTCAAAGTCGCACGGGTACAAATGTCGAATGCACCAGCGGTCACCAAACCGCGAGGAAGTCGCATGGGTAGCCTGGTGGGAAGTATGGCCCCCACTCTGATTAGGCGAGACCTTCGGGTCGCGTCCGGGAGTCGAGGGTTCGAACCCCTGCCAATACCTGGTTTCTTGATTTTTGCTTTTACAGCAGCAGGGCTTACAGCGGCGTTGAGCATGACGTTCCAACACGCCCCCTTGCTTGACGCCCCCTGACAGATGACCGCCCTTGGTCCTCCGTGAAGTACTTGTCAAGAAGTAAGTCCGCCCAAAGTCTTGACGTCCCGAAGCGGATGCCGCCCGCCATGGCCGCCTTGGAGCCGCAATGTACTTAGTACATGAAGTAATTACGGCAAGTACCTGAAGTCAACACATCCCCATCGTCTTGACATTCTCGTCGTGATTGATCTTGGCGAGCTCTCTTGTCATCGGGTCTGCCGCCATCTCGTCCGTCGGGCAGTGCTCGATGATGACCTTGTCCGTCGTGATCGCATCCCGCACAAAGTGGTAGCGAATGTCGATGTGCTTGTTGCGCTTGTGCTCGACGGGATTCTTGGCGAATTCGATGCAGCTGCTGTTGTCGACTTCGATGCTGACCGGGCCAACCAAGTTGTCCGACTCTGTCACGAGCATGGTGACGCGGTGGATGAGCTTGTCGAGCCAAACAGCTTCCTTGCTGGCCTCACAAAGAGCCATGTACTCCGCCTCCATTGTAGATAGCGCCACCGTCTTCTGCAACTTGGAAGCCCAGCTGACGGCGGCCCCGCCAAAGATGAACATGAAGCCCGTCGTAGACCGCCGCGTCTCGTAGTCACCTGCGCAGTCGGCATCGCTGAACCCTTGGAGCATGCCTGACGCGCACTTGTTGTAGACCAGGCCCTTGTCGACAGACCCCTTGACATATCGAAGGACGCGCTTCACAGCCGCCCAGTGCTCCTTCCCGTGGCCCGACACGAAACGGCTTAGCGTGCCGACCGCAAAGGCGAGATCAGGACGCGTCGCGACCATCAGGTACAACAGGCTTCCGACAGCCTCGCGATACAGAAGAGACTCGTCGCTCTTCTGCGACTTAGCCAGCTGCAGCTCGACCTCCAACAGAATCGAGATCGGGTTGCACTCCGCCATACGGAACTTCTCGAGCTCTTGTGCCGCGAGCTTGCCCTGAGACTGCTTCAGGGTGCCCAACGTCGTGTCACGGCTGATATGTAGCCCGAGGATCACCTTGGCCTCGCCCAGGTCTTTCATCTCGAAGCGCTTGCGAAGCGCCTTCTTGATCTTGTCAATCGCCTCCATGCTTGACCCGACCAGAAGAAGATCGTCGGCGTACACCAGGACGATGATGATCTCACCGTCATCCATCTGGAGGTAGAGACAGGCATCTGGGTCGATGTTGTCGAACCCTTGCGACTTGAGGAAGGCGTCGAGCTTGGCGTACCACATCTTGGGGGCTTGCTTAAGCCCACACAGCGCTTAGAGAGGGCGACACACCTTATCCGGATATGTGGGATCGACGCACCCCTCCGGCTGCTCCATGTAGACCTCCTCGTCAGGGTCGCCGTTCAGGAAGGCCGTCTTGACGAGCTCCCACCCGTTCGCCGCCGTCATCGCCAGGATGCATCGGATGGTAGTGAACTTGGCCACCGGCGCAAACGTCTCGTTGAAGTCAATCCCCTTGATCTGCCGGTTGCCCATGAAGCATAGGCGAGCCTTGTGCCGCTTCGGGTTGTTGTCGACCTTGTCCAGCTCGTCTTTGACCTTGAAAACCCACTTGCCTTTGAGCACGCGTCGGCCGACCGAGCGATCCGTCAAACGCCATGTCTTGTTCTTGCGGATGGAGTCCATCTCCTGGTCCATTGCTGCCCGCCACTTGGCCGATTCTTGCCCTGGAACTGCTCGCCCGTACGTCATGGGAGCCTCGTGAGCATTGAGGCTCACAGGGCGCCAGTACTCGACCGGCGGCCGCCGCGATCTGCCGCTCCGACGCAGCCTGTCTTGACAGCCGCCAGATCCTTGATTGTCGTCTGCCGACTTGTCCGAGCCATCGTCTTGCTGGTCGCGTCCGCCGTCATCTTCAGCGTCTACGTCTTGGTCGTCGCTGCCGGCGTCCAAGCCCGTCTCGCCTTCGACGTCTTCGTCCCCGGGTGAGTCCTCTGCAACTTCTGCAACCTCACTTGAGATGTTCTCGGAGCGCACGACGCTTCGCGCCTTGACATCCTTTCCGTCGTCGAGGATGACCTTGTAGGCCTTGCTGTTGTCTGGGTAGCCGACGAAAATGCCCTGTGCCGTCTTGTCCCCGAACTTCCCGTCGATGTCGCTCTTGTGCAAGACCACCCAGCATGTTGATCCAAACACCCGTATGTGACTCACGTCGGGCTTGCTCCCATTCCACAGCTCATGAGGCGTCTTGCAAATGGGAAGCGCTCGGCTGGTAACGCGGTTCTTGATGTAGACCGACGTCTTGATGGCATCCGCCCGAAGGTCCTGGTCGACGTTCTTGTGTCGCATCATGGTGCGCGCCATCTCAACGAGAACTCGGTTAAGTCTCTCGGCGATCCCGTTCTGCTGCTGCGTTTCGGGAACTGTCGTCTGGTGCGTCGTGCCGTTCTCGTTGTGAAGCGCCTTGAATGCGGACGACATGTACTCGCCGCCGTTGTCGGACCGGAGCACCTTGATCTTGTTGCCGGTGTGCAGCTGCGCCTTGGTCAGCCACTTTTTGTACTCCGCGAGAACATCGCTCTTCTTGTGCAAGAACACTACGTCCGTCCAGAGGGAGAAGTCGTCGGTAAAGGTTCCAAAGTAGAGCGCTCCGCCACGAGACGGCTCTGACATTGGTCCACCGAGGTCCGAGTGCACGAGCTGGAGCCGCCACGTCACACGAACTCCTCCAGCGCTAGGCACTGGCGTCAGTGCCGCCTTGCCGTACACGCACAGCTCGCAGATATACTTGACCACCATGGCAGAGCACTTGAGTCCGTCTACGTCCTTGTTTTTGATCATGCTCTTGACACCGGCTACGTTCACGTGGCCAGGACGCTCATGCCAGAGCTGCGGAGAGGCCACCGCAGCAACATCCGACATACAGGCCATGTCCAGGTGGTAGAGCCCGTTCTGACGGGTGCCGCACGCCGCAGCCTTGTCCTTAATCTTGATGATGGACATACCGCGATTGAACGACACTTCCGCACCCCGTTCCTCCATCATACCGACCGACATGAGGTTGAAGCCCATAGTAGAAACATGGAGCACCTTCTCCAACTTGATCTTGCGCGTCTTGCGGTGAACGATGACGTTGAGGACGACGGAATCGACGCCCGCCGTGGCCACGGACCCCTTGTCACGCATCGTGACGCTCCGTCCGGTGGTCGTCTCGTAGTCATCGAAGCACGCACGCATCCAGCATATGTGTGCAGACGCCGCAGAGTCGACAAGCCAAGACCTGGAAATGTCATCGTTGTCAGCCGCGTTTCCAACAAGACGGATGGCGTCGTCGCTGTCGCTACCGTCGTCGGCTGCAATCGCGGCCACCTTGTCCTTGCTCTTGTTCCTGGCCTTAAGCACGGGGCAATCGTGAGAGATGTGCACAAACTTGTGGCAGTAGTAGCACTCGATCTTGGAGGAGTCACCACGGCGGCCTGGATCTCGATAGTTGGCTCCGACGAGTGCCATGTCACCAATGCGCTTGAGCGACGGTGACGTGTCTGCCTGACGCCGCTACTCCTGAAGCAAGCGGCTCTTGACGAAGTCGAGGCTTAGCTCGTCTTCGCCCTTGGCGTCTAAAGCCACCAGCAGGTTCTCGTACTTCTATGTGAGCCCGTTGAGAACGCTCATGGCAACGTCCATCTCCGTCACCTCGCCGCCCATGGCCTTGAGGTTCCTCTAAGGCTGCGCACGCGGTTGATATACCCCAGCATGCCCTCGCCGACGTTCATCGCGACGGTGTAGAACTCGCGTCGCGCCTTCATCTTGTTCATCAAACTCTTGCGCTAGAAGATGCCTTGCAGGGTTGAACACATTTCCGCGTTCGTCTTGCACCCCGACACGTGCTCCAGCTGCTCGGACCCAAGGGTGAGCCCGATGATGGCGCTCGCCTTTGTGTCTGGACGCTTCCACACCGCCAACTCGCGGTCCTCCGCGTCCGTCGGCTTGCCGTCTTCGTCAAGAATGTCGTCCAGGTCGCGCAGCGCCAGGATCATCTTGATCCGCTGACGCCACTCGCGGAAGTTCGTCTTCGTCAACTTTTCGATCTTGATGCCGCCCATGCCGGCAGTGCCACCGTCTATGATGCCTGCTTCTCGTAGTGCCTGACCTTGCTGAACCTTGCGCCTTGAATGTCACGTCCTTGAAACACCTTGCACTTGTTTTCTTCGCACTTGCCGCGATGGCCGCGACGACGTCTGGCACACCTTGCCCTTGTCATAGCCCCGGCTCAGAGCCCATAACCTGTTGAAACGCAGAGGGGATAGGCGATGGGGGACCACGGTGAAGTGGTTGAGTGGCTTGAGCTTGTGTGCATGTGTGTGAACGTGCTTTGTTGGTTGTCTCTCCAAAGCGCCCCTCTTCCCATCACGGGCACTCCTCAAGTAGTCCCAGTCGGAACACTCAAGCCCACCACGCAGCCCAAGCAGCTCGCCCGCGAACGCGACCGCCCACACGCTACATCAAAACGCTCACCAAATCAAAGCATCAGGGATCAAAGCAAAGCCTGCACAAATCAAAGCATCAGAAGCGCAAGAACAGAAAATGTGAAATCGCAAACATTTCACTCAAGATCGCACGGGTACAAATGTCGAATGCACCAGCGGTCACCAAACCGCGAGGAAGTCGCATGGGTATCCTAGTGGGAAGTATGGCCCCCACTCTGATTAGGCGAGACCTTCGGGTCGCGCCCGGGAGTCGAGGGTTCGAACCCCTGCCAATACCTGGTTTCATAAAATTTGCTTTTACAGCAGCAGGGCTTACAGCGACGTTGAGCATGACGTTCCAACGGACCAAGCACCAGTGAATGGGAAAGCCCTGTCGTTATCGTCCCCAAGAAAGACGGGTCGCCACGCTTCTGCGTCGACTACCTCCGTCTTAATGCGGTGACCAAGGAGGACTCCTACCCCACCCCGCGGATGGAGGATTGCATCGACTCGCTGGGAGACGCCCGCGTCTCCTCAACGCTCGATTGCAATGCCGGATATTGGCAGATACCCATGGGTTTGGACTACATCGACAAGACCGCCTTCACCGGCCAGATAGGCACAAACGAGTACCTGAAGATGGCCTTCGGCGTCACCAACGCTCCCGCGACCTTCCAACGTGCCCTTGACATCATCCTGTCCGGGATGACATGGCAAACGTGCCTTGTATACGTCGACGATGTCATCGTCTTCTCCGACACCCCGGAGAACCACATGAAGGCGCGTGACGAAGCCCTGACCCGATTGGGTCGGGCCGGCGCCACGTTGAAGGCCAAGAATAGCCAGTTCTTCCAGACGTCCGTCGAGTACCTCGGGCACATCATCTCCCCCGGGGAGATGCGTGTGCACCGCAAGAACCTGGAGGCACTCGCGAAGGTGGGCCACCCGCGGACGAAGACGCAATTGTGTAGCTTCCTCGGCATGTGCAACGTGTACCGACGTTTCGGCGCGAAATACGCACGGATCGCAGCTCCCCTGAACCATCTGACGACCAAGGCGTACGGTGACACGCTCCCGGCGTTCACCGAGACGCAGGCCGCCGCGTTCACGCGCTTACGCGACGCGCCGCTTCATCCGCCGGTCCTGGCGCTCCCCCGCCGCGGAGCGCTCTTCACCATCGACATCGATGCGTGCGACACCCAATTGGGTTGTGCTCTGCTCTAAGAGCAGCAGGACGGCCAGCTGACACCCGTGGGGTTCTACAGCCGTGCTTTGCAGCCCGAGCAATGAAACCACTCGGCCACCGAAAAGGAGTGCCTGGGCCTCGTTTGGGCCGTGCTCCGCCACCGACACTATGTGGACGGCTCGCGGTTCACGGTGCGTACCGACCACGAATGCCTCAGCTGGATCTACCGGTTGACGACAGCCACCGGTCGCCTGCTCCATTGGCACGTCCGCTTAGCGGAGTTTGACTTCGAGGTGCAGTACAACAGGGGGGCGAACCACCATCTCCCCGATGCCCTGTCCCGAATCCCCACGACGGGTCTGGACCAGAAGGAACTGGATGACGACATCCCGTGCTTCCTGCTGGCCCAGGTCGCGAGGGGCACGGACGCCAAAAACTTCTCGGCACCGGTGCCGCCTCCCCCAATCACGGCGGAGGAGCTGCTTCGCACACAAGGCGCGGATGGCCGTTGCCAGCAGCTCCGCGCCGTGGTCGACTCGGGCAGACCGACGCGGTTTGTCCTTGATGAGGAAGGCCGCCTCGTGCGTCGTCAGCCGACGACGGACGGCATGCAAGTGTACATCCCCGAGGCCCTACGCGCTCGCGTGATGGGTCTCCAGCACTACCCGACGACCAAAGGTCACCCTGGGGTGCAGCGGATGTATGCCGTCATGAAGCGTTGCTTCTATTGGGAGTCGATGATCGTCGACCTGTACGACTAGGTCCGGCAGTGCCCGCCGTGCGCGAAGAACCGGCGGCAGGAGCGACGTCATACGTCGCCCATGACCTTGTCCCCGCCAAAGGAACCGCTGACCGAGGTTGGCATTGGCATCATCGGTTCGCTGATCGACACGTTTGACGGCAACCGGTACGTGTTCGTCATGTCCGAGCGCTTCTCGAAGCTAACCCGTACGGTTGTGCTCCGACGTATCACCGCCGTCACGGACGCGTCGGCGTTCCTGACCGCATGGGTCGCGGCCTACGGGCTCCTCGACTGCGTCCTATCGGACCAGGGTCGGCAGATGGACAACGCGTTCTTCCGCGCCGTCATGAAGATAGTCGGCACGATGTGCAAGTACACGACGCCCTACCATCCGCAGACCAACGGTCAGGTGGAACGGTATAACCGTACGCTGCTGAAACAGATCCGGGCCTTCTGTGAGGAGCACCCGCGACAGTGGGACCGGCTCCTCCCCGCCCTGAGCCTGGCGTACAACACCTGCCCGCATCGGGCCACCGGGATGGTGCCGTTCGACCTCCTGATCCCCCGCCGCATGCCCAACCTCACGGTTGAGTGCCTCGCGGGATCGTGCCCGCTGGCATCCACCGATGGCTCCCCGATGATGGTAAAGCGCGCCATCATTCAGGGCTTGAAATAGCTCATCCGGACGGTGCGCGCTCCCCTCGACAAGTACCAGGCTCGCTATAAGCGAGACTGGGACAGCCGGGTGCGGCCAAAGAACAAGGACCTGGCGGTTCGCGACTTGGTCAACCTCCGCTACCACCGCGGCGGGCACAAGCTGCTGCCCAAGGCCCTTGGTCCGTTCGAGATTCTCGATACGGACGGCATCTACTCCGCCATCAACCAAGGCGATGGCGAAGGACGGGTCAGCAGTGACGACGTCACACCGGCACCGCGCCCAGTGCCGGGACCGGATGCCCAGCCGCATCGGCTCACACAGGCCCCGCTCCCAGACGTGAATCCCTCCGATGAGGATCCGACCTGAGAAATCGACCGGGTGTTGGCTATTCGCCATGACGCCAAAAACGGCATCGTGACTAAAGGTCGGTGGGCAACATACAGCCGGGACGATGACTCGGGGGAACCAGAGGCTTTTGAATGTGCCAATTTTCTGACCGCTCGGATAAGCTCAACACCATCATGTCTTGAATCAGATAAGAATTTTGCCGCAACTTCATGACTACGGATAGGATTTATACCCGCAGCCAAGAAAAGAAGGATATGAATAAGAATACGGATTCCATCGAGACCATATCAGATTCTCGAACAGGCATGTCCGACAGGATGGACTTGGAAGGCAAGTTGCCACGAAATAACAAAGAGCGGGTTGTGGTGCAAGTTTTGAACGCGACCCACGCGAGAACATGACCAGCTGTCAGCTCGCGGTAGTGAATGTGAGGCAAGGTGCAGAGACTTCCGTTTCCATCTTGGTGTCTCCGATAGCCTCAAGTCTTGATACTCTTCTGATGTTTGAGGGCCTCCCAGGAGCAGCGGCGCGCGACGCGAGACTGGGCCTCACCACGTTTGACACACGCCTTCACTGTCGACGATCAGTCCTGAGTTGGCCTACTACTGTTCAGCACTTTTCGGACAGGTACCGGGGTTCTTGGTCCCGACTTCAAGCGGTCTGCGGCGCCAGGCTTTTGAATATATCTGAGGTAGTTGGATGCCTGCATCCTACGAATGCTAAGTCATCGGACTTGCGTTTATCCACTGCGGAGCCATTAAATGGCGGTGCCATTCAGATAAGAGCAGGAACAATCCGGACTTATTATTTTGAATATGCATGTATCTGAATATATCTATCCATTTCATTGCCGTTTATTCATGAAAGCCCCTGGTGGGAGCCCATTTCGGGTTTGCCGAAACACCTCGTCATCCGCTTAGCGAAGCAGAAGAAGTTTACGCTCCCCGACGACGCCTTCCCGACGACGCCCGTCGTCCTCGCCCCGTATCTGCGGTAACACGATTGGGTCTGCGTCGCGGTGCAGCAGCACACCGACGATACGGGTGCCGTGCTTGTCGATGTCCGCTCGGCGTCCTCGGCAGCAAGCCGCGGGGAGACAGTCCCTGACCTTTGGGCGTCCTCCCTCCTCTCGGAGTTCCCGATGACCCGCCGGCTGCCCATTGGGCATTGGGGCGCCCCACCTTCGAGAAACTCGATGCGGTCTGGGGCCCCCATCCGGCCGACCTTTTCACTACCGCTGCGGCCACCCATCTGCCCCGGTTCCTGCCCCTGTCACCCGCGGACGCCGCGCGCGGCTGCGCCGCGGCGTTTTCGGTCGAGTGGGCGGTCGAGAACGGGTGGGCCAACCCTCCCTTCTCTTTCCTGCCGCAGGTCCTCGCCCGCATCACCTCCCTCCCATTTGACCTCACCTTCGTCGCCCCGGGCTGACAACACCAGTCCTGGCGGGCGCTCGCGACGCGCTACTGCGCCGAGCGGGTGCAACGCAACCCTCCCTATCCCACGTTCAGGGTGGCAGGCCGTACACCTTCTCCCCGCCGCCCGTGCGGCGCGTGGTGATCTTCCGCATTGAAAAGGCGCACACCACCAGTTTCAACGCCGCTGCCTCCGCCTAGCGGTGCTGCCGCCGAGGACCCGAGGGCAGACTGCCACCCGACCCGTCGCTGTCGTCATAGACAAACCGGTCGTCGGCGGAAGCCACGCGGTCCGCCGCCCGCACTTCTTTCAGGACACGACCAACGTCGTCCTCCATGTGCGACGCGCGGTGGCGTTCTTTGACAAATTGGACGACGCCGTTCATCGCCTCTTCCATCGTCGGGATGCTGGACGTCCGTAGGGACGCATGCAGCCGGTCCACGCCATTGCGAAGCACCCGGCTGATACCCAGGCCCACGGCGCCGGCCGGCGCGCCGCCTGCCGCCGCCAGGCGGTTCACTGCCGCCGCCGACAGGTCCGCCCGAAGTGCGTCGCCGTCCGGCGCGATCGACCCGACGCGGTACCACTTGTGGTGCGCCGCGTAAGGAGGCTCCACCTCCAGTCCCTCGGACGGCCTCGGCCGTCTCCCCCGCGTGGTCCTGCTGCTCCGCCATGACCCGGTTGCCCCCGCCGTCGGCTGAGCCGCTCCCTATGCGCCCGCCGGCGACCGGCCGTGCCGCGCGTCGCCCGCTCGGGGCGCTGCCGCGCCGCCTTCTGCCCACCCGGACGCCCCGTCGGACGCCGGCGACTTGCGCCGGCGTGTCGACGCCGTTGGCGGCGACCACGACCGCTGGCTACGCCCCGAGAATTCTCCCACCGCCGCCGCGCCGCTTCGTCGCGACGCAACCTGTGGCGGCGTTGCCCGACGTGGCGTCGCCCCTCGACGATGGCATGGCGTCCCGCGTCTCGGCGGAGATGTCGGTGCACGTTGCGGCGGGGGATTGGGTGGCCGTTGTGGCGGTGGCGACAGCGATTGGCGCGGCGCCACCCGCGGCCGGCGCAGCGACGTTGTCCGACGTGGCGACCCCCAACAGAGCGACCGCGTCCGCGTTGTCGACGCCTCCGCCGGAGGAGACTGAGACGGCGACCACCGGGCGTCGGCTCGGCCGCGTCCCCCCGGCGACAGCCGCAACGGCGACGCGGCCTGCCAGGACGGCGATTCCGAGCGTGCCGCCTCCCCGCCTTCGGGGGCCTCTTCGACGACTCCGCCGCGGGTTTGCCCCGCCCGCGCGTCCCTCGCTGCCTCTGGCGGTGTCCGCGCCGTTGCGCTCCGCGACGTCGCACGCTCGGCCCGACTGGGGAAGTTGACGCCCCCGACGTCCATCGCCAGTCGAGACTTGGTCGGGTTCGCCGCGTCGTCCGCCTCCGCCAGCAACGGCGTGTGCCCGAGCGGCAATCCCGCGGCCTCCACCACGGATCCCCATTTGGGGAGGAGCACCGCCATGCCTTGGAGCAGCCGCTGCAGCCGGGCATGCTCGTCCGCACTCCCCTCCGCCATGCAATCCAATCGGAGGCGCTCCAGCCGGTGGAGAAGGGCTTGGGAGATGCGGTGGGCTCGCCGGCCGGCGAGGTCTGCCAGCAGCGCGATGGAGGTGACCTGCACGCGCTCCACCACGTACATTTCCCATAGGCAGCTGCGGTCGTCTCCTATCATGCAGTCATTATAGTACGACAGCACGGTGGGGTACGCCACGTGCAGCCTACGCGGCAGCTCCAACTCGCCCAGCGCCTCCGGGACGTGCCGCCAGCCGGCGCCGTTCGACCCCTTGGCATAGTGGTCGGCCGTCATCAGGTACGGGACGTCGTCGCCCTTACGCGCCCGGGCGTCCACCTCCTTCCGCGCTTGGTTCACTGCCACGCGGTCGCCCTCCGCCAGAAGGAGTGTCAGGTCCCGCCCAACCCGATCGGGTTTCGACCAGAAGCAGATGTCCGGTCGCTCGTACGGCAGGACCTCCCGTGGCGCCGGCCACGCGCCCACACGACGGGCGTTCGTGTCCGCCGCCTCCCCGTAGTAGAACGCCGCCGCGTCCATCGCTTCACGATGCTGCGAATCGGCGGCCTGCACTTACTCGAGGTCCGCCGACGTCTGTAGATACGAAAGCGACAATTCCGTGAGGTACTGCAGCGGCGGCGTCACAGCGTCCCGCATGAGGCACATGAGGCGGCCCCAGCAGTGCGCCACCCACGGCACCCACTCGCGGAGGGCTCCCACGTTTGT
>Ga0209187_1003830_pt1 | contig 12044 bp, 14 predicted proteins | sample BantaG_FD_187430 | JGI IMG/M metagenome (GOLD analysis project Ga0209187, IMG submission 187430) | Marine algal microbial communities from Bantry Bay, Ireland - BantryBay_4 metaG (SPAdes) (version 2) | ecosystem: Host-associated > Algae > Red algae > Unclassified | place: Bantry Bay, Ireland... | reverse complement strand
CGAGTAACTTCCTAAAGCGGCTGTGACAACAGTAAAAGCGATCCCTTGCAAGTGCCGCCTAGAATACATAATTCAGTGATGTCGTAAAAGATGAGCCTATTCGGCCATCTGCTAACGGACTGTCTGTTACTGAATCGGGCAGGTAAAGCAATTCGGTATTTACTTTAAAAATCCATTTTTCATTAAGCGGAACAGTCGCACCTGCTTCAAGACTTGCCAAAATGCCATCAGATGCCTGATATACCGGGATACTTTCAGTGGACTCCTCCTCAGAGATGCCAAAGTAATGATCTACCATTTTGTCTGAAAAATAACGAACGCCGAGTAGTCCGTGAAGATTCCAGTTTTTTACTTGCTTGAACTTCCCCACTTGCACAGATGCCGTCTGACCATCATGCGTCCCGGAAACATCCGAGTAGAATTCAAACTGAACAAGTGTGCTATCGAAATTATGCGTGCTTCTCAAGCCCGCTATGAGATCTGCGTTTCTATCATTTACAGATTCATACTCTCCAATGCCTGGCTCATACGGGCCAAAGCTTGAGGTAAAAAGAAGATCCAGTCGGGTGTCATCACTTCCCCAGGCAGAGTATCCAATCGCCGCGCCAAAGAAACTTTCGTTAATAACTTCCAGGAATAGTCTTCGCCATTCGGCACGACCGGATAACAAGAGCGTGATACCTACGTCCAGGCCTGTTGGGTCCTCAGGATCATCGCCCTCCCAAGCCACTATCGGCAAGTCGTCAGCATAAAATTGAACACCCATTTCAAATGATAGCGATGCATCGCTTCTATCTCTGACTTCATGCGCAATATCTGCACTATTGGCGGATTGAATGCCTAACAACAGGCACAAAGAAGCAGCGCAAGCTAAAAAACATCCAGGATAATATGTGTGAGCCATTCCGCCTATTCCACTAGCAACTATTACTAATATTCAGTCGTCCATGACACTTTACCCTCATAGCTTCGTGGCTTTCTGTAACAGAATGTACCGAGGCACACCAACTTACTGGATCCGCCTGATCGGGATGAGCCGAGCAGAGATCTAGCTGTGGAACGGCTTCAGCTGGTAACCGTGCAATCGGGCTGCAAACTCTTCCAGACATTCAATACCTGTGGCTTCCGCCTCTTTGCACCACCCCTGCAACGACTCTAACAAAGCCTCCTGACTTGCTTCCGCCTTACTCCAGATGGCCTGTAATTCGTTCTGCAGCGTATACACGGTCTGCAACGATTCGCTGGTTGCCAATGCGGCTGCGACGCGTAACTTTCCGGCCTCATCCAGCAGGTGATCTACCTTGATCAAATCACGCCCTGCGCAGCGAAGAGTCTGTTTATGCGCCACGTTCCCCTTCAATTCGATGGCATGCACAGGCTTGACCACCGCACGTGCATAAGATTCCATGACATGCAGCCGGCTGGCAATGATCGCCTTCACCGTATCGATATCCATTACGGTCTTGGCAGTATCGAAGTGTGGCTGTGGGGCTACGCGCCGAATTTTCGCAAGCCCCAGAAAACTGAATACACGCAAATACACCCATCCCAGATCCAGCTCCCATTTACGCAGTGAAAAGCGTGCTGAAGACGGATAGGCGTGGTGGTTGTTATGCAGCTCCTCACCACAAATGATGGCAGCGATGGGGGTGATATTGGTTGCAGCATCGTCAGTCTCGAAATTTCGATAACCCCAGAAATGTGCCAATCCGTTGATGATGCCTGCAGCCAGCACGGGCACACACAACATCTGTATGGCAAATACCGCAATGCCGGCAATACCGAAAAGATAAAATTCCAATATGGCAAGCATCGACACACCTAGCACTGAAAAGCGTGTGTACACGTTGCGTTCAATCCAGTCAGCGGGTGTACCGTGACCGAATTTCTGCGTTATTTTACCATCAGCCGCGGCTTGCCGATACAGCTCTGCACCCTGCAACAATACTTTCCTGATGCCATGAATCTGTGGGCTGTGCGGATCCTCAGGGCCTTCGCAGCGCGCATGGTGCTTACGATGTACCGACACCCATTCCCTGGTCACCATCCCGGTTGTCATCCATAACCAGAATCGAAAAAAATGTTGCAGCACAGGGTGCAGATCGACCGCCCGATGCGCCTGGCTACGGTGCAAATAAACGGTTACAGCCAGCAAGGTTATATGACAGCTAAGCGCCGTCCAGCCCACCAGAAACCACACGGATACATCCCATTGACCAAGAAGAAACAAACCGCCCACCTCTCAAACGCGAATTGATAACGTAACCCTACACAATCTATCCGTCAAATTGGTGCCACTTCAGGATACGATTTGAATGGTTGCAATAATATTTTTTCAACGGTACTTCGGTGCCACAGAACGATTTTCCATTTACAAAACTACATCAGGCACGGCGAGTGCAAGTCTATACTGTCGTTTGACCCGATTATCGCCTCAATCAGCTCGGTGAGTAATATGTCCACCGCTGCGACAACACCCCCGAAAAATAGCTCTGTGCCTGACGTTGCAACCACTGATTCTGATCGCTCCCTGCAAGCAAACGGACTGCACCGCGTCCTTGGTAATGATATCGCCGTCAGCGATGTGTCACTGAGCCTGTCACGAGGTGACGTGCTTGGATTACTCGGTCTCAACGGGGCAGGTAAATCCACCACCTTGAAAATGCTGTGCGGCATGCTGGTACCCGACAAAGGGACGGTCATTGTTAACGGTTACTCCATGAACGAACAACCTCTCAAGGCTCGTGCACAGATAGGTTTTCTGCCCGATCAGCCACCGCTGTATAACGACATGCGCGTTAGTGAGTATTTAACGTTGTGTGGACAAATCCGTGGCCTCACTGGCTCAACGCTTGCCAGTCAACTGTTATCGACCATTGAACGCTGCAGCCTGGGTGAGGTACGACAGAAACTGATAGCAACCCTATCCAAAGGCTATCGCCAACGTGTTGGAATTGCTCAGGCAATTATTCATCAGCCGGAGGTTGTGCTTCTGGATGAGCCAAGCAATGGGCTGGATCCACAACAGCTTGAAGGTATGCGCGAGCTTATCCGTCGCTACGCCGAGGACCATGCAGTGGTTTTCTCAACACATTTGTTGGCGGAAGCCCAGGCATGCTGTAACCGTGTTGCCATTATCCACGAAGGTAAACTGACCGTCGATACACCGGTAGCTGGCGCAGACCTGGATACCTTGTTTCACGGAGCGATTGCATGATCGCTATCATCGCCCGTCACGAGTGCGCAAGCCTCTTGCGTAGCGCTCAGACCTGGGTCGTCGCTGCCATTCTGGCGCTGCTGTTTGCCTATCTTTTTCTACAACAGCTCGAATCCTTCCTGAGTGTTCAGGACCAGCTTGCTCTGCAGGACTATCCCGTGGGGCTCAGTGGCTATCTCAGCGTCAGGTATCTGCAACCACTGGCACTGGCCTTTACCTTCGTTGCCCCGCTTTTTGCCATGCGCTCATTCAGCGATGAATTTCGACAGCATACCTACGCCTTGTGGCAGTCCTCGCCTGTGTCCAGTACCTCACTGGTGCTTGGAAAATTTGCCGGTTTAAGTGCTGTGATAATTTTACTCATGGCAATAGCCGTCGGTATGCTTTTAATCATGCGCCTGTTTGTACCGATTGACTTGTCGGTGGTTCTTTGCGCCGCTTTGGGTTTGTTGCTATGCAGCAGCGCCGCAACAGCCTGTGGTTTATATTTTTCGTCTCTGACGCAGCACAACCTTATCGCTATCATTGCAAGCCTGGCCTTGCTGGTGTTGCTGTGGCTGATAGGAGGCGCCAATTTTGGCGAACTACCCATACAGGCCATAGCTCAGCTGTCTATCGCCAATCATTTAAGTGGCTTTTTCCAGGGTTATCTGCAAAGCGACGACGTTGCCTACTTTCTATTATTCACTGGCATGTTTCTGGGGCTTTGTATTGTGCGTCTGGATTCACTTCGGCAAAACGGCTATTGATGAAGATGCGTTCATCCAGATGGCATAGCATTTTGTCTATCCTGATCATAGTCATCGTCCTCGTACTCGGCTGGTTTACACAGCGGTTCAGTGTATCACTGGACATAACGGCCAACGATCGTCACTCGCTTGCACCCGCTACCGTGCTGTTACTGCAGTCACTTGATGTGCCTGTGGAGCTCATCGCGGTTCTTGGCCCCGACCCCAAACACAGAAGCGGCGTGGAGGCATTGGTTACCCGATTTCAGGAACACAAGCCAGATATCAACCTGCGCTTCATTAACCCTGAAACAGATCCGGCACAAGCACGAGATCTAGATGCAGCCCCCGGGGGTGAACTGATCCTGCGCACAAGTGAACGAGAGCAACGCCTGCAGACACTCTCTGAAAGATCTCTGGTGGACAGTCTGCAACAGCTTAGCCGCGAAGGTAATCGCGACATCGTCTTCATCACCGGCCACGACGAGAGAAGCCCCACTCTGACTGGTAATGATGACTGGCTGCTGATGAGCGAGCGTCTCGCCAACATCGGGCTGGTGACCCGCGAGCAAAGTCTTGTCAGTGAACCCTACTTGAGTGATAGCACTGATCTTGTAGTCATTGCCGCCCCCAAGCGGCCCTATTTCCCAGGCGAACTGGCAAGCATTGATAGCTATATTCAACGCGGTGGTAATTTACTATGGCTAACAGAGACAGCGAGTACAACCGATGCAGGCCAGGATTGGTCACTTCTGTCGAATGCCTTTGGTATTGACACGCTGCCGGGCACGGTGATTGATACCGCAAGTCAGGCATTAGCAGCAGACTCGCCAGACTTTGTTCTTCTGGATCGATTCCCTGCGCATCCGGTGACGCTTCAGCTTGCCAGTCCAGTGTTAATTCCACAGGCTACTGCGCTGGCAGTAACACCGCTGGCGGGTCAGGTGGTCGAACCTCTTTTACAAACACCAGAATCAAGCTGGACTGAAACCGGCCCCCTGGCTGGCGCCATGCAGTTTGACGAAAACACCGAAGAGGTAGCCGGCCCCTTGCTGCTTGGCGTTACTATCGAACGTACCCTTGCCAACGGCACACAACGCTTCGCCGTTATCGGCGATGCTGACTTTGCAGCCTCTCAGTTTATTGGCAACGGTGCCAATCAAAGTTTCACTGAAGCTCTGGCGCTATGGCTGACCGGCGATGCAAAAGAGCTTGGTTTCGTCACCCAGCGAGCACCAGACAGCGAGCTAGCACTCAGTAATCGTTCTATTGTCATTTTGAGTGTTGTCTACCTTGCAGCACTTCCGCTGTTTCTTTTGCTGGTTGCAGGCGTTGTACGATGGCGTCGTCGCCGAACCAGCTGATCGAAAGCAAACCAGATGACAACAAGCCACACCCGCTCGCTAAAGCAATGGACGACAGCGCTCAGCATCGGCTTGTGTGTTCTCCTATCAGCCATGGGCTACCTTATCTGGAGTGACAGTCGGACAGGCAAAACAACATCAACAGCTGAGATCGAGGCATCGTCTATACGCATACAGCGCGATGGCTTTGACGATATGCGCCTGGCAAAAAAAAACGAGCTGTGGCAGTTTGAATCCCCTTGCAAAATGATGGCTAATGAGCAACGTCTCTCACCGCTTCTCGATGCCTTAGCACCGGCCGCTCACCAGTACGCGGCCAGTGAAGTTGATCTGGAAGCCGCTGGCTTGCTCGACACGCAAACCATCATTTACATCAATGAAACAGAACACCGTATTGGTGATACAGACTTGAGCGGTGAGCGGCGATATTTACAGCGTGGAAACACAGTGGAGTTCACTGCTGAATGGGTGTTGTCACTTGTCAACGGCGGAGTCACCGCGTTGGCGCAGCTTGAGATTTTCCCGGCAGGATTAACCAGAGTGACCATCACCGGGGATAGCGGTATGAGCAAAGTACTTTCATTAGCCGAAGACCTTGCGCTATGGCAAGACCTGACTGCGCAACAGATCGCCCCCTGGCCACTCGCCGAGATTGAGATGAATGCTGCCTACAAAGTGCAAACGGTAGATGCAGGTGGTCAGAATCAATCGTATGCCGTATACAATAATGACAGCCTGACTGCTGTTATGGTGGACGATGCACAATGCGCCTATTTACTTCCAGCCGACGCCTTGCCACACTCACCGTCTTAGAATACCTGAAGCAGACACTACCCGATGCCAGAATTGCCCGAAGTTGAAACCACACGGCGCGGTATCGAACCCTTCCTGCTTAACCAGACAATCGCGCGTCTGGAGATTTACGAAAAGCGACTGCGATGGCCAATCCCTGATGATGTTAAGGCATTGCAAGGTGCTACTGTCACAGGCTTAGAACGTCGCGGCAAATACATACTGATTCGAGTCAAGACAGGTACCGCTATTGTTCATCTGGGCATGTCGGGCAGTCTGCGCGTATGCACCAAAGATGAGGCACGGCGAAAACATGATCACTTTCAGATTACAACATCTACTGGAAGTATTATCCGATTTCATGATCCACGCCGATTTGGTTGTCTTTTGTGGCAGGCAAACGGCGAGCCCCTCCATGCCCTACTGAGCAAACTCGGCCCAGAACCTCTTTCAGAGGCGTTCGATTCTGATCACTTGTTCAAGGCAACCCGCAAACGGCAGGTAGCCATCAAGAATCTCATCATGAACAGCCAGATCGTGGTCGGCGTGGGCAACATCTACGCCAGTGAATCCCTGTTCATGTCGGGCATCAGACCTGGACGTGCCGCCAGAAGAGTGACAAGAAAAGAATGCGATAAACTCGTCATTGCCATCAAGGAAGTACTTCAGCGTTCGATTACGCAAGGAGGCACAACCTTGCGCGACTTCGTCAATAGCGACGGCAACCCGGGTTACTTCGCACAGTCACTCAATGTCTATGGGCGCGAAGGCGAACCTTGCCATCAATGCAAAACAGCTATACGCCAACGAGTGCTGGGACAACGCTCTACGTTTTATTGCAATCGTTGCCAGAAATGACGTATTTTTAATTTATCGCATATTCTCGTTTATGTCTATTTGCGACTATTCTGGCTCGTTCTCCGATTCACCTTCAACCGCATCCCGTCAGACGGCCGCAGCGTCACGCTGAGCACAGGCTTCGGTGGCTTGCCTTCCGACGGCGAGAATTGCAGTGTTGGAGTTAGCCTTGCCAGCACAAGCACCGCCTCGGTCAGAGCGAACTTTGCCCCGATGCACACGCGCGGCCCGTCACCGAACGGTAGATAGCTGAAGCGGTCGCGATCAGCAATCGCTTCCGGTGCGAAGCGCGATTCGTCGAATGCATGCGGGTTAGGCCAGAAGGCGGGGTTTCGCTGCATCGGCATCGTTGCGACGGTGACGTGATCCCCGGGCTCGAGCTCAAACGGGCCGACCCGAACAGCGCGCACCACTGTACGCACGATTGCCGCAACCGGCGGGTACAAACGCATCGCCTCCTGAACCGTACGCCGGTGCAGCTCGAGTGAGTCCACCGCATCAGCCGTTGCCGGTGCGTCGCCGAGCACACGCTCGGACTCCTCGGCTAGCCGGTCGCCAAGTCCCTGCTGATGCGCGAGCGCATACAGTGTCCACGCGAGTGCCACGGCCGTCATTTCGTGACCCGCACCAACGAAAGTCATGACGTTGTCAACGATCGCCTCGTCATTCATTCCCTCACCAGTTTCGGAGTCCTTGGCTGCCAGAAGCCTGCCCGCGAGGCTTTGTGCATCCGCTACACCGCCTGCGCGCAACAAAGCGAGTCGGCGCTGGTGCCGCCACTGCTCACCATCCGAGGTCAGCAGCCCACTACCCATCGCCGGTGCCAAAATGCGCTTGGTAACGAAGGAAATGAGTCAAACGTTCCTTAAAGCCGCCATTTCATTGCCTGATCTATTGCGTAAAATATCTACTGCTTACCAACCAAATATGTAGTTTTCTTAGACGATAATGTATGCTTTAAACTCGCAATACGTATAGTTGATATAGCTCCGATGACATTTGAAATCTGGCTCGGATTTACTGCGGCATCAATAGTATTGCTCCTCATTCCAGGGCCTACGATTTTGACTGTTATTAGCTATTCTGTAGCGCATGGAAAACAGGCGAATATCCCCTTGGTAATTGCTGTAGCGCTAGGAGACTCTTCAGCACTAGCGCTGTCTCTTCTAGGGCTGGGAGCACTACTCGCTGCTTCAGCTTTCGGGTTTACTGCCATCAAGTGGATTGGCGGGCTCTACTTTATTTATCTTGGAATAAAGCTACTTAGCGCAGGTATAACAACAGCTATTACAACTGCCCCCGAAATCACCGGGCTCCAAGTGGAAATTGTTTGCGAACATGTGGTTAGTCACAGCGCTTAATCCCAAAGGGATAATTTTCTTTGTCGCATTTCTTCCGCAGTTTATAAATACCGCTGAATCAGTCGCACCTCAGCTTTGGATTCTCTCAAGTACTTTCGTTTTTCTGGCAACAATGAATGCGATCATGTATGCAGTATTCGCAGGTATGGCCAGGCGAGTTTTGAGTTCACCAAAAGCCAATAGGCGTTTCAACTTGGCTGGCGGTTCAATGCTTACCGCTGCGGGTATCTGGGCTCTAACTGCAAGTCAGCATACTGCTTAGCACAACTTTTTCAATGGCGGCTATGGGTAAGTTTGAGTACTGCCGTTGCAGTAACTTTCCCTGCCTTGATCGATGCGCTCAGTCGCACCAGCTCATCCCGCTGATTTCCATATCCGATAGAATTAAACTTGGTCGCACGATTGATGCAATGTTCGGTGAAAATAGAAAGTCAACGGGAATGTGCAGCAGGCGCTCGTTCAAACTCTTCAGCCGCGAGCACTGATTAAACCCCAACAACCTTCCCAGGCCCACGGCGAAATCGGTATAGCCGTGCGTATCAACAGCTATTCGTTCAATGGTGTTAACCACCCGCTGCCTTACGGCACCTTAGATGGCCGTACCGGCCTGCCGTGTACCTAGCACAATGGGTTGGTTATAGATAATGCCCCATCCATCCAACACATGTTGATACTGTCCCATACCATACGCACGCCGCTTCGGATCGACGCGGACGCTCCATGAATGGCGTGTTGCATCCAGACTCATACCATCAGACCACACGGTTCGGCCAGTGCCCAGTGCATCAAGTCGCTGTTGCAGAAAATCGCCAGCAGCCAACGGCAAATTGAAATCCCTGAAAGCTGTTTTTCGCTGTATTTTCCAGTCTTTCTCATTGAGAATCATGGCATTGCGTTATAGAAAAATCAGACTCTCCGGCGCCACACCGATCAGTTGCGCTGGGTGGAGAGCTGAAGATCGTGGCTTCCTTTCCAACGCGCGATAATATCGCTTTAAGCACAACTGTCGACAGCTAAGTCATTATTCGTTGACAGGCAAGTGTGCCTGGAGCTGTCATAACCGTTGGTTTTCGGAACGTTCGGTTTAGAGAATCGCAACCTCAAAAAGGTGAACAGTCAGTATTTCGTTCACTAAGAAATGAGGTGATATTTATGGCTAAATACGGCTATAATTGGCTATTTGACATGTGCTAATTGGCTATGATCTCCCTCAGCTCGCTTGTCATCACTCCCGAAATGCTGCGACTCATCTCCGAGATTGACGTATTTAGCGAGGGCGGAAGTCCACGCACTCGTTATCCCCTGAGCGGCTTGAAGCTTTACGCCGTGTCGCAACTATTGAAAGCATCGGTTCGTCGACACGCATCGAGGGCTCCAAGCTCACCGACGTTGAAGTCGAGTCGCTGTTCAGCTTAATCGGCCAGCAGTCTTTTGCGAGCCGGGACGAACAGGAGGTCGTTGGATACGCTGAAGTCATGGAGACTGTTTTCCAGAGCTACGACGATAACAGTATCAGCGAAAACTATATCCAGCAGCTCCACGGCATGCTACTTCGGCACTCGACCAAGGATGAGCGACACAGAGGGAGCTACAAGACTCCGAGCAACAATGTCGAGGCATTCGATAGCGATGGTGGGAGCTTGCGTGTGATCTTCGAAACAGCGACGCCCTTTGATACACCTCGCAAAATGTCGGACTTGGTAAAGTGGACGAGGGAGGCTCTCGACGACGATGCTTGGCATCCGTTGATCGTCGTCGGTGTGTTTAAAGTAGTTTTCCTCGCTATTCATCCCTTCCAAGATGGAAACGGGCGTTTGTCTCGTGTTCTCGCAACCTTGCTGTTACTCAAGGCGGAGTATCGCTATGTACCTTATTCCTCGCTTGAAAGTGTTATCGAGAAGAGCAAAGACACCTACTATCAGGCGCTGAGAAAAACACAGAAAACCCTAAAGACTGATACGATGGACTGTCTTCCGTGGTTGTCGTTTTTCCTACGTTCCATGCGCTCACAGAAAGAACATTTACGTATCAAAATGGACAGTGCTCAAGGTTGGGGAGACCTGCCAGCAGAGTGCGCAGCGATCATGGAGTTACTCGAAAAACGTAACCGCTTGACCATCGGTGAGGCTGAGAAACAAACAGGTGCACCGCGAGCAACGTTGAAAATTCGACTGAACCTTCTGATAGAAAAGGGGTTGATAGAACGGCACGGAAAAGGGAGAGGTACTTGGTACAGCTTGCCTTTCTGAGGAGGGCGGTTGCCCCTAGCCATGCAAAATTCGCGAGTCAGTGGTTATGACAAATGCTTGCTTTGTAAAATGTCATGCGATAAGAAATAATCGCTCATGAAAATTTGCGAGGTGTTCAATGGGACTAAATGATATGTCAGATCAAGAAATATGCGAGGTGTCAAAGCCGATCCTGTTGGATACGATATATGGAGCAAACAGCAAGGATTGGGCGCAATTCTCCAGGCATATGCCAGAACGGCATTCAACAGATCTTGAAAGCCAAAAGGATGTGGAGCGTCAATGGGATGAAGATGAGTATCTAACCAAATATTCAGATAAGCCCGAGTTTCTAGGTGTAATCCGTAAATCTGATTATGTAGTAGTTCTATGGAAATTGAGAACCACGATCAATAATGAAGAGTATCTGGAAAGACTAATCCTGGAAGAGGAGAATGGTAAGTTATTTCAGATTGGTATTTGGACTGATTAAATACTTATAAGCAAACACCGCATACACTGCACTTAAGCTCAGCGTTATTGTTAATGACTGCTGTCAAGAGTAAACCAGCCGTTCATCAAAACCGGCCAACTCTTGCAAACCCCGCTGCGACTGTACAAAACTATCGACCTGAGTTTCAATAGAATTAACTTGAAACGGCAAACCCTGACCAGCTGCATCTACCTCAGCTATTGCCATTGCCAAAGGTGATTTGTCGACAGAACTCACTAAAATATCACTGTCTCTGATCTTCCAAGGTAATCAACGCCACATAGTGGATTTATTTCTTTCCAGCGGTAAACTATTACTATGGCGCGAAAACCCACGCTCACCGTAATCACAGCCTGCACGCTTGTGCTCGCATTAAGCCTGTGCATCGCCCAGGTATGGCAATTGCCCGCAAAGCTTTTAACCACCCTTACATCCCCGGCCCGCTACAAGCTTGCACAGCGAGCCCCTGATATCGTTCACGAGTACAAGCAGCCAGTAGAAGGAGCGCCACTTAAACTCTATGTTTTTTATCCCGACACGGATAATGCTGACCAAACTATCGAACAGAACCGTATAGCGGTTGTCTTCTTTCACGGCGGAGGCTGGACACTTGGCGATGCCAGTCAGTTATTCCCTCACTGCACATGGCTGGCAGCAAAAGGTATTGAATGCATATCGGTGCAATACCGCACAGCAAGCACACATGACACCTCACCTTTGCACGCTGTCGAGGACGCACAAGATGCTTTTACTTATGTCCGGGATAATCGGCAGATGCTCGGTCTTGGCGCAACGAGTCTGTATGCAGCGGGGGCATCAGCTGGTGCACATCTGGCAGCTTCACTTGTTACCGCTGAGTACCCGCAATTTAATATCAATCGTGTTTATCCTGACGGGGTCATCCTGCTTGGCGCCGTTATCGACAACAGCGTACAGGGCTATGGGTACGAACGCGTCAAGCACTTCGGGCAAGGCTTCTCCCCATTGCACAATCTGGATGAGC
>Ga0209187_1003829_pt1 | contig 12048 bp, 8 predicted proteins | sample BantaG_FD_187430 | JGI IMG/M metagenome (GOLD analysis project Ga0209187, IMG submission 187430) | Marine algal microbial communities from Bantry Bay, Ireland - BantryBay_4 metaG (SPAdes) (version 2) | ecosystem: Host-associated > Algae > Red algae > Unclassified | place: Bantry Bay, Ireland... | reverse complement strand
CCTCCACAATGACGATTAAAGAAATCAAGTCCCAACTTCCCATCGCTACGGTACTAAGCCATTACAAGCTAAGTCCGAATAAAAATCAAATGCTCTGTTGCCCCTTCCATCCGGATCAGAAAGCGAGCATGAAAATCTACCTCGAAACGAATACTGCTTATTGCTTTGCTGGAAGTTGCCAAATAAAATCCTTAGACACCATCGACTTCATCATGCAAATAGAAAAATGTAATAAACACGAAGCCATCCAAAAAGCAAAAACGCTCCTGGGCAAATCATCCATCAAAAATCAATCACCAAAATCATCAAAAATGAATACTCCAGACATCGAACTTCTAAATGATCTATTTACCTACTTCCAAAAAGGGATCAAACACCCAGCAGCTAAAACAGCGAAACAATACAAAATCAATCGAGGATTAAATGGCAAAGTTCCTATCGGCTATAATGCGGGTAGCTTCCACAATGGAAAAAATGAGAACGTAGTGAAGCGATGTCTAGAAGCAGGTTTACTAAAACCGAGTGAACACGGTTATCAAGCCTGGGCGAATAAGTGTTTGATCTTTCCATTGCAAAACCAAAAAGGTGAGATCGTTAGTTTGTATGGTCGAAGCACTTTAAATGATGGTCATTATTATCTACAGAATCGAAAAGGTCTGTATCCTTCTTATCCGAATGTTACGAGTAAAAGACTCTTGTTGACAGAATCTGTGATCGATGCGGCGAGCTTGCTGCAGTTGGAATCAATAGCGATTACTTATACGATTTTAAGTTTGTATGGTACGAATGGTTTAACGACGGAACATCGCCAGGCGATTTTGCAATGCCTTGAGTTAGAGGAAATAATTTTTGGGTTGGATGGAGATGAAGCTGGAAGAAAAGCGACGAAGGAATATGCTCGTCAGCTAAAGGAACTGTATCCACATTTAGAGTTTACAACACTTGATTTACCAGAAGGGGAGGACATCAATAGTTTGTGTGTAAGTCATGGAGAAGGAGCGGATGATTTGTTTGTTGAGCTGTTTTTGCAACGAAAGGAAGTGGCGGTTTTACAAACAAAGCAAGTTGATAAGGAGGTGAAGCAAAAGCCGTTAGCTAAGTTGCCTGAACTAGAAAGTGGGTTGATTACAGATAATGCCGAATTACTAATTTACAAAAAAGAGGATCTACAAGTGATCATTTTAGGAGGCATCCGCTTAGAAGGTTTAGACCGATTGAAAGTAACCTTAAAGCTGATGCATCAGGACAAAACCCTTCGTCATAATTTAGATTTATACAATGATGATCAAATAGAAAAGTTCGTCAAAAAAGTATGTAACCGATTGGAGTTAGGTAGTCGCCAAATCTATGATCTACTGGATCGAATGACGGAAGCACTAGAGCGTTACCGATTGGAACAAGTGGACGGAAGTAAACCCAATAAACCTCAAATAAAACTACTGACTGAAAACGAAAAGACCCTTGCTAGGAAATATCTATCCTCCAAAAAACTGATGCAACGCACCATGGATGACTTAGGTAAAAGTGGGATTATTGGCGAGGAATACAACCGTCTTTTGATGTTCATCGTGATGACGTCTCGCAAGCGCGATCACCCGCTACATGTGATGAGCCTGGCCGCGAGTGGACAAGGCAAAACGCATTTGCAGGAACGGGTGTCTGAATGTATGCCCAAGGAAGATAAAATGGAGATTACCACTTTATCAGATAACGCACTTTACTACTTTGGCCGCGAAGAACTAAAACACAAACTACTCCTGATCGAGGATCTGGATGGCGCTGAAGGTGTACTTTATCCACTCCGTGAATTACAAAGCAAAAGGCGGATCACCAAGACCGTGACCTTAAAAGACAGCAAAGGGAAACTGAAAACGAAAAGCCTGGAAGTGGAAGGTCCCGTGAGCGTGGCCGGATGTACCACACGCGAACATATGTATGAGGATAACGCGAATCGTTCCTTCCTTTTATACCTCGATAGTTCTCCAGAACAGGACAAAAGAATCATGGCTTATCAACGTTCCCTAAGTGCTGGAAAGATCAATCGCCATGCAGAAAAATCAGTACAAGAAATGCTTCAAAATGTACAACGCCTTTTACGAAATGTACAAGTTAGAAATCCTTTTGCGGAGCTACTGCAAATCCCAAATAGTGTATTTAAACCACGACGATCCAATGCGCATTATCTAGCTTTTATTGAAGCGATTACCTTTTACCATCAGTGTCAACGAACTTTACAAACGGATCCACAAACGGGAGATCATTATATAGAAACAACTTTGGAAGATATTGAATGGGCGAACAAATTATTAGCTCCTGTTTTACTTAGGAAAAGTGACGAGTTGACTGGTGCTTGTCGTTCGTTCCTGGAGCGATTGAAAATCTATCTGAATGATAAAAGTAAATCTAGTTTTTACAGTAAAGAAGTACGAAGTGATCTACGAATTAATTACAGTACACTAAAGCGATATCTAATCAATCTAAGTCAAAATGGTTATGTAAAAGTAGTGGGTGGAACGAAGTCAAGAGGCTTTGAATATGAGGTCGTAAACTTAGAAGAATATCAGGAACTAAAAACCAAAGTATCCTCTGTATTAGATGAAGTTTTAAAGAAAGCCAGTGGTTCAGTGGACCACCGTGGTTCAAAATGAAAAATGGTCCACTCTAGCTTCTGTAAATCAGTTAGTTAAGTCAGTGGCTCAGTAAAATCCTAAAAACGTGAAAGCTATGAAAAAACTGCTCCTTGAAAATACAGAATACAGACGACTAGAAAAAGCTTTTGGAGAGTGGTTGGATGTACTTGGTTACTCCGAACAAACAGTTTATAACTTACCCAACTTCCTTAGAGAATTTTTCCATTTTTTAGAACAACGAGAACTTTACTTTTTAGACTTTGTTAATCCAAAACTAATCAACGATTACTTTACTTATTTACATCATCGCCCCAACCAAAGACGAGCTGGAGGTTTAAGTAAATCACATCTAAATAAACATCGTCAAGCCTTGAAAAAGTTTAGTGAATACTTACAGCAAACTCAAAATATTCTTCTACCTATCTCTATCAAACCACTGGTATTACAAAAGGAAGAAATCGTCGTATTATCCAAAAAAGAAATCAACTTACTTTACGAATCCACTGACCTTAGTAACACACTAAAATGGCGGGACCTGGCTATGCTGGAACTGTATTATTCCTGCGGACTTAGACGACGGGAAGGTGTACAATTAAATGTAAAAGATATTGATTTATACAACCGAAGATTACATGTAAGGTATGGCAAAGGCTACAAAGAAAGAATTGTTCCGTTCACGGATCAGACCGCGAGTTACTTTAGAGATTATTTAAAACACTTCCACGGTCGGGTTGTACAAAAAGGAGAATCAGGTTTTTTACTCAGTATGAAAGGCAAAAGAATAAGTGGGCAAAGTTTACTAATCCGCTTAAAGAAATTACAAACTCAAAATAATAGTCAGGGACTTATGAATAAAATAATTGGTCTGCATACGCTTCGCCACAGTATAGCTACGCACTTGTTACAAGGCGGAATGGAACTTAAATATATCCAACAATTTTTGGGTCATAGCTCTCTGGAATCTACTCAGATTTACACACATCTTACTGACGATAAAAAACCACCTTAATTATGAATTTTACAAACTATCTAAAGAAAAGAAAGTCTAGTCCCAAAAGTATCCAAAGTCATTTATCCAATATTAATAGCTTTGAATCCTGGTTAGAAGATCAAGGTTTAGAAGTAAAAATAGTTAACCAAAAAGATGTACTAGCTTATCTCCAAGTCTGTAAAACAAATGGAAACATTAATCGAACCCTCAGTCATAAAATCAACTCTCTCCGTAAATACTTTAACTACTTAGAACTCCAAATCAATCCTTGTCAAAATATCCAAATCAAAGGGATCCCTCGTCGTCTTCCTGATGGCTTACTGAACGAAAAAGAACTCACCCATTTATACCAATCCTATCCACAAAATACCCTTCCACAAAAACAAGATAAACTAATATTGAGCTTACTGATTTACCAAGGAATAACTACTGCAGAATTGATTGATATAAAAATAGAAGACCTTAGTTTAATAACCGAAGTCATAGAAATAAAATCCAGTAGAAAAGGTGAGTATAGAAAACTAAAATTACTCAAACCTCAAATCGAGATACTAAATAATTACCTTGAAAATGTCCGGCCTAAATTAGCTCAAACAACTACGAATCAACTCCTAATCAACAGCGGAAAAAGTCAACGAACAAGCAAACTAAAAAACACCCTCTCCGAACTAATGAAACGCCTAAAGACACAACACAACTATTTTAAAAATGCTCGACAATTAAGAGGTAGTCGAATAGCTCTTTGGCTAAAAACTTATAATTTACGAGAAGCTCAATACATGGCCGGCCATCGCTACGTTAGTTCCACAGAACGCTACCAACAAAGCCATACAGAAGATCTGCAAAAAGCACTGGATAAATATCATCCTAGAAAGTAGGTCTATTTTTTCTTTTAATTGAAAACGAAAAAAGTGCTATCTTGTGGGAGTGCGCTGTTTTAGACAAAGGTCTAAAAAATTGGGAAGCTGCGTTTGAAAAATGAGTTGTTGCAGGAGGATCTATTATTATCCGTTCGGCATGGAGATGGAGGGACCTTGGGAGTTGAGTGTTAGTTCGCCGGAGAATAAGTATCTTTTCAATGGTAAGGAACGGGATACTGAGTTTGGATTGAATTGGGATCACTATGGGTTTAGGATGTATGATTCGGCAATAGCTCGCTTTACAGGAGTGGATCCCATCGCTGATCAGTTTGCGCATTTATCAGTATATAATTATGCTGACAATAGCCCAATATCAAATATTGATTTGCATGGTCTTCAAGCTTTTTTTGCAGGAGATGGTAGGTTATTAGGCTATCGAGTACAAGCAGGTCAAGGACCAACACAAATAGCAAAAGATATAAATGATAATCATTCCAATAAGACAAAAGGCGAAGTAAAATGGCAGTCAGTTGTATTGGATAATTTTCCGAAGTTCAGTAATGTAACAAATGGAGAGGGAGAGATATTTGATGAAAATAATTCAGATTATAAAAGTGGTAATTTACAGGAAGGGGATGTTTTAAAAATTGATGATGGTTTTGATGGTTTGATTGATGAGCAAAATGGAGTAATCGCAGAAGGAAAGGCTGTTCAGGGTGAAATAAATGTAGCTCAAGGTGAGTTAAATGAATTAAATGCACGATTCGAAGATGCTGCTCGACTAACAACTGAAGACCTTAAAGGTGACAAGAAAGACGGAGCTGCTGGAGCTGCCCTTGCTGGTGCTATAAAACAGATTTTCCTCCGAAGAAAGCAAGTTAAAAAACAGAACGAAATTAATAAATTATCAAATGAGAAAAAAATCTAGATCAAAAAATTGATCAGCTTGAAAAAGAAAAAACTTATAAAGATAATTAAGCCAATTCAAAAAGATATTCTCTTTTTTAATAAAGAGAATATCTTTTTTTATTAGAGGATAAAAAATAGTGAAATTTATGCGATTGAATATATGGAAGGCCATTATTGTTACCCTTTTGTTTTATCTCTTATCTGAGATTTTGGGGCTTCTTCTATTGTTGACATTATTTTGTGATGATAGCATAAGCTGTAACTTATGGGGCGATTCCTTGATATCATTAGCATATAATTTTCTCCTTTTTCTTTTTGTATATTATTACCTAAAGAAAAGTAAAATATTAGAGGAGATTACGTTAATAGGAGCTAAGTGGCAATATATTAGTTTGGCAGTAGCTTTAGGAATTGTTTTCGTCTATTTACAAGATTTGTTGAATTCATTTTATGACATATTATTTAGTTCTTCTCCCATAAATGATTCAGCTGTTGAAAAATTAAACTTTGAATTTTATAGACTTCCTAAGTTGTTTACTAGATCGTTGATTATTCCTATTATTCATGAATTATTTTTTCGAGGATTTATACTCAAAGAGCTAAATAAGAGCTATGGGGGTATTATTGCATTACTAATATCTTCTAGCTTGTTCGCACTTATTCATGTGGATTTTCATTCTATTTATATCACATTCTTTGGAGGTATTATAGCAGGGATGATTTATTTGAAAACTGAAAAGTTACTTTATCCTATTTTATTCCATATAGCTTGGAATCTAGTAATTGCGTTTGATAAGTTTATTGATATTCCATTGTTGTAAAACCCGCTGTGCCAAGGTCTTCAGAAAAATAAAAGAAAGTGGCAGCTTGTTTGGGGGCTCTGTTCCAGATACGGCTTCCCACAAGCTACTATCAACCAATAATGGGCAGTAGCTTTTTTTAGTCCAGTCGCACAAATCAGCACCCGCGCAAGCCCAACACTGGAAAAGCGGCGTTCGTCGGGTCTCCACCAGCTTCCAGTACCACGCCAGTGAGGCAAGCCGTCACTGTCATGGTGCTGGGTCTGGTTCCGGCCTTCTCACAGCTAGTTCCCAGTCTGCCGCTAAAAGTGGCAGTCTTCCACTAGCACATATTTGGCGGCCAGCGAGGTCGCCTCAGTGCTGGTTTATCCAAGCGCACAAAGTCCATCGCGCACCAGCTCTTACCCGCAAGGCCACGCTACGCACAGCCAGTCGGTACCTGCACACAAGCCACCGCGAGTACCTTTCTCTGTCTGGCTTCGGCTCCCGCCGCCGTAGGCCGCCGAGACGGGCGAAGCCCGGCGAAGGGAATCAACACATTTTGTTAAATACGTGTTAGAAAACTGTTCTCTAAAGTTCAGTCCAGGAACAAACCTTAGGCGATCAAAAGCCATCAAAGCAAAATAGAAATGCGAAGATTTTTCTTTGCTGGCTTTTGAAGCAAAATAAAAAAGTGCATCACATGTGATGCACTTTTTTATTTTGCCTTTTTCTTTTTAATTGGAAGTTCTTTGTTTTTTAGGTTTCAATTAAAAAGAAAAATTGCCAAGCTATTATTGGGGGTAGGTTTTGAAAATACTGGGAAGTTGTTCTGCGAGAGCTGCGAGTTACTGACGAACTGGCTGGGGTTGGGTTTGCGTTTTGGTTGGCGCAGCTAGTGAGGAGGAAATAGCAGCGAGCACAGGGAGTAGGCTACGAAGGAGTGGGTTGGAGGGTTTGGTTTTGCGGGGGCGACGACTAGGCGTTACGACCGCTTAAAAAAGTTGTGAACCTGCTACCGGAATGAGGTGAGCTAGCTAGTATATACCGAACACCGCAACTGGTGGTGGCGGCTGGCTTGCCTGCCGTAGCTTTAGCGAAGGAAGGATTGAGTGAGGTGAGGACGTGCGGGATATAGTAGATTGGCGTGCGGCCAGAGTTGGGCTTTGTGGGTTGGCTGGCCTGAGGTGGAGGTAGTTGGTGAACGTGATATAACTGCGTTGGGTTTGTGGGTGTGCTGATTAAGTGGGGTTGGAATTGACTATAAGTTGAGGCTACTCTTGTTGTATAAAAACGCAATCAGATAAACAGTATTTTGATCGTTAGAATAAATTAATGAGAAATTTTGATTGATGATACATTTGCGAATGCCAGGAATCTTTTTTGCAGGCGGGCAGAAATTAGTAAAAGAACGAAGGTTCTCAATTAAAGCTTCTACCTTGTCATCCAACCTTAAAGCTGGATCTACTTGAAGTTCTTCAAGAATCTCCGCATAGCTTTCTTTTGCAGAAGGCATCCAAATAATATTAGCCATTAATCTTGTTTTTGTTTTAGTATGACATCAATTTCTTTACGGACTTCCTGGTGAGAAATCCCTTCTCCGTTTTCCATTTGTTGAATGCCTTTTTCAATGAGCGTTTTTTGTTCATCTGAAATGGAATCCCACCAATCCGAATTTTTAGTTTTGATGATCTTGAAAAAGTTGGCGACTTGTTGAAGAACATCAAGGTCGTCGGTTTCTACGATAAATTTATGTAAGAGGCTTTTGACTTCAGCGGTACTCATGATAATAGGATTTTAGATTAAGAAGAATAAGCTTGTTGGTTTCATTCTGCTAAAATTTTATTTTGCGAAAGCTTGTTTGGTTTTGAAGTTTTGAATCACATTATCAATTAAGAAGAAAAGCTTACCTCGGGTGTCGTTATCAAGTTGTTGAATATCTTCTATCCGCTTAATGACATCCTTGTCGTATTTTGCAGATTGCCCCTCTCCGATAAGAAAGTCAATAGAGACATCCAAAGCGTTTGCAATTTTTATAATCATCTCGATAGAAGGAGCATTAGCGTTCCGCTCATAATTACCAACCATAGTTCTAGAAGCTCCGATTGCCTTGGCGAAATCCGCTTGTGAGAGGTTTTTCTTCTTTCTAAGTTGCGTTATTTTAGTTCCAATGTCTGACATATTTGACAATAATTAAGTTAATTATACGAAATAATACAAAAATAGGCAAATAAATTTGATAAAAGAGTGAATTAAATCTTGGTTGATTGAAAAACATCTACTACATTTGTACAACATGTTTGACAATTTATATTTTTTAAACTTTAACACTTTTTCTTTTAACTGAAATCCTCCACAATGACGATTAAAGAAATCAAGTCCCAACTTCCCATCGCTACGGTACTAAGCCATTACAAGCTAAGTCCGAATAAAAATCAAATGCTCTGTTGCCCCTTCCATCCGGATCAGAAAGCGAGTATGAAAATCTACCTCCAAACGAATACCGCTTATTGCTTTGCCGGAAGTTGCCAAATAAAATCCTTAGACACCATCGACTTCATCATGCAAATAGAAAAATGTAATAAACACGAAGCCATCCAAAAAGCAAAAACGCTACTAGGTCACCAATCTACTCCATCTATAAAATCAAAATCATCAGAAATGAATACTCCAGACATCGAACTTCTAAATAACCTATTTACCTACTTCCAAAAAGGAATCAAACACCCAGCAGCTAAAACAGCGAAACAATACAAACTCAATCGGGGGCTAAATGGCAAAGTTCCTATTGGCTACAATGCAGGCAGCTTCCACAATGGAAAAAATGAAAACGTAGTAAAAAGGTGTCTAGAAGCAGGTTTGTTAAAACCGAGTGAACACGGCTACCAAGCCTGGGCGAATAAATGTTTGATCTTTCCATTGCAAAACCAAAAAGGTGAGATCGTTAGTTTGTATGGTCGAAGTACTTTAAATGATGGTCATTATTATCTACAGAATCGAAAAGGTCTGTATCCTTCTTATCCGAATGTTACGAGTAAAAGACTCTTGCTGACAGAATCTGTGATTGATGCGGCGAGCTTGCTGCAGTTGGAATCAATAGCGATTACTTATACGATTTTAAGTTTGTATGGTACGAATGGTTTAACGACGGAACATCGCCAGGCGATTTTGCAATGCCTTGAGTTAGAGGAAATAATTTTTGGATTGGATGGAGATGAAGCTGGAAGAAAAGCGACGAAGGAATATGCTCGTCAGTTAAAGGAACTGTATCCGCATTTAGAATTTACAACACTTGATTTACCAGAAGGGGAGGACATCAATAGTTTGTGTGTAAGTCATGGAGAAGGGGCAGATGATTTGTTTGTTGAGCTGTTTTTGCAAAGAAAGGAAGTGGCGATTTTACAAACGAAGCAAGTTGATAAGGAGGTGAAGCAAAAGCCCTTAGCTAAGTTACCTGAACTAGAAAGTGGGTTGATTACAGATAATGCCGAATTACTAATTTATAAAAAAGAGGATCTACAAGTGATCATATTAGGAGGCATCCGCTTAGAAGGTTTAGACCGATTGAAAGTTACCTTAAAACTGATGCATCAGGACAAAACCCTTCGCCACAATTTAGATTTATACAATGATGATCAAATAGAAAAGTTCGTCAAGAAAGTATGTAACCGACTAGAGTTAGGTAGTCGTCAAATCTATGATCTGTTGGATAGAATGACGGAGGCATTAGAGCGTTACCGATTGGAACAAGTGGACGGAAGTAAACCCAACAAACCTCAAATTAAACTACTGACTGAAAACGAAAAGACCCTTGCTAGGAAGTATCTATCCTCCAAAAAACTGATGCAACGAACGATGGACGACTTAGGCAAAAGTGGCATTATTGGTGAGGAATACAACCGTCTTTTAATGTTCATCGTGATGACGTCTCGCAAGCGCGATCACCCGCTACATGTGATGAGCCTGGCAGCAAGTGGGCAAGGCAAAACGCATCTGCAGGAACGAGTGGCGGAATGTATCCCCAAAGAAGATAAAATGGAAATTACCACCTTATCAGACAATGCACTTTACTACTTTGGTCGCGAAGAACTAAAACATAAACTACTCCTGATCGAGGATCTGGACGGAGCCGAAGGTGTACTTTATCCACTCCGCGAATTACAAAGTAAAAGACGGATCACCAAGACCGTAACGCTAAAAGACAGCAAAGGAAAACTAAAAACAAAAAGCCTGGAAGTAGAAGGCCCCGTGAGTGTAGCGGGATGTACCACACGTGAACATCTGTACGAAGATAACGCGAATCGTTCCTTCCTTTTATACCTCGATAGCTCTGCGGAACAGGACAAAAGAATCATGGCTTATCAACGTTCATTAAGTGCTGGAAAGATCAATCGTCATGCAGAAAAATCAGTACAGGAAATGCTTCAAAATGTGCAACGCCTTTTACGAAATATCCAAGTTAGAAATCCTTTTGCAGAACAACTACAAATCCCAAATAGTGTGTTTAAGCCCAGACGATCCAATGCACATTATCTAGCTTTTATTGAAGCGATTACCTTTTACCACCAGTGCCAAAGAAAAGTACAAACCGATCCACAAACTGGAGATCATTACATCGAGACAACTTTGGAAGATATTGAATGGGCGAACAAATTATTAGCTCCTGTTTTACTTAGAAAAAGTGATGAGTTGACTGGTGCTTGTCGTTCGTTCCTGGAGCGATTGAAAAGTTATCTAAAGCAAGATAAAAAGACTAGTTTTTACGGCAAAGCTGTGCGTATGCAAATGCGTGTTCCTACCACAACTTTTAATCGACATTTATCTGACTTAGTGCGCTATGGTTATCTGAAAATATTGGGTGGCAATCGGTACAAAAAAGGTTATGAATATGAAGTGATTAACTACGAAGAATACAAAGAATTACAAGCAGGTGTACAAACTGTTTTAGATGAAATATTGAAGAATTTAAAAGCAAATCAGTGACCCAGTAAACCACCAGTGACCCACTAGCGTTTTGGGTCACCTAAACGAAAGTAAATCAATGGTTTAGGTCAGTGACCCACCAAAAACCCAAAAACGTGAAAGCTATGAAAAAACTGCTCCTTGAAAATACCGAATACAGACGACTAGAAAAAGCTTTTGGAGAGTGGTTGGATGTACTTGGTTACTCAGAACAAACGGTTTATAACTTACCCAACTTCCTCAGAGAATTCTTTCATTTTTTAGAACAACGAGAACTTTACTTTTTGGACTTTGTGAATCCCAAACTAATCAACGATTACTTTAGTTATTTACATCATCGTCCCAACCAAAGACGAGCTGGAGGTTTAAGTAAATCACATCTAAATAAACATCGTCAAGCCTTGAAAAAGTTTAGTGAATACTTACAACAAACTCAAAATATATTGCTTCCGATCTCTATCAAACCACTCGTATTACAAAAGGAAGAAATCGTCGTATTATCCAAAAAAGAAATCAACTTACTTTACGAATCCACTGACCATAGTAACACACTAAAATGGCGGGACCTGGCCATGCTGGAACTGTATTATTCCTGCGGACTCAGACGACGTGAAGGCGTCCAACTAAACGTAAAAGATATTGATTTATACAACCGAAGATTACATGTAAGATATGGCAAAGGTTACAAAGAAAGAATCGTTCCGTTCACTGATCAGACCGCAAGCTACTTTAGAGATTATTTAAAACACTTCCACGACCGGGTGGTACAAAAAGGAGAATCAGGTTTTTTACTCAGCATGAAAGGCAAAAGAATAAGTGGACAAAGTTTACTAATCCGTTTAAAGAAATTACAAACTCAAAACAATAGTCAGGGACTTATGAATAAAATAATTGGTCTGCATACGCTTCGCCACAGT
>Ga0209187_1003828_pt1 | contig 12050 bp, 14 predicted proteins | sample BantaG_FD_187430 | JGI IMG/M metagenome (GOLD analysis project Ga0209187, IMG submission 187430) | Marine algal microbial communities from Bantry Bay, Ireland - BantryBay_4 metaG (SPAdes) (version 2) | ecosystem: Host-associated > Algae > Red algae > Unclassified | place: Bantry Bay, Ireland... | reverse complement strand
AAGCCTGTGTGGAACAAACTGCATAATGTTCATGTCGGCTAAACGCCGCCACGACATATGCAGTAACCGTTGTACACCATGAAGAAAAAAAAATGACAATTCAGCAATTAATAAAAGAGCTTGACAATTTTAAAATAAAAAACTCTTCTTCATTTGATTATGACAAAGACTACATAAATCATTTAAAGAAAATTGAAAATGTCATATCTTCATTTGATGAAAACAAAGTACATTCGTTTTGTAAATTAATTGAAGAGAATCTTCGAAAGAAAGATTTTGAAAATTTAGATTATACAATTGGAATTCTTTCCTCGATATACGATTTCAAAGAAAAGGATGAGAGAATAATTAGCAAAAAATTAATTGGAGCAATTGAAATAATTGTTGAAGAATATAAATCAGAAACTGGAGAATCTATCTTTTCGAATTTGTATAAAATTTTTGATACCTATTTTCATAATCCAGGATTGATTGATGAATTAATTCCTGAAGAACAGAAAGATTTAATTCGACAAATAAATAAAATAGCAAGTATTAAATATAAAGAAGGTTCAAATTTTGAATTGATACATCGAAAAATAATTGGATGCCTTTTTTATTTCAAGCCTTCAAAGAAATTAGAAGAACTAAAAATGAAATATAAATTCCATTTTGATATTCAGATAAGAAATGAAGCATCAAAATTAAAATAAAAGAACACGGTGTACAATAAATAGCTTGCCATACGCAGCGATGCGAAGCACTCGCTTCGATATGACACGCTGTTGCACGTAAACCGTTCCCACTAGGCAATCAGCCAATGTTCCAAAAATGCTATGTATTTTTTGTAAAACTCAGGAATTAGATAAAAAATAATACGCTCAATACAACTGCTTACTCTGAAACATTAACTTTATCTCCTAATTCATTCAAGAATTGACCAAAACCCCTTAAATGTCCTAATAGTTAATAAATCGAAAATGGAACCAAGATTCTAGTCCAGATGTTAATTATAAAATACAAAAGTTGATTATTGGAAATTTCATGAGTATATTGTATCGTAAATAAAATGAATTTAATATGGAATTAGGTAAATTGGATAGAGCTACATTGAAATCAGTCTTAAAAGAGATTTTAAACGAGGATATTAACCTTTTTAAAGAGGTATTGAAGGAGATTTTAGCAGAGAATCAAGTAATTTCCTCTGAAAATCAAGCTGATCGAAGAAAGAAGATAGAATCTATAATAAATGATGATTTCACTAGATATGAAGATGTATTTAAAGCATTAGCCTAAAAGAAAATGGAATATTTAACTAAAGATGAAATAGTCTTTATTAACAAAAAGACAATTGAAATGCATGGGGGGAATTTTGTTCTCCCTTTTAATTTTCACAATGAAGAACCTTTAAATTATCTATTGGAGGCAATTAAAGGAAAAATGTTTGGGAAAGAAATTTATCCTGAAGTTTATCAAAAAGCAGGTCTTTACATGTTCAACATTAATGGTGGACATATTTTTAGCGATGGAAACAAAAGAACTGCACTAGAATCTACTTTGGTATTCTTAAGATTAAACAATCACTCCTTGATTCAAGATTTAAAAAAGATTCAATTAGAAAACGGAAAAGAGATTCCAACTTCAGGGGATTCAACTACTAATATTCTTATCGAATTTGCTCTAGATATTGCTAAAGGAAAATTTGATTTAGAAGAATGTCAATTGTGGTTCAAAGAAAACATTACAGAAGAAAAATAAGCCAGCCACCAATAAATAGCGTGCCATACGCAGCGATGCGAAGCACTCGCTTCGATATGGCACGCTGTTGTACGTAAACCGTTCCCACTAGTGCCTCATCCCGTAAGTAAATAACAAGCATAGATTGGTATGGATTTACGGGATGAGGCACTAGATAAGGCGGAAGCCACCCTAAAAGGATGGCCTCCGCATCTCGAAGCCGTTATCTCGCATGAAAGTAAAGGGAAAAGGCGGGAAAATATTAGATTGGAATTCTTAAAAATTTAAAATGAACTTTCTTAATCTTATAAAAAAAATAACGCCCTTAATGATTCTGTATTCGGTGGGGTTTGGGTTTACTATTTATTCTTTTATATTTCCAGGGCGTGAAAAATGGGGATATTTGGCTATTTTAATAGTTGGTATACCATGTTGGATTTTATTACTGGCGGATTTGGTTTTGAGGTCTATGTTTTTAGACAAAAGAATTAATTGGATTGTGCAGATTATAATTACATTTTTTTTACTCATCTTGTTAAGTTATTACACGGGGTTCTGGAGATAAAAATCGTGATTAGGTAGCTATTCTACTACTTATTTTTTTCAACAAAAATCGATCGTTTATTTTTGAAATTCTAAGGTAAATAACAAGCAGCGATGAAATCGTAAAAAGTCAAAAACGGGCTTATGTATCTTTAGCAGTAGGAGCCTTTAAAGCTTAGCGCCTTAATCGAATAAGACTTCAATAAATAGCCATCGCCAAAATGTATTGAGACCGTTGAGACCGTAAATTAATTAAAGGCACGCGAGATAACATTAAAGGCTGAAAGTCGAGGCGCAGCCCGACGTTCGGCCAGTGTTGAGCGAAGCGGTGCCTAATAAATCCCTCATCCCTGCTATGGGTTTTCAAAAAGCCAATATTTTCTCATAAAACTTTAGTGGAGATTAATTTCCAAAGAGGGATTGATTGTTTTATTTTTTTCGATAAAAGATTTTTTTTCTAAATAGAATCTGATCATTTTTTTCCAAAAGAGATCTAATTTTTTGACTGAAGGCATCGCGATTTAAGGCGAGCATTAGTCACCAGGAAAAAGTTGAACACCTTATGATACAAATCAGATGACAAAAGAGTATTGGGATTTTTATAAAAAGAGAATGGAAGAAAGGATAAGAAAAGATTGATCGGAACGATTTAGAAAGATGATGAATGAAAATGAATGGGATTATGATGATATAGCAAAACTAGGAAGTTTTAAAAGTGGGAAAGTAATTGAAGCTACAATAAGCAGAGGATTACCGTCATTCGCAAAATTGGCAGTAGCGATCTATAAGAAAACCAAAAGAAAAAATATAGACTAACCGACACCAATGGCTCTACGTCCATATCCTGACAGCGGCCAATTCACGAATCAAGTGCGACCGCCAGAACACGGCACAGAGCCACAACGTTAGCATCAATTATATAAAAAAATAGACTTGATTATGTTGAATTATTTTACGATATTTGTAAAATAATTTTTACTTTATGAAACTACTATATCGGAAAACTCAAGAAGAATTTGAAGCTGAAATATTGGAAGTGAAGGAGAAAGACTATAAAGTAATAAAGAAATCAAAGCAATTTCAATTTGATTGGACAAAAGAAAAATCAAATCATGTTTTTAAAATTGTCAAATCAAATGAGGAGAAATCTGAAATATTGGGATTGTTATCAATAATCAATATTTCGGAAGAATTGAGGATTCATATAAATTTGATAGAGAATTCGAATGACAATAAAGGTAAATTAAAAAAGGTTGACAGAGTTGCAGGATGTCTATTAGCATTTGCTATTCAACTTGCGTTTGAAAAAGGTTATTTAGGATTTACCTCCTTAGTTCCAAAGACAGAACTAATAAGATTGTATGTAAATAAATATGGATTCAGCCAATTCGGGGGACAATTAGCAATCGAGAGACAGGAAGCAATAAAATTAATTCAAAAATATCTTTAAGATGAAATACGAAAAAATATATAAAAAGTTAAGAGAGAAATATAGTGATAAAGAGATTGTAGATTCAATGTTAATTCCTCAAGATTTAACAGAGAAAGAGAAAAAGGAGTTGTCAAAAGAAATGAGAGAGCTTCGGATGCAGAAACTAAGAGAGACGACAGAAGAGGATATGATATTAGCCGATGTCATGAGATTACGATTTCAAATAGAGAATTATATAAAGAAGGAATCATTTTCATTTGAGAAAACATTTGGGAAATATCTAGGAGAATATCTAAGGATTATAAAGAAGTCAAGAAGGGAAATTGCTGAAGATTTATCGGTTCACTATACAAAGTTAAGTCGAATAATAAACGATAAAGAGGAACCAAATATTGAATTAAGTTATAGATTAGAGAAACATTCCGGAATATTGATTAAGGCTGAATTGTGGTGGAAACTGATGATTAAGAAACATGAATTTATAATCTCACAAGATCAAGAAACGAGAATAAAAGAGCAAAGAAAGGTTAAAAATCCATTGCGAGCATAAATGAAAAAAAGAAAACTGATGCTAACGCTAAAGGCTGAAAGTCGCGGCGCAGCCCGACGTTCGGCCAGTGTTGAGCAAAGCGGTGTCCAATAAAACTCAAATCCCTGCTATGGGTTTTCAAAAAGCTAAGATTGTAGAATAAAATTTTAGTGGAGATCAATTTCCAAATCTGGAATCAACATTTTATAGTTTAGCGAAAAATAACAAGCATAGATTGGTATGGATTTACGGGATGAGGCACTAGCACGCACGGTTCTGTGGGGGGAAAGGAGGAGTAATCGTCCCGACCTACCTGACGCAATAGCTCCCATCTGGTCGCTACTGCGTGTAGTAGGGGACCTTGCTTGCAATCAATAAAAATAAGAAACAATAATATTACAAAATATGTTTTGGAAGAAAAATAAAATAGAACTTGAAATAGGAAATGTTGTAAAATTTAAGAGCGGAGTAAAACACCAATTGCTGAAAAGAGAAATAAGTGATTGGCATGGGAGAGTAATAGGAATCCGTAAAAAGAAAATAGAAATAGAATTAGATTCTGTGACATTAAATAGTATTGATGAAGAAATTATCAAGGTGTACGAAGAAAGAGAAGAATATCCTCATATTTTATTAGTTCCATTAAAAGATATAGAATTAAGTGAAGCAAGAGATAATGAAGATGAAGTTGAAAAAGCGCAGGACAAACTGATTGAGAAACTTGATTCAAAGAACAAGATGCCAAAACATCGAATTGATTATAATAAATGGATTCGACATTTTCAAAGAAGTGAGTCTTATAACGTAATGGAAAAGTCTTATAGAGACAATACGGATTTTATTTTAGAGACATTTTATGATTACATGAATGACTATGAGGGAAAGAATCCTAAGAATTGGAATGTTAGCTCAGCGAAAGAAGTATTACTCTATTATGTGCCAACGAAAATTAGTGCAGAAAAAGAACTGTTTAAATCTTATGGAGAAGTTTTATTAAAGTATCTAGTATTTTTAGAAGAGAGGAAATATTTAAAAACTCAATCGTTACAAAAATACGTTGCAAAAACAAAAGATGAAATTTGCGAGAGATCCCAGGATAGATCAAATTGGGGAATAGCTAAATCATTTATGATGAAAGCAAACGATGAAGGAGTGAATTTAGATGATGAAAAATCAATGAATCAATTCTTGTATAAAGAACAACTAAAATCAATTTTTGGACTAGGAAAAAAGAAAGAAAATAAACTCATTAAAAAGCATGTAGACAAAAAGCAGTTTTATGGAATTTGGCAAAATCAAAGAGTAACAGTAAGATATATAGATGGAAAACTGGTAGAAAAAATTCGATTTAAAGACGTTAAAGATGATCTATTAGAAGGTAAATGCGAACTCATGAAAAAATAAAGACTGCAAGGAACAATGTGTACCCAGTGCGACAAGCAAAGTCGCTTTTCTATACTATTGAACCTCACTTAACCAAAACCTTACATGAGGTTAAACAAAGGATTCAATCCTACGTATTGCCGTAGGTTTTCTACTTTGGGGTGTGTGGCCAGCGATGGCGGGATGCTAAGTACACTGTGTATTAAGTTGCTTTACATTTTGAATAGGTTATTTTTTGTGAGTACGAGTCAATTTTTTTGAGACATACACTTTCAAACCACAAGACCTGTAGCTATCCATCAACCCCAACAATCCCTACCCACTAACCCCACCCACAGGATTATAACCCAAATAAGCGACCTCCACCTCCTTAAAATGAATACCATGCCCCTCCAACTCCTTCAAAATAGGCGCATAAACTTCCTCATGAATAGGTCGTTGCACACCCGCAGTAGTTAATGTTTTATTGAGAATCATCAGGGAGACCATGGCGACAGGAAGACCTACCGTTGCCGCCATGGCCGTGTAAGTTTGGTCTTCTCCAATCAAAACCATCTTACTGTCAATCTGGTGTTTTTGTCCATCCAGTTCATAACCAAACTTGTGATACATAACAATCATATCTTTATCCTCAGGTTTCAAGGTCCACTTATCTTCCAATATTTTTTGCAGGGCTTGCGCTGGACTAGCATTTTTAAGACCGATTTTTTTGTCCCGGTTAAAGATATCTAACTCCAATAGTTTATCCCACATCACATCATCCTGGTCAATTTTTAAGGCATGTCTCAATTTTAATTCGACCGAGTCTGTCGGAGAATAAGCCAGAAAGAGATTAATAAAATCTCTGTAACTCAAGTCTTCGGATTGATCAATTGTATAAGAATCATCGGTCAAGCCTAGTTGGACAAACATATTCCAGGCCTTACTAAATCCAACCCGCCGCATCGTTCCTCTATACAGCGTAAGGATATCTTCCAGCCCATAGATGCTCCGGTATTTTAAGGAATTCCGATTGGCCAATGCTTCAAAACGACCATATCCTTCCACCTCCAAAAATTCCGTTCTTCTGAAAAGTCGGTGGTAGGGAATATATTTTTTCGATCCTTCCTGGATAAACTCCGCGGCGCCTCCTTGTCCTGCCAGCACCACATTCCTGGGATTCCAGGTAAATTTGTAACGCCACAAGTTGTCATCACTTTCCGGAGCAACGAGGCCACCCGTAAAGGATTCAAACATGATCATCTTTCCGCCCGCTGCCCGGATCCTGTCGATGACCTGCATCGCACTCATGTGGTCGATGCCGGGGTCAACTCCTATTTCGTTCATAAAGACCAGGCCGTTTGCTTTGGCCGCTTCATCCAAAGCTTGCATCTCCTCACTCACATAAGAGGCCGTCACTAAGTGTTTTTTATATGAAATACAATCCTTTGCTGCTTCAATATGGAATCGGGCAGGCAACATCGAGATGACTACATCTGCGGCTTCAATAGCTGCTCGTCTCTGCGCAGCATTGAAAACATCCAATTGGATGCCTTTGGCATTTGGATGGCCTTGTATAAACTTTTGGGCACTTGCTTCTGATAAGTCGCCGATCGTGATAAACAGCTGTTCACTTTCAGATTTGTCGAGTAAGTATTTTATCAAATAGGTAGCAGACCGTCCTGCACCAATAATTAATATGTTTTTCATTTTTATAATAATTTTATTTGAACAACTTCTTTTGGACAAATGTAGGGAAGTGGGTTGGGAAGGGTGCATAAATGTGTCTTTTATTCGTGGGATTTAACGGGTGGCAATTCTGACGTGCTTTTGAAACACCTGGTAGACCGTGTACTAAGTACAGTGTACTAAGTCCCGAGGCAGTTTGGATACCCTATTTTTAAACCGCAAAATGTAAAACCGTAACATGTAAAAGTGCCCTTCTGACGCAAGGCCCGCGCTTGCCTGCACGCTGCCGCTGAGTCCTTCGCCAGAGGCTACGGCCGCACGCTGTCGCTGAAGCTTTAGCGTAAGAGACCGGAGAAAGCTTTAGCGTAAGAGTCTGAAGTAATACGAAGGCATGGGTATTTGGCCACTTTTACATGTTACGGTTTTACGGTTTACAACTTTGTACAAATCTTACCAAAAAAACGCAAGACTTAATTGATTATGTGTTTTAAAACGACGACCAAGGGCGATACGCACCATGGAGAAGGCTCAAAGTTAAGACGATTACTTGCTAAGTTCAATAGGATAGACCGAGTGTAACTAGTGAATTTTATTAATAGTTGTGGATATTTCTTAAATTGAGGTTTGGGAAATCTGATATCCGTAGGTTTGTTGTGGGTATTGACTTGTTAGGCACCATGATGAAAAAAAACCTTGCCCATCCAAAACCCTATCCTAAAACCAATCTTAATTTACAATAATTTATTTTTTTAAATAACTGGTGAAAAAATTAGAAAAAGGAATCAAACACATTGTTTTTTATTTTAATATTTGTTTTATATTTACCTCTTTAAAAAAGATCATTACAGAATATAAGACAGTTTGAACTTTTCTTTTAGTAAATAATATTCTAAATCAATAAACACATGGATGCAGGAAAAAGAACGATTAATGACATTTTTAATGGGAATAGAATCTTAGAAATTCCATTTTTTCAAAGAGCATATGTTTGGGGTGAGACTCAATGGGATAGACTTTTAGATGACATGGAGACCGTAACAACAAGAAACAAACCCTATTTCATGGGATCAGTAATTCTTAAACAGCAAAATACACCTGCTAAAGGTGGAGTTGGAGATATAAGAACTTTAATTGATGGTCAACAAAGACTAACTTCACTTAATATTTTTTTTAAAGTTCTGTGTCTTAAATCAAAAATGAATTCATCTTTCGAGAGAAGATTCAAACTTGAAAATGGAGAATTAGCTCTATGGCACAATCATAATGACATAGAGTCTTTTCAAAAAATATTAAATTTGGAAGAAATGGAAGAATTAGAGGATTTAGATAACATTCATAAAGCATACAATTATTTCAAGAAAAATGTAGATATTAAAAAACTTGACAGGCAAAAAATATTGAATAACATTATGTTTGTTGGAATAGACCTAGGTGTAAAAGAGGATGAACAACAAATTTTTGATACGATTAATTCTTTAGGTGTAAGATTGACTACCGCTGAGTTACTTAAAAACTATTTCTTTAATAGGAATGGCCTAAAAGAATATAAAAAATACTGGAAAGATATATTTGAAATTAGCGATGATATAAAAAACTATTGGGATAAGGAAATCACTACTGGTGGTCGAAAAAGAACATTTATTGACATATTCTTTTACTCATATTTACAAATTAAAATTCAAGAAAACGACATCAATGTCAAAGCTGAAGACAAAGTTGAATTTTCAAAACTTGAAATTTTATTTGAGTCTTATAAAAAATTAATAAAAGATTACAATCTTGACAAAAAAAAGCTCCTAAAAGAGATTAAAATTTATGCTGACATTTTTTATGCTAATTTTAATCTTGAAATTGTAGAGCAAGAATTGACTCCGCAATATGGCATCGATAGAATAAATGCGATTATATTTGGCTTGGAGAATTCAACATTGATTTCATATGTCCTATACATTCTTAAGAACGTGACTAGCAAACAGGTCCGCAATGAACTTTTTGAATTTTTGGAAAGCTACATACTAAGAAGAATGGTAGTTAGAGCAACTACAAAAAATTATACTAAATTATTTGCTGATAGTCTTATTGCGAATAAAATTTTAACTAAAAAGGCATTTCAAGATTACCTAAGAAGTAGAAGCGATAAATCAAATTATTTTCCTAACGATGAAGATTTAAAGAATGGGTTTAATAGCTCGCCCTTGACAAATAAAAAGTCAAAAGGAGTGATATATATGATTGAGTCAAGGACCAGAAATAGAAAAAAACATGGTACAAGTTTACTTGGCATAAACAAATATAGTTTAGAACATTTAATGCCGAAGAAATGGGAAAACAAATGGTCAAATATTTCAACGAAAGAAGAAAAGGATTTTAGAAATTTCAAATTAAAAACGCTTGGAAATCTTGCAATAATAACACAATCATTAAATGCTTCAATTAGAGATTCAGATTGGGATACGAAAAAACAGGGGAATGGAAAGAGACTCGGATTGGAGAGTTACTCTGCAGGAATCGAAACCCTGTCTCCCTTCCTAAAACTAGAGGAATGGAATGAGATAGAAATACAAAAACGTGCAGATTATCTATTTGGTAAAGCTAAAGAAATCTGGAAGTCAGACGATCTATGAATAAAAAACACGGTGCCTAACACCGGCTACCTGGTGCGACACAAAGTCGTTATAAATACTGTCAATCATTACCTAAACAATACACTTACAAGTAGTTTAGCGAAAGAATTGACGGGGTGTATTGCCACCCGTTTTCTACCCTAGGGTGCGTGACTGGAGACGGTCGGGTGCTAAGCCTAGGGGAAAAGCAAGCTCTCTCCACAGTAAGTGGAATAAGTGGCGTCCAAGAGGACAAAGCGAAAACTGCTAGTCTTTTGCGGTGAGAGGAACAGAAAATGAATACTATGTGTAATGTAAGTGAATTACTGTAAGCCTCGTTACTTTGGAGCGGCGGAAAAGACTAACCTTAGAGTGCCTTTGTACGGCAAACTAAAACCGCCGTAGTCAAAAACGACAAGGGGTATAGTTGCCAAGCTCGTGTACTCATGGCACGCAATTACTTCTTGACACGACAGGATGAAAATTCCCTCGGGGTAAAGGTGAACACTAACCCATTCAGTATGAAAAGTGAAACTTGGTAAGTCCATATTCATCCACCTTGAGTGGTAGGAAGGGAGTAATCCCTGACGAAGTGAGTGTGGATAAAGGATGCTGGAAAAAGCGAATGCCTTGTTGTAATGACAAAGATAAACGTTGAGATTTGATTTAGGGTAAGACAAAACAAATCAACATTACGTTCAGCGAAAGCTGTGCTGACTTTCGGGTGCTTGTGATAGTAATATCTCAAGTACGGCAGGTGCTCAATTACGAGAGGCTAAAAGGACGTACATTATGGAGGAAAGCAAAAGATGCAAAGCAAATTTCAGTTAAACGATTTTGTCACAGCAGTGCGCCTTGATCGATGTCAAACTTCTGAACTTCTGTCGACTGAATAGAACTCAGGACATTCGTAAGTACATGGTTTAGCAGTATCGTAAAGTCAAAGTTAGCAATTGGTTATCTTTGGTGCGGTGACCAAAACCGTTATGGGTGCTTGAGCCGTGTGCGGGGAACCGAGCGAAGCGACCACATGAACGAAGTGAACTAAACTAGCACTCACGGTTCTGAGGGGGGAAAGGAGGAGTAATCCTCCCGACCTACCTGACTCAATGGTGGCAAGAGCTCAAGGTACTATTGAAGTTTAAGGTAAAGTACATAGTTCTAAATTCTATTCAAGTTTACGTTCGCCACCACTGCAGGTACACCCACGTTATCTGCAATCGAAAAAAAATTAATATTTCAATTCATAAAGTACAGTATTTCAAATACTTACGCATATTGATTGAATAAATAAAACAACTCTATTAAGATTGTTAATCAAGAAAAATATAACCCCAGATTTAAAACTATTCTTGATGTGAATGTTTTTTCGATAAAAATCGTTTAAATTGTATCAATAAGTTTCAATTCTTACAGAAGTGAGCTTAAAATTTATGAATAATTATTAATTGAAAATTTGATATTATGAATTCAGCACATAAACTGACTAACCTTCAATTAGAGCTTATAAAGCTTTTTAAGTATGAATTACCAGACAACCAAATTCAAGAGATTAAGACATTGCTTTCTAAATACTTTGCTAATAAAGCAACGGATGAAATGGATAAACTTTGGGAAGAGAATGATTGGAGTGATAAAACGATGGAAGATTGGAAAAACGAACACTTAAGAACAAAGTATGACTAAGATACGAGTTATTCTAGATACAAATGTGCTGCTTGTTTCCATAGCAAGAAAATCTAAGTACAGACCTATTTTCGATTCACTTCTACAAGGCCAATTTCAAGCAGTAATTTCAAATGAAATATTGAGTGAATACGTTGAGATTATAGAAAGAAAAACAAATGCAATTATAGCTCACAATATTGCTGAATCTATTGTAAACCTACCTAATGTTGAAAAAATTGAAATAAGTTACAAATGGAACTTAGTAACTACTGACCCTGATGACAATAAATTTGTAGATTGTGCTATTGCGGGTCGAGTAAAATATGTTGTTACAGACGACAAACATTTCAATGTACTAAAGGAAATTCCTTTTCCTAAGGTTGATATTATATACTTACCCCCAACTTTAAACCACCGAAGTCAAATATTTAGTTGATTTAAAATTAATCTTTTTTCCATAATATTTCAGTGCAGGTGTTTGACGATCAATAGATTGATGTCTTCTTTC
>Ga0209187_1003827_pt1 | contig 12052 bp, 10 predicted proteins | sample BantaG_FD_187430 | JGI IMG/M metagenome (GOLD analysis project Ga0209187, IMG submission 187430) | Marine algal microbial communities from Bantry Bay, Ireland - BantryBay_4 metaG (SPAdes) (version 2) | ecosystem: Host-associated > Algae > Red algae > Unclassified | place: Bantry Bay, Ireland... | reverse complement strand
TCTCACCTTCAACTCCTTCTTGCCCAATGATCGAATCCCGTTGACCGCGGCCTGCGCGGCCGTCAGCGTTGTGATCAGCGGGATCTCCATGCGGGTGGCTAACCGGTTAGATGTATACGATGCAGATTTCTCAAGGTGGTCCCGGAAATTTCTTTATAGTGGGCTGAATATCTTCAGTATCAACAGAATATATCTTAGCTTCGAAAGAATTAATATCTATTGTATCCAGAATCACGAAACTTCCGTCTCCTAGATAAGCATTTTTTGGCGAATTCTTATTTACATATGAAACATTCTTGAGGATAAAAGTGCGATTCCCATCATTTCTAGGTATCATCTCAAGCTTATCTAGATAACCGTAATATCTGTCGTTATTTTTCATGTGTGCTGTTACGATCGCATTTTTCCCGTTCAGGAGACCGTACCAAACATCTTGACTAAAAACAAGTGCTTCACGTTGTTTGGATTTAACAATTTTTTCGTACGGATCGTGAACACCAATAATGTATGCCAAGATTAAGCTAGACAGCACCCACCCCAAACTTAGCCACAAAAAAATTATAGAATTGTTTGTAATAGTATTTTTTGGTGAAGTTATTAAAGCTTGTAGATCAAATACTTGATAATATTGAATTAGGTAAGCGAAAATCAAACTTAGTATGATAGAAATGATAGAGCTATAGCCGATACTTAAAATCACTAATGCAAAATTATCTAGTTTTTGCTCAGATTCAGGCTGGAGGTTCTTCTTCGTGTGAAACACGAAAAGGCCGGGCATTAGGAATAGAACGGCCACTGATAGTCCTTCAATAGAAAAATTCATGATTTGCTATTGAATTAGTTCTTTTTATCCACGTTATTTGATTCTGCGGTTTCAGTTGTTTGAGAATTAACCGCGGAGTTGGACGGGGTATTATTGTCCTGTACTGAACTTTGGTTACCCTGCGCTTCAATTATTAACCTGATTGATTCTGGCATAGGAGGACGTCCTTCTCCTGCTGGGAGCTGAATATAGGATTTTATGTATTCACTAAAAGAACGTTTCTCTGTGGAAGGCCGTACTGTGGTTTTCTGATTTTCATTTGCAGCTTTTGTGCTATTGGTCGTTTTTTCGGAAGATTTCTTTTCGGACATTAAAGGTTCCTTAATTTCTACAAATTTGATTTTACTAATTTTGTTGCTGGAATATCCACAACCATCATTAAATATCAAATGCTTGAAATAGTCAAATTTTTAACACACAATTCAGAACACCCGTTCGCCTCATTGCGAAGCAGTCTACTCGATATAGTTCAGTCAATTTCCAATCACATAATGCTTCTGTAAACTGCGAACCTTTACCTGCTTCAATGCTAACGAGCGACATATCTATCTCTTATTGCACAGTAACTTTGCTGTATCAAAAAAGGGGATCAGAATAATCCGATCCCCTTTCACATTCTCTTCTATATCTTTATCCCTAAACCAGACCTACCCAACATCCCCAACCGCATAATGATCCTGCAAACTCCGCACTTTCAGCTCCTTCTGCCCCAATGATCGGATCCCGTTGACCGCGACTTGCGCGGCCGTCAGCGTCGTGCTCAGCGGGATCTCCATGCGCGTGGCGAGTTGGCGGGTTAGTGAAAGAAAGCTACTCAAATTCTTGAAGATAGCGCACAGTATTGTGCATAGAGGATTCATCAACCTTGTTGAGAAGGTTCAGCACCAAGCGGAGCAGGTAAGAAAACTTGTCACCCTTAATTTGAGGAGAAACAACCAATCCGGGAAATTCTTTCTCTTGTGCGTATAGCTCTTGCGCAAGTGGAATGAAGTCTTTGATATTGAAGGTCAGTAGAACGCGATTTTGAGCAAGTGCATAGTCTAGTTGAGCACGATCGTCAAGCGCATCATTTCCCACACTAACCGCGCTAACAACGTCAAACCCGCGTTCGCTCAGAGTGGATGCCAAGAATGGACCGGCGGTGATATCTGCGTCCAAGTAAAGTTTAATGATTGCCACCGCTATTGATTGCGAGTTTCGTTTTTAGACAAAATGACTCCACTCTCAGCCATTACCAAACCAGCGTTTTTCAAAACCGCATCGATCTGATTGGCTTCAATCAACGCCTCGATCTCTGTCTGATGATCAATGTAGTAGCTAATCGCATCATAAATCGCAGCCAGATTCAGGTGCGGATAATCGCGCCGAATCTCTTCGGCCAGCATTCCGGCCTTATAATATTCAGCAATCAGGCGCACACTAATGCGCGTCCCCTTTACAATCGGCTCACCACCGCCAATCCCTTGCACACGCACAATGTGTGGATGTTCTGTCTTTTCAGCTGAAGGTGGTACTGGTTTTGCTAGCGTGCTCATCGTATTGACCTCTAACATTCTATAGACTGCAGTTGTGTGTACATTATTGTAGCAGAAAATAGGTCCAATTTCTACCCATTTATTATTTCAACCCAGCCTACCCCTCCGTTCGCCAGAACCTACCCCTCCGTTCGGCTGAGCTAGGTCGAAGCCTGAACCGCATAATGCTCCCGCAAACTTCTCACCGTCAACTCCTTCTGCCCCAGCGCGCGGATCCCGTTGAACCGCGGCTTGCGCGGCCGTCAGCGTTGTGAGCAGTGGGATCTCCACGTACGTGGCGAGTTGACGGTTCTTGCGGGCAAGAAGGAGTGCGTCGCAGTGGTTTGGATCTATATGGTCATTCCAACCACGTGTGACCAGTGCGACGCACTCCGAGTAACTTCCCTCATTTGCCGAAAGTCGAAAAGACGCTACCTCGCAGCCTGAACCGCGTAATGCTCCTGCAAACTTCTCACCTTCAACTCCTTCTGCCCCAATGATCTTATCCCGTTGACCGCGGCTTGCGCGGCCGTCAGCGTTGTGATCAGCGGGATCTCCATGCGGGTATAAACCATTAGTACCCTACACCAGCCAATCAGCAAGAAGCAGATCCGGGATCCGTGCGAAATGACGCTGATTGTGTGTAACAAGCGTCGCATTTTGGGTAAGAGCCATGGACGCTATTTGCAAATCCAAATCGGCAAGTTTGTTGCCTTGACTTTCTAACCTAGCTTTGAGTTGCCCGAATTGTCGTGCCGCCATAGCATCAAAGGAGAGGATCTGCATGGATGAGATCAAAATGTTGACCCGTAAGACATTTTCTTCGGGCTTTGCCGATTTGTACGCACCGTGCATTAACTCGCCGATGCTAATTGTGGTAATCGCTAACGTGTCGTCTGGTTCAATATACGCTTCTACGCTCAACCGCCCACGAAGAATTGCAATACAGTGATCTGAATCAAGAATTTTCATAAGTTGCAATGTGGACTACTCAAATTGGATGGTTGGTCGTGCAGATGCTTCGTTGGAGACAGATGGTTGCCGAGTGGCTTCGATCTCTGCATCTAATCCAGCAAGATCATCCTCATCTTTCCACAACCCAAACGCAGCCATGATCGGATGGAGCTTGCCTTCTGCAATTTTGTCTAAAATGGCCGGATCCTGGCCCAATGCAAACGCCATCTGCCTACCTAAATCAGCTGACTGTTCAAGCTTCTCTAGATCGTCTATGCCAAGCAGCACCGCAATCGGGCGCGAGCGCCTTCGGATGACAATCCGTTCGCCGCTAGAGGCACGCGATAGAATTTCGGAAAAGTGACTTTTTACTTCTGCTATGCTCAGTATGCTCATGGCAATTCCTCAACTGTTGGCAATCATTAGGTCCGGGTCATTATGACCTGTTTTAGTCTATCATATCCGATGGCGGATGTCGATACCTTCAAATTCTGCCCCAGCGAGCGGATCCCGTTGACCGCGGCCTGCGCGGCCGTCAGCGTTGTGATCAGCGGGATCTCCATGCGGGTGGCGAGTCCTGCGGGTAAGGAGTGCATCGCACTGGTCAGGATCTATATGGTCCTTCCAACCACGTTTGACCAGTGCGACGCACTCCGAGTAGCTTCCCTCATTTGCCAAAAGTCGAAAAGTGCTACCCAGCAGCCTGAACCGCATAATGCTCCTGCAAACTACTCACCTTCAACTCCTTCTTCCCCAACCAACGGATCCCATTCACCGCGGCTTGCGCCGCCGTCAGCGTCGTGCTCAGCGGGATCTCCATGCTGGTGGCGAGTTGGCGGATCTTTGGGGCAAAGGAGTACAGTCAAACATCTACTTTCGTCAACGGACTTACAGATTTTTGTAAGTGACGCGACTAAGATCTGGTATAAAATTTCTTTCTTCCCTGATGCTCTACCTATATGATTGCACATAACGAATGTTTGTTTTGCTAATGCAAACAGCTAACGATAGCGCTCAATTCTAAGACACCATGTTTTGGGCGGATGAGCAAAGGAAAAATAGTCATGAAGTTTTGAATCCTTCCAACCTGTATATTCGTACCAATTCTTGCCGCTGTCATCTAGTTCACTCGCTCATTACGACATCTAAAACCCAAGTCCTGAAACTCACTCAGGGTAGACAAGCTCAAAAATCTTATGAATAGAACAAAAATTTCCCGCATAGCATTTTTACTTCTTTGCACAATTTTATTACAGACGGGGTGTGAAATGGGCAGATCTTCTTTTGGCACTGCCCTGCCCGCTGAGCCGCTCTACTTGGTAACAGGCGGCAATTTTCATCATCATAATCGAAACAATGCACTTTATATCATTGACCCCGCTAATTGGCAGGTCGTACGACGGATACGGCTACCACGCAAGACATTTCAGCCAACGATTGCCCGCGATCCATCTGGACGGATTTGGATAGGATTAGGAGAGGATGAGAATCTGCTTGTTTTTTCGCCAACTGGGCGACAACTGAAGAAGCTCAAGACCTGCTTTAGCCCTATCAGTGGAACGTACTTTGCGAACGGGCGAGCCTTCGTTGTCTGTAGCTTGTACGGTTTCACCGGACAGGTCGACGTCTTTGACTTAGATACATTTGAATTGCTCAAAAGTATTGAGTTGGTGGGAGTTGATCCAACCAAACCTGACTATTTAGCAATTCAGGGTAGCGGCGCAACGAATGGAAAGTATGTTGTAGTCGGTGGTCATATGGGTGATAGTACAGCCCCTTCCTATGATGGTCCCCTAGCCATAGCAACAATTATCAACAGTACAACGATGGAGATTGAAGAACAGATCATACTCGAACGCACATCTCTCAGCGATATATTCGTACACAATGATATCTTTTATATTCAAAACAAGAATGTAAACGAATATTCGGGTATTGAAGAAGAAGCATTGTTAGCGTTACAGGTGCCAGAAAATATAGTGACGCGTTACCCTTTACCACACTTCGCAGCAGAGCATGGTGCGATTACGGAGCAACAACTGTTTAGTTATCACACAACTAGAAATTGGTCGCAAGAGCCATATTATGCTTTGACCCAAATCAATCTCGATACAAAAGAAATTGAATCTCTCGCATTTGGGACCCGTGAAGATAGAGGGGATCCGGAACGCACCATCGCAGATATTAGTGTCATGGATATGGAGATCATTAAAGGCGAACTCATCTTGCTAACTATTACACCGCATGGCTTAACTCACTTCGATCCACAAACAGGTAAAGCGACTCAATTGCTGGAAATAGATAACAATAGCTTAGACAATGAAATAGTCTCTACTATGCTATGGGCATCAGAGAGCGAGTAGCTCATAAGAGATCCCCCCTTATAGAGAGCAGTAGGCGGTTTGAAATCAAGAACCATGACTAATCCAGACTTGTACAGATTTTATGGTTGTGGCTATGCACAACAAAAAAAGGGGATCGGAACAATCCGATCCCCTTTCGATTCCCACATCTTCCTCAACCCGACCTACCCCTCCTGAACCGCGTAATGCTCCTGCAAACTTCGCACGGTCAACTCCTTCTGTCCCAACGAGCGGATCCCGTTGACCGCGGCTTGCGCGGCCGTCAGCGTTGTGATCAGCGGGATCTCCATGCGCGTGGCGAGTTGGCGGATCTTGGCACCGTCGGCGCGGCTTTCGGAGCCGAGCGGGGTGTTGATGATCAGCTGGATCTTGCCGTCGTTCATGGCGTCGAGGGTGCTGTAGCCGTTGGTGTCGCCGGTGGCTTTTTCGAGCACGGTCACGGGGATCTGCGTGCGCTGGATTAGCTCGGCGGTGCCGCTGGTGGCGAAGATGTCCATGTGCAGGCGGTGCAGGTCGCGGGCGATTTTTAGCGCCGCCCCCTTATCATAATCGTTCACCGTGAGCAGCACGCCCTGCTTCTGCTCGGCGGGCTCAACAGCTTTGTTTGCCGTGGGCAGGCGCGTGTCGGCTGCCAGTTGACTCTTGGCGAAGGCGTGACCAAATGTACTGGCGTGGCCCATCACCTCTCCGGTCGAGCGCATTTCTGGGCCAAGCAGCGTGTCGATGCCAGTAAACTTTTTCCAGGGCAGCACAGCCTCTTTCACAAAGAAACCATCTAGCGCAGGTTCCCGCGTGATCTCTAATTCTTCCAAAGAAAGACCAGCCATTACCTTGGCCGCAACTTGCGCCAGTGGAACGCCCGTGGCCTTGCTCACAAAGGGCACGGTGCGACTCGCCCGCGGGTTGACTTCGATCACAAAGACCTCGTCATCTTTAAAGGCGAACTGCACATTCATCAGCCCACGCACGCCCATTGCCAGCCCCAGCCGCTTGGTGTAATCGCGGATAATATCGAGATGATAGTTGCTGATTTTGTAGGGGGGCAGCACGCCCGCGCTGTCGCCCGAATGGATGCCCGCCTCTTCGATATGCTCGATAATGCCACCGATGACCACCCGCTCGCCGTCGCAGATTGCGTCAACATCGACCTCGAAAGCATCTTCCAAAAAGCGGTCGATCAGAATCGGCTTGTCGGTCTGCCCATCGGTCGTTGCGGAGACGTTAATCGCTTCGGCCATATAGCCCCGCAGCGCGGTCTCGTCGCCGACCACGGCCATGGCGCGCCCACCCAAGACGTACGACGGTCGCACCACAACGGGATAGCCGATTTCGTTGGCCACCGCCACCGCTTGATCGGCTGTGCGCGCCATGCCATGATCGGGCGCCGGGATATCGAGCTTGACGATCAACTCCTCGAATCGATCGCGATCCTCGGCCAGATCAATCGCCTCGGGCGAGGTGCCCAAAATCGGTACCCCCGCCGCGTGCAGCGAGTCGGCCAAGTTGAGCGGCGTCTGCCCGCCATATTGCACAATCACGCCCAGCAGCTTGCCCGCGGCATTCTCGCGTTCCACAATATTGAGCACATCTTCAAAGGTCAGCGGCTCAAAATAAAGGCGGTCGCTGGTATCATAATCGGTGCTCACCGTTTCGGGATTACAGTTGACCATAATCGTCTCATAGCCCAACTCTTCGAGCGCAAAACTGGCGTGGCAGCAACAATAATCAAACTCGATCCCCTGCCCAATGCGGTTCGGTCCACCGCCCAAAATCATCACCTTTTTACGGTCGGTCACCCCCGCCTCGCTCTCCAATTCGTAGCTGCTGTAAAGGTAGGGCGTGTACGCTTCAAACTCGGCTGCGCAGGTGTCCACTTGATGATAGGTGGGAAGAATGCCCAACTCACGGCGCACGCCCCGAATGTCCCTTTCCGACAGTTCGCCCGCTGCACCATCCATTGAGGGCGCGGCATCATGTAGGGTCCACGAGCCATTCGCCACGAGCCGTGCGATCTGGTTGTCGCTAAAGCCCATGCGTTTTGCACGGCGCATTGTCACAGCGTCAAGCGTCTGCTTGATCAGCTCGAACGCGGCAATCTCGGCAATCTGCGCCACAAACCACGGATCAAAACGGGTCAGCTTGCAGATCTCTTCTTGACTCATGCCGCCCAGCAGCGCTTCGTAGGTGGCAAAGAGCCGATCCCGGTTGAGCGACGTCAGCATCTCCTTCAGCGAAATGCCCTTGGCATAGCCGCGCACGTTGCCCTCATCATCCCGTTCCAGCGGACCCAATCCATCGCGGCCGATCTCTAAACTGCGCACGCCCTTCTGCAGCGATTCTTTAAAGGTGCGCCCAATCGACATTGCCTCGCCCACCGACTTCATCTGCGGGCCAAGCTCCCGATCTACGCCAGGGAATTTCTCGAAAGCCCAGCGCGGCAGCTTCGTCACAACATAGTCGATGCTCGGCTCAAACGCGGCCACCGTCTGCTGCGTAATGTCGTTGGTCAACTCATCTAGCGAATAGCCCACCGCCACTTTGGCCGCCAACTTGGCAATCGGGAAGCCGGTCGCCTTGCTCGCCAGCGCGCTGGATCGCGACACACGCGGGTTCATCTCGATCACAATCACGCGCCCGCTCGCGGGATCGATGGCAAATTGCACATTGCTGCCACCCGTCTCCACGCCAACCGCCCGCATGATCAGCCGCGACTGATCGCGCAGCCGTTGATACTCTTTGTCGGTCAGCGTTTGGGCCGGGGCAACGGTCACAGAATCGCCGGTATGAACGCCCATGGCATCCAAATTCTCGATCGAGCAGACCACCACAAAGTTATCGGCCGCATCGCGCATCACCTCAAGCTCGTACTCTTTCCAGCCGATCAGCGACTCTTCGATCAGCACGGTGCTTGTCGGACTCTCTTGCAAGCCCCATTCCACCTTCTCGTCGAATTCTTGGGGCGTAAAGACAGTCCCCGCGCCCGATCCGCCTAGCGTAAAGCTGGGCCGAATAAAGATGGGGTATTTGCCAACCACGTCCCGCGCAATCTGCCGCGCTTCTTCCAATGTATGGGCCACGCCACTGCGCGGCGATTCGAGACCGATTTCGTCCATGGCCTGCTTGAAGAGATCGCGATCTTCGGCCACGACCATGGAACGCAGGTTCGCGCCGATCAATTCGACACCATACTTGTCGAGGATTCCGGCTTCAGCCAGCGCCACAGAGAGGTTGAGGCCGGTCTGTCCGCCCACGGTGGGCAGCAGCGCATCGGGCTTCTCTTTGGCAATAATTTTTTCGAGCACGTCCACGGTCAATGGTTCGATATACGTGGCATCGGCCAATTGCGGATCGGTCATGATCGTGGCCGGGTTCGAGTTGACCAGCACAATGCGGTAGCCTTCTTGGCGCAACGCTTTACACGCCTGCGCGCCAGAGTAGTCGAATTCGCACGCCTGACCAATGACGATCGGGCCGGATCCGATGATGAGAATTGAGGAGATGTCTGTTCTTTTGGGCATAGTAAGTTACTAAAGTTGATTGGTTGGTTTGGGTGAGACTAAATTATTTATCGCGAAGACGCTAAGGCGCTAAGGTACGCGAAGAACTGCAAAAGCAAGAAATTATTCACGGGTAAAATAAATATCTCTTCTCTGCCGATATTAGAGTTACAGCTCTACTTAGTTTTTATAGTTTTGGCTTTTAAATCTGTTGTTTTTTCTTCGCGTGTCTTCGCGCCTTGGCGTCTTCGCGGTAAACATAAATAATCGTCGACCACTACAGCTTTTGTAGTTTTTGTTTTTTCTTGTCTTTAGTTTTTCTTCGCGACCCCTTGCGTCTTTGTGCCTTCGCAGTAAATATTAAACTTTCCCGCACTTCTAAATTGTATCTAGACACGCCATCCCTGCTAAAATACGCACTTCGACACACTAAATGGAGAATTTTACAGTGACTGCTCAGAACCTAGCAAAAGACAACACCTCTATAAACCAAACAACCCATAACCTGAGTGACGTTTCCGTTGCCGACGGAGTACGGATCGCCGTCGTCGTCATCGCCGCATACATCGCCGCCCAAATGCTTTCAGATATCGCCAGCATCAAAATTGGCCTCGTCGGGGGCTGGGCCGTGGACATGGGAACCTTCATCTATCCCATTACCTTCACCCTGCGCGACGTCGTCCACAAAGTGCTCGGCAAACGCAACGCCCAACTACTTATCATCGCTGCTGCCGTCATCAACCTCTTCATGGTTACCTACCTTACATGGGCCGCGAGCATACCCAGCGATCCCCAAGCCTTTGGCGGACCCGAGTTCAGTATGATTTTCGCACCGTTGTGGCGCATCGTCGTCGCCTCAATCGTTGCCGAAGTGATCAGCGAATTGCTCGACACCGAAGTATATCATTGGTTTGTCACCAAAATTACGCGCCAGCGCCAGTGGCTGCGCGTACTTGTCAGTAACGCCGTCAGCGTGCCAGTCGACAACGTTCTTTTTGCCCTAATCGCCTTTGCGCCCTTCACATTTTTAGGCACCGATGGCCTGCCCTGGACTATCGTGTGGCAAATCTTTGTCTTTAATTTAGTCATCAAATTTGCGGTTACGTTGTTAAGCTTGCCGCTGATTTACATTACGCCCGATAGAAATAATTAGGCTAAGGAGAAGGCTGAGGAGTTCGCGTCCGATAGAATTGCGTTCAGCCTCAACATAGCGGGTGTATAATCATCAACACAAGCCCAATATGAATCCGACAGGCGACAGCACTCTTAGCCTCAGCCTTCTCCTTAACCTTTCAAACATTAGCCTTTCAAACATTAGCCTTTCAAACATTAGTTTCTAACTCAAGGAGCCCCAAATTTATGTCCACCCAACCAATACCCGACCTAATCCCACGCGAACTATTATTTGGAAATCCAGACAAAGCCTCGGCCCGCATCAGCCCCGACGGTCAGTGGATCAGCTACCTCGCGCCCGTCTCTGGCATACTTAACGTTTGGGTTGCGCCCGCAAATGATCTTGCCGCCGCCAAAGCCGTCACCAACGACACTGGGCGCGGGGTGCGCATATACACGTGGACCTACACCAACCAGCATCTACTCTACATTCAAGATCAAGGGGGCGATGAAAATTGGCGCGTCTACAGCGTCGATCTTCAAAGTGGCGAGACAAGCGATCTAACGCCCTTCGACAATGTGCAAGCACAGATATCGGGCGTTAGCGCAAATTCTCCAAACGAAATTTTGATTAGCATCAACGACCGTGACCCACAGTTGCACGATCTCTATCGCGCCAACATCAATACAGGTAAATTAACGCTCGTGCTCGAAAACGAAGGGTTCCTTGCATTTGTCACCGATGCAGACTATAACGTGCGCTACGCCGCAGCAGTGACACCCGATGGTGGGATGCAGTATATGCGCTATGTGGGTGCAGAAAGCGACGAACCATGGGTTCCATTTGCCGAAATCGCCATGAAAGATTCGCTCACAACGGTGCCAGTCGGCATGAACGCAACGGGTGATACGCTTTATATGATCGATAGCCGTGGTCGCGACACCGCCGCGCTCATGGCTATTGACACCGCAACCAGCGGAGCCACGCTGCTGGCCGAAAACCCCAAAGCCGATGCGGGCGGTACCATGCGCCACCCAACCAAGTTGACCGTCGAAGCCGTATCGTTCACCTACGAGCGCGAAGAATGGACTATCCTCGATGATTCAATCACCGCCGATCTTGCCTTTTTACACACAGTGGCCGATGGCGAAGTCGATGTACTTGATCGCACGCTGGACGACCAAACATGGATCGTTGCTTACACAATGGACAACGGCCCCGTGCGTTACTATCGCTATGATCGCGCCGACAAAAAAGCCGAATTTCTCTTTACCAACCGCACTGCGCTCGAAGGGTTACCACTCACAAAGATGCATTCGGTCGTTATCCCCGCACGCGATGGGCTAGAGCTTGTCAGCTACTATTCGCTACCAAGCTGGACCTACAATGACGACAATCCGATCCCAACTGAACCACTGCCGATGATTCTCTTGGTACATGGTGGGCCGTGGGCGCGCGACGATTGGGGTTACAACCCCGTTCATCAAATCTTTGCCAACCGTGGCTACGCCGTGCTCAGCGTCAATTTCCGCAGTTCGACCGGTTTTGGCAAAACGTTTCTCAACGCGGGCAACCGTGAATGGGGTAAAAAGATGCACGATGATCTGCTGGACGCTGTCGATTGGGCTGTCGAGGCAGGCATTGCGGATCGTAATCAAGTGGCCATTATGGGTGGCAGCTATGGCGGCTACGCAACGCTGGCCGGGCTTACCTTTACGCCCGAAGTCTTTGCTTGCGGCGTAGACATCGTCGGGCCATCCAACCTCAACACGCTGCTTGAATCGGTG
>Ga0209187_1003825_pt1 | contig 12053 bp, 18 predicted proteins | sample BantaG_FD_187430 | JGI IMG/M metagenome (GOLD analysis project Ga0209187, IMG submission 187430) | Marine algal microbial communities from Bantry Bay, Ireland - BantryBay_4 metaG (SPAdes) (version 2) | ecosystem: Host-associated > Algae > Red algae > Unclassified | place: Bantry Bay, Ireland... | reverse complement strand
CAACACCACGCCACCCCCCCCACCCCCCCGTGCCACCGCAACCCGCCGTGTGGGACCGAGAAAAACCCCTATCCTGCGAGCTGAGGGTGATGGTGTGGTCAGGGATCGATCCTGGCCGCGCTGACGTGTCCATAGAATGGTTTGGGCGTGAGGTAACCTGAAAGTATGCCCCGTCTCGCAAGTGTAGTTCCGAGACCCTCGCAGTCACGGGATTGGCTGTTCCCAAAATCTACGGAACGGTCCAACCTGTGGCCCACCGCGAGCTTTTATATATGGAGGTGTCCTTTTGGATGATGATCCGCATTATGCTGTCGTAACGAACTCGGGAGTCGTTGCCGCTGAACAGATCAACTTGACGTCGTGCGTGTCTGCTGTTTCGCGTTCAGTCAAGTCGCTTACAGCTTCTCGCACCGTACTGGCGTGGCCGATGCACTGCACCCTCCCTACCGTGCCAATTCCCTGTCACCACTGCTCACCCGCTCATTTGTGCGCCACTCCAGAGCATTCAGCTGGTCCCTCCACCGCCCCCGCTCTCATATTCCGACGCCCACAACCCGCCCCTCTCCCGCGCTCCCCTCGGCCCCCCAGTCCCTCCCCGTGTGTCGTTGATCTCAGTGTTTTTCTTGTGCCCCACTCTGGTGGAAGGTCGATCGAGCGACCAGCACGAACCCCACAGGTGCCGCCATTCGCCGCCAGCCCGTCTCTTCTCGTACGCTGTTGCCCTCATCGCTGTTGAGGCAGGTACTTGTCGTGCACGGTGCGGGGGACAGCATACGCGGGTATGAGAGCTTTGAGCCCGGTTCACACGCTTTCCGTGACATGTTCGGCACGTATTCGACGGACGCCTCTTCATTTCGATACTTGCGACGACGCTGATACGTGTCCTTCGTTGGCAACCACCCAGTGCGGCCAACAACGCCGAGGCCAACGGCGCTCAGATCTCCGAAAGGTAGCCCACTCTATTTCACCCATTACATTGCCCGTTGGCAACGCGTTGGCCCGTCGGCAACTGACCACTCGCAGGGCCACACGTAGCGGCTTCATTTCACCGTTTCAGACCGTTGGCCCGACATTGGTGGGAATGCTCTGAGGGCCGTCGTTCAGTCCGTGGATTTTTGTGCGGACCAAAGACTCGCGGCACGGGCTCGCGCGGGCGTCTCACGCGACACAGAACGCAACAGCGTGATGGCCACTGCTCTGCGTTGTGAATTTGGGGAACGGATACTGGCGATCCGCAAGTGTGCACGCTCCGCAGCATCGCGGACAGGCCGACATTCCGGCTCACGCCACGGGTGGATCGGCCCCCAACAGCTGCTCCAAGAACAAGGATACTGTCCAGTGTCATCCTCAGCGGGATCTGGGACCGTCTGTGCTCAGAATACCAGGCCGATGTCGTGCGCAAGGCCTCTGCGAGACCTGCCCTCGCAATCAAGTGCTTCGGCGGATTGCAGCTCGATCGGCTAATCATATTCTGCTGCATGGGGTATCGATCTTGCTACCCAGCACTGACTGCCAAGATCGAGGGCCTTGCATGCTACATGCGTGGGTGCTGACTTCCGCATGTTGACTCGATGGTGCATCAGCAAGGAGCAACGTGATTGGTGAACGTAATTTTCCCCTGCCTGTCGTGAAACGCTCGCTTGGACGCGACGCACAGCCATCCTAAAGCGTGGTACATTTTTGCATATGAGAAAACCAAAATAAATGAAAAATGCTGATGCCAGTAGACAGCCACAGTGCCGTCATAGTCATACGCCCCAAGCACGTTTTCAAGCCTTTTGATGGAGTATCCACATAACCGGAAAGCACCTATCTTTCTTCGCAAACGCCGCAACGCATGCACCACACTGTGATGATGCTCGCGGACGTCCCCCGCCCAAGCGCGACCACACAGCCACCTGCAGCTGCAGCGCAACAAAAGCGCCACACCACACTCTCCCAATGTGCCCAACTAAACGCTCTGGCGGGTGCCCTAGCGTGAGCCCCCCGGCGGAGGGCAGCAGCACACCGGCCAGCGGCAGAAGGCAAAAGACGCCGACAACGACGCGGCGTCCGGAGTTGCCGCTGCCGCGCGGTGGGCGTAGGCCCGCCCGAGGGTAGTCACGCCCCCGCCACCAACAGCCTACAGCAACCAGGGGGGAACAGCCACCAAGGATCAGCCGCCGAGCGCGACGCTGGTCAGCGACCTCGCATGTGCCGCCCGGCCTGAAGCAGCCCAAGCCGCCGCCGCAGACCGAAGCCGCGTCCCCCGCCACCTCGCCACGCGCCGCCAACATGTCAACGGCGTTGTGATGGGTCAAACACAAAAAAAAAAATGAGCGCGACGTCGGCAGCAGATGCGGCAGTGCCAAGGGCGTCGGTCTGCCCGAGGGCAGCCACATAGCAGCTGCCGACCGTCGCCAACAACCAGCACGAAACGGCCGCCTTAGCTGCGTCGCCGAGCGCGACGCTGGCGCGCACCCACTTGTGCGCCGCCCGACGGCAACCATCGCCCAGCCACCAACCGCCGCCGTGTCGTCTGCCCCGGCAAAGGGCCCGCCCTGGCCAGCAGCAACGACGCCTCCGACATTCGGCGAAAAAGAACGACAAGGGCGCGGCGTCAAAGGCTGCCGCGGCCGCGCAAAGGGCGACGGCCCGCCCGAAAGCAACCGCAGCGTCGTCGCGGACCGCCGCCCGGGGTCTTCGCAGAGCCTAAGCCTTGCCAACGGTGCTCAGTGGCGGGCTGGTGGGCGGGTTGGTAGGCCCCCGGGCGTCCGCCCCCCGCCCGAAGGCGACCACGTCGCAGCCGCTGACGGCCCGTCACTGTAAAGGAGGGTCGGATGCCTTGCTCACCGCTCCCGGCGCGAGTCTTGAGGGAAGACCCCGCCCGGTATGGGCCTCGCTGCCGCCAAGGACCGTCGCCCCGTCGCCCACCCCAACACAGTACGTACCCCCGACAGCGTCGCCGTTGCCGGCAGGATAAAAAAAAGGAAAGGGATCGACACAGCGTCGGCGGCCACCAGGGCCGCGCCGACGGCCTCCGCCCGCGGAAAGGCGACAACAGTGCTACCACTTACCGCCAACCAGAGGCACCGTGTTACCGCAGCCGAGCGCACCCGGCCTGGCACAGTGCTGACAGGCATCAAAAGTCAGTGACCGGATAATCTACGGCCGGTTTCTACTACCCACACCTTCATGAACCAGAGAAGCAACGGGGCGCTGTCGTCGACGGCTATGTGAGGCTGCCGGCAACGAATGGTGTGCATAGAACAGGTGACCGAGGATGGCCCTTGACCAAATATTTTGTTCTCCAAACGTGCCATCTCGTCACAGTACACGATAGAATCCGTGCCTCAGGCAGTGCATGCACTTCCGCGCGTAGAAAAAACGGCCGACCTGACATGAGGAGCCTCATACGCGTCTATGACCGCTTTTCTGTGCCGTGTGTCTTCGTCTGTTATGATAGCGCTCCGCGATTTATTTTTTGTGATGAACCACGAGGACCGCGGCGTGGCGATCACGAGCTATGGCAGCTGTGTGCGGATCGGATTGTGACAACCGACTCTTGGGTATCGAGTGCTTGTGCCGCGCGTGCAAAATTTCTGCAGCCTTGCACAAGGCCCAACTGACGCCATCGCTACAGCTGACAGCTGAACTCTATCATGAGTTCTCGAGTTTCGCGGTCCTTGCAGATTCCATCGATCCGGCTTCAGGGTGAGCGGTCCATTCAGGCTGGAGACGCGAGGGGTCTCTTGCAGCCGTCTGCCTTGTTGGCGCCATCAGTGAGAGACCTCGCATCATCTACTCTTCCCAGCCAGGCCAGCGGCAGCGCTTCACGTGGGCCCAGACCGTCATGAGTCGTGGGGCCAGGGACGGCGAGACACGGCAACCACACAGCACCGCCGCACACCGGCACTATGCCGTCGCTCATCTGCGCCATCGGACGGCAGGCTCCAGTGCCTTGCTGCCTGCGCACCACACATTGCTGGCGCTGATGTCCGTACGCCTCACGCCCCCATATCACCCGACGTCGGCGTCCAACCCGCGGCACAGCGGCATATCAAACCCCGTTGCACTCCGGGCGCCTCGAGACCACACGAGCGGTGTCGCAGGCTCGTGGGCGCCGCAGCGATGCACCACTTGCGCCGCGGCCCGATACGTGCCACACACCCCCACCACGAGGGCTGCATCACCGCTGTCGCCTCCGGTCCTCAATCGCACAGCTATTCTATCGGCACAGCACCTGCTCCTGAGCAGCCGGCGGCGCTGCCAAACCTCGCGGCCGACCGCATCGTGAAGTGATGATGAAGACAATACGGGCATTGACGGGCCGCTGTGGCGTGACCGAGCGGGTGATGGTGTTTGAGGAGACCGTCGGGCGTAGCCAAGGGTACTGCCCCCATCGCGTGTGGTGCGTCCGGCTGCTCTACTCGGTGGCTGTCACCCCCGCGGTGTCGATCTTAGTTACAGTCGCGTCACCCCCCCCCTTTCCTATCCGCTGAACGCCCTTGCCTGGCTGGTCACTATGGTGTGTACACGGCGAAAGAGTTCGTGGCCCGAGACTCGTGCCCGTGCCCGCGGCTGTGCATCACTCGTTGCAATCGACCGTCCATCGCACCTACCGCCCGCCAGCGAGTGGGCGCCGACCGACACGGGGTTCCACTTGCCCTTCGACGACGGTGAGCTTCTAGATCGGCTGCGCTTTTCCAAGTCGGGCTTGGTGGTTACTCGTCGCGTCGTGGCTCCAACTACCGCCGCCGAGTGTCATGGCGCTCTACGCGCTCAAGCTCCCAGCTCCACGTGCCACGTCTTCAACCAGCGGGGGGCCGACGACGAGAAGCACTTTGGCGTCGCGCCCAAGAAGAGGAAGCGTATCCCTGCGCGAAAGCAGACGGTGTACCACATGGACGACGCGCCACCAAGTCCGAGAGGCGCGGCGCTGTGTCAGCAGCAGGCGTTCGCAACAATCAAGGACCTCGCCGGCGCAGCAGCTCGGCAGCAGTCGAAGTCCTCGGGCCATATCGTACGTGCCAAGGACATGGCGCAACTGTATGCCACGGAGGGCACACCACAGCAGAACGCCCACACGGATGCGCATCGGCCGTGGAGTGAGTCTAAGACGTACGCCAACGCCAGTGGGTGTGTTGCAGTCCAACGGGACACAGCCTTGCAAGTCTCCGTGAAGTCGCATCAATTTCTCCGTCGCCTATCCTCCTTGGTCGCGCCGGTTGGTGCCTTCCCGCTGACCACTCTCTACCACGAGCCAGGCGAAGTCGTCTTCTGGCACCAAGACCTCGTGCACTGCGGATCGATGTACACGAAGCGTAACGACAGGCTGCACTGGGTGCTGTCGACTCTCTCTGCGTCAACGTCGAAAAACACGGGCATCGTCTCGTCTTTGCAGACGAGGAGGACCATTGACAGTGCATCACTCGATTGCAGCGTCGGCAGTTGTGCGGGGAGTGCCGAACAAGAGAATGGAAGCGTGCACGGGTCGAGCGACGATGAGTAGGACTGCGGCCGAGCTCCCGCCCAGATCAACGCATGTGCGGGCGAAAACGCGCTTTGTGTGCTGTGGGCTCCACGAACGGACTTCACCCCAGCGCAGCAATCCAAGGAGCTGCGCCTGGCCCGTACAGGCGTGTTGACGCACCTACTTCGCAGAAAAGAGGCCCTCCTCTTCCACAAGTCCCCGACCTTTAAAGAGTGCTCTGATGCGCCCAGTCCAGGTGGCCGGCTTGGGGCTCCCCCCCCACGGACTGCCGTGGAGACACGGGCTGTCGGCGCCCTGCAGCGCGTAATTTGAAAGGCTGTTGTCGGAGATTATTTTACCACCGAGCGTCTTTTCCGTGATATACGTGGCGTGTGGAAGTACTTCTCGTCATTTGAAGACTTTCCTTCTGGGTTGTGCGCCAAATCCATTGTCCAGCTGGAGCCATACTATGGACGCGATATGACTCGCATGTTTGCCGCCTTTTAGTTCTTTCGTAAATGCGCACTTGCTCTTTCGTTTTATCAACGGTAGGGTGATGAAAGTAAAACCACTCATCTTGGAAGAAAGGGAGTGCCTGTTGTGCCCTTCAAGCACCAGCGCTTGCTGCGTCACGTTCTCGACACGAATGAGAAACATTTGGCTATCGGACATGAGCTTGACGCGCGCAGGTTGCCCTTCCGTCTTCAGCGATTCTTCTTGATACACCTCCCTCTGCCGCGCAGCGAACCAGGCATTGCCGGCGCAGCTCGCGATGGCATCGACTAGGAAGTACTTCAGGCGCTTGTCGGCTTGCGCGCTCAGGTCATTGACGGCGTGCAGATCTCCGTGAGACAGCAGCACTGCCACGGTACTGCCATGCTTGACGGTGAAGCCGCTGGGCAAGCTAGATGCCTCAGCCAAAAATGTGGGAGCGCCGGGCTCAGGTAAGCGAGTCCAGCAAGCACTGTCACTCATCTGGTTGACGTGTAGCTCCTTTTGCACGAGCCGTACTGCACGCTGCCGTCTAGCAGCCGACATAGACCTTGTCCTTGAAGCGATGTTGAGCTCCTCTCCGTTCTTGTCCTTCATCCACTCCTCCCCAACTCCAAACCTTGTCGGTTGCTGAACGACTCTTTAAAGCAGCTCAGTCTCCTTCCACCGCTGCAGCGCAAAACCTGCAGGGTATGACATGTTGCTTGATTCGACCTCCCTCTTGGCTGACAGGTAGAAGCGCTCTAGCATCATCTCACACACGGAAGGACCAATCTCGACCAACGGAAGCGTTCGATGCAGCAGCTCCAGCAGGCGATGCACCTTGGGATTCTCCCAAGTCCCGTCCGTAATGGAGAGCTGCTTCAAAATGCGCATCAGCTTCAGACCGGCGCCTTGAATTTCGCCTACGGTTGGCCTTGCTCGTACGGCAGGAGCTCCGTCAGCAGCCGCCGTAGGAAGGTAGAACAGATTGTTACAGAAGCCACGGAGCAGGCGAAGGGCTCTAAGGTAAGGAAAGTCCAAAGTGGACGCACCGTCCGACGCGTACGCGTCGGCAACTGCTTCTGGTGCCGCCGCCAGCAGAACAGCGTAGTAGGACGTTAAGAGCGTCGTACCGCCCAGCTTGTCAGGCTCAAAATGTTTCAGCAAGGACCGCCTGTGGCCACCCACCGGCATGGCCCGAAGCTTGCGCAGGAAGACGTCTTTGAGGCGTCCGTTGAGGTTGTTGAATGTAAGCCTGAGTGAGGATGACGTCAGGCAGTAGTAAAGAAAGTGGGAGGGCGCCACAATGACGTTCTCGTGCATTTCGAACGAGCCTGGACCTCTTGCACGCCACACGTCAACTAGCGGGCTTTCCTCTCGCGACAAAATGCCGTGTTGCAGCAAAGCCGCGGCCTTCTCCTTCGCATGCAAGGAGGGACAGCTCTCAATGGAGCATTGCACTACCATCGTCCTCTCTTGGACTCTCATGTGCCTTACGTCTAGAACGTCGAAAATGCCGCACGAGCATCTCGACTGGTCCCTCCTGGCTCCCTTGCACATTTTTGAAACAATTTTACAGCTTGCACAGTGCTCCGTTCCGGACGGACCAACTGCATGGGCGTACTTGGCTGCCATCTGGAAGTCGTAGACGCCCACATACGGCACGATGTGCACGAGCGCATCGCACTTGGCGCAGGCGTCGTACACTCCAACTCCGACCGTCGCCGCAAGAATGACATCGTTCATGATGGCCTTTCACCAGCGGTTTCAGATCAGCTCCGGGAGGTAAGTAGGCAAGGGGGCGGATAGACGATGTCATCAGGTGCAAGCGGACGTCATAGAAGCCGTCGTGGCCGTCCAGACTCCCCCTGCGACGTTTTGCGACGGAGAACTCATTGGAGTACCATGAGGCACACACACGACAAGGGTCTTTTTCCGGCAGAGACTCTCCATCTGTAGCAGCGGGCTCTTGGAGGCGAAGGGTGTCAGGCGTCCGTAGCAGCTTCCATCGAGGCACATCTGCGTTGTCCACCTGGTTCTTGATGTAGACATTTCCCACACGAGTGATGCGCAGGCAAAACACACCGGAGCTGGGGAAGTAGCCGCGCATGCTACCCCCGACCACTGCTGCCAGTGCTTCAGTTCAAGCTGCCACAGTGAAGTCCCCCACGCGTACCGGAGATGTGCTTGTGTCCGCAGCTTCCGTCAGGGCGACGTCACCAGCTTCTGCGATCCTAAAGCTGCTCAGCCTTGCAGAGAGCGTCATCTTACTTGTGATTTGCACTAGGACCGCACTTGACCGCGGAAAGAAGGTGTTGCGGAAGCGGAAGCCCCGTCTGTAGTTTGAGAAGGACTGCCGTCGAGCAGCTCTGATGTGAAACATCTCCGCTGGCGCCTCCACGGTCCCCAGAGCCGCGTCACCTCTGCCATGGAAGAGCCGTGTCGTCACCGGGTCGGAGAAGTCTCACTTGACGTGCTGCGAGAAGGTGATGAAGCGAATCCTTGCGTCGGAAATTCGCCGCGGTGGCTGCCCTCTTCGCGATGGGACAGTTCATTGCGCTGCGACGACTTCGTGCTCCGCTTCTTCAGCGGAAAGCTTGTCCCTGATATGTCGGAGCCGCCATTGCGATGGCCACCGCTCCGCTCCAGGAAACGAGTTCTAGACCTCACGTATGGCGTCGTACTGCCGTAGGGACAAGCGGGCTTTACCATAGAGATACAAGTAACACATGAAGACACGTCCTGAATCGAAAGGAGACGCATCCGAATTGATGTCAGACCCCCACGACTCCGACTCACTCGAGGAGAGCGAAGCGGTGTCGCTCATGTTTTCCTTGTCCTCCTCCTCGGAACTGCTCACTCGCGGAAGGACACGTCCTTCGTCTGCTGCTGCAGCTCCAGTCAGGTGCGGCGAAAGTCGTGATCCTCCAAAACGCCCATCGTAGTCGTACTCCGACGAGCTGCTGAACTGCATGGCACGGGTTGAGGCATGCCTCGAGCTGGCTGCTGCGTCGCGCCTGCCGTCCTTATCTCCCAGGGAAGACGAGGGGGTGTCCTGACCAATTGCTGGCATCGGTGCAAGCCCAGCGTCTTGTCCACGACGAGCGTCAGCATCGCGCGACAAAGCATCAGCTTCATCAAACCGAAAGTAGTTGGACCTCCGCTTCCGACGACGCGGTACACACATTGTGCAACTGGAAGGGAGCGACGTGCAAGCCTTCTGTCCTTCCGGCCGCGGACGGACCTTTACCCCAACTAGTCGCGTCAAGGGTCAGAGCGGGCCCGCGCTCAAGTCCGCTTCAGTTGCAACCGCCCAGATCGACCCCGCTCCACCCCCGCGCGAGCTGGCGACACGCCGCACTCCCCGGCTGCGCCACACACTCTCGAGGCCGCCGCGTGCGGGAACACCCACGGTACTGGTGTGCGCGTGCTCACACCGTCCCAGACGCCGTCTCTCCGGTTGACTGCGCTCAACCCCCGCGTTTTGTGGTGACACACCCTACTCGCCGGCTGCGCCACACCCTCTCGAGGCCGCAGAGTGCGGGCGCACCTACGGTACTGGCGTGGGCGGGTGCATCCACGGTACTGGCGTGCTCATTCTTAAACCTTGCCAGTCGCCATCGCCCCTGTCCACCGCGCTCCACCCCCAGGAGCAGAGGCGCCGCGCAGCGCATTGCGTGTGGCCACGCGCATCAGCACACGTCGTGCATGTACTGGCCCTCGGCGCTGACACGTTCAAAAGTCGCACAACACTTTTCATAATCGTCTTCTGAAGTCAAACACACCGACCAGCCCAAGACCCAGGCCCAATTCTCATAATGCGCTGCAGTCCTTCAAAGAACGGCTTCAGGAACTGTTCTGATGAATGAATCCTAGGACTGTTCTGCAGACTACTGCTGATCCCCGAAATTTGTCCTGGGGGACAGAGACAGAGACTGACTGTGAATAACAGCACTCTATTGGTCTAAAACGACAGTAAGAGGACATCGAAGCCAATAGAAAGCCCGCATTCGGTGCCAGGACCTTGCATCCGGCAGAACTCACTGTTTGTTGCCGCTTGATCCGATTTTCTTGGCACAGAGCAGGCTGCCCACGTGAGATCTCAAGATTCCCTACTGTCTCCTTGCCAGATGCGCAGACAAAAAGAGGAGCTGATGTTGATTTCCAGGCTGGATGGGCACATGTAAGCAATCAGGAGCACCAAGTCAGTCCCAGGGGCGCATCTGATTGGTGGAGAGAGTCGCGCCGCAAGTCTCTGTCCACCAAGACAAAATTCGGGGATCAGCAATACCTTGAGCTGCTGGAGAACTATCCATGGTATCATCCGTGTGAGCAATTATTGACATTATTCATCGTGTCGTCGAGGACCCGCTCCGAAATGCCCTCATTTGATTTGGGACTCGGTTTTTTAGCTTCTGAGGCGAATTGGTCGAATAGCTCATTATCTTATTCCTGCAGCGGCCATACACAATCTGAGAACTTCTCGCAAAGCACTCTGTGCAAGACACGGTCATTGGCTTGCAAGATTACTGGCGGAAGCTCTCAGCCAATAGTTTGATCGTGGCTGGTCGAATAGCCAATCAGACTTGATTTCTACGCTGTGTCGTCGGCTCTGCCTACCTTCTCTCTGTAACCGCTTTTGTTGTAGGTTAGCAATAACGAGAACGCACTGTATTTCCCATCGACAACCGATTTTCGATGGCTGCTCGATGGAGCCTTTGCGATGGACCTCTTTGCGAAACGATGGGACCGTCGATGGAAAATCTCTGCAACCGTTGTGGACATCCAGCGCTGACAACCCGCGTATCTGAGCGGTCAAGAGGGATTTGACTTTGCCCTCAGTACATGCCAAGAGAGAGTAAAATGCACACATACTTCTGGCATTCGTCGTCATCACGTCGTCAGGATCGGCGCCACCCGAGTCAACTTCAATCGGTCGCGCTCCCGACTGCAGGCTGTACGCGCCGGTGCGGGTGCGGTCTTTCTGGGATGCTTGTGCGTACTGGAGTGCGTCTGAAGGCAACCTATCGAGACAAGCACTGTGCTAACGTTGTATTCTTCATGCACACGGTGTTCAGCGACCCTTACAAGGTCGACTTCTGAGTTCCACCACATCAATTAAACAGAGCTAATATGAGGCACCAAGTCAGATCCTGTCGGCGTGGACCCTTGCGAAGAAGACGGATGCCATATTGGTCGTGGCGACGGTGAGGTGGACAACTCCGCAGCCACCTTAAGCTTTTACTGCTTCATAAGTTCTGATGACACGATGATCCAGAAGAACGGTCCACGTGTCATGTCATGGAGGCAGCGATTGTCCAACAGGACCCAACCGTCTGTTTCCGGCTCATCACAACTGGCCCATTGACATTTGACCACACCCCATCGCTTTGTCGACTGCGATGGGACCGTCAATGGTGAAATAAACGCCCATCGCAGGCCCTTTTCCGGGGTGCGATGCGCAATCGCAGGCTCGATATCCCCTCGATGGGAAATGTTCCGAAGGAGAAGATACGTATTCTATCCATACTGTATTGTCCCTGACGCGATTCTGGATCAATGACGCCCAAAGTGGGTCACCAGAATCGTCGATTCCAGCTTGTTTGGGCATTGTTTTTCCTCCCCACGAGCGCCGTTGCCTCGATATATGGCCGACCAAAGAATAAACATACCTGCAGGAGGTTCTAGGGAAGACGCTTCTGTTGGTGCCAGTTGCGCTCGTAGGCTCGAAAAAAAAGGGCAGTGATCGATGGGTTGAGCGTCGAAGTGCCGGAAACATTACGGATCAAGTCGATCTATCGGGACCAAGCTTGCTCTTGCGTGTCTGGTCGCCCTTTCTCGCTTGTGGCGGAAGTATGCGAGCGCGCGCGCATTCTCGCCGTAGCCTGCACTCCAAAGGCCGCAAGATACCCGCACAGGCATTTCGCTAGCCCTTCCTACCCCAGCACCACCTGTGACAGAAGTCTCGCGGCACACGGAGGCCCACCCAGCCACGCTTTCCGACCGAGTCGGCCACCTTACCCAACTTGAAATATGCGCCTGTTGCTTGCGGGCGCCAGCACACCGCCACCCACCGCCCACCACAACCCTCCCATCACTTCGCTACCTGCCCTCCTCTCGGACGAGC
>Ga0209187_1003824_pt1 | contig 12053 bp, 11 predicted proteins | sample BantaG_FD_187430 | JGI IMG/M metagenome (GOLD analysis project Ga0209187, IMG submission 187430) | Marine algal microbial communities from Bantry Bay, Ireland - BantryBay_4 metaG (SPAdes) (version 2) | ecosystem: Host-associated > Algae > Red algae > Unclassified | place: Bantry Bay, Ireland... | reverse complement strand
CGGGGCACATGAAGCAGCCAAAAGGCGAGGTGACGATGGAGATGTACTTTGCCGAACAGTACGCCTCGCCGCTGGTTTTGGCCGACGCGCTGAAGTTCGTGGAGGACAACAAGGACAAGCCGTTCTTTCTGTATCTGCCGTTCATCGAACCACACGTGGCGATGCATCCGCCCAAAGAGATCGTCGAAAGCTACCCGGAAGACTGGGACGACCGACCGTACCGCGGGCAGTGTGCCTACCTGCCGCATCCGCGCCCGCGCGCCGGCTACGCGGCGATGATCACCGACCTCGACAAGCATGTCGGCGCGGTGATGTCCGAACTCGAGAAGCACGGGATCGCCGACGACACGCTGGTGGTCTTTTCCAGTGATAACGGCACGACTCATCCGGCGGGCGGCGACGAGGTGTTCGGGATTGGCGGCGTCGACGCCGCCTTCTTCAACAGCACCGCGGGCTTGCGCGGCTTCAAGGGATCGGTACACGAGGGCGGTTTACGCGTGCCGCTAATCTATCGTTGGCCGGGCAAGATCAAGGCGGGTTCGAGCAGTGATTTTCCGACCTACTTCCCCGACCAGTTCGCGACCCTGTGCGAGGCGACCGGCTTGAAAACGCCGGACGCCGTCGACGGCATCAGCATCTGGCCAACCATCACAGGGCAGGGGACCCAGACCGAACGCAACCCGATGGTCTGGGTCTACCCCGAGTACGGCGGCCAAGTCGCGGTTCGCTTGGGCGATTGGAAAGTGGTGCGCAAAGATCTGCGGCGCAAAAACAAGGTCGGCGATTGGGAAGTGTACGACATCAAGAAGGACCGGGACGAGGCAAATGATCTGGCCGCGTCCGAGACGGCTGTCATCGAACGCGCCAAAGCCGTGCTGAAAGCCGAAATGGCCGACAACCCGCTGTTCCCCTTGGTGGTTCCGGGCGTGAACGCAGACTAAGGACGCCTTCCCAGTTCGGAACTCGACCCTTTTCTAACCGCCCTGATACGAAAATTTTTATCCGTCTCAACGCATCTCCGTTGGCTTTTGGACAACTCGACACCTTTCAAGATATCGATGTCTTGGGGACTGCGACATTCAATGGAACCTATGTTTTGCATCCAATGATGTGCAAGAGGTCCGAAGTCAGGTAGGTTTGCGGGTGTGAAGCGTGGCAGTAAACTCGTCGCTGTGACGGTAGTTTGCCGCCGCGCTCATACTCGTCGGCTTCCTTGACCGGATCGAGTCCGTCTTTCGGACGGCGCTAAAACTTTGGACGAGTAATCTTGTCCGCCTCGCGCCGGGAGCGTTCGAGGAAGCTTTCTTTTTTATACACGGCGGGCTGCGCGGGGGCTTGGGGTTGCACGACCGAACCCGACACCGGCACGGGGACCGGCACGTAGACGGGGTAGGGGCGATAGCGGTTGTAGGCGTTCTGGCGTTCGGCGCGGGCGAGCGCTTGTTCAGCCATCTCACGGCGACGCATTTCCTCAAGTCGCAAGGCGTCGGACTGGGCGGCATCGCGGCGCAGGCGCGCCATTTCTTCGCGTTGTTGGTTTTCAACGATGCCGCGGTTGCGGTCGGCGATCACGTCGGCTTTGAGGTCGTCGATGTCGATTTTGGGATAGCGGGCGGTGAACTCACGGAGGATGCGGAAGCGGTCTTCCCACGGCTTTTTTTGGTAGGCGGGGTCACGGCGCATGTCGTCCGCCAGTTGGGTTCCTTGCGCTTGCATCGCGTCGCGCGCGGCGTGGCGTGCGGGCACCAGCAGTTCGTCGACGTTGGTTTCCGGATAGCGTTGCTGGAACGACTCCAGGATCTCCACTTTACGTAGCGCCGAACTGGCAAGATAGGCCTCGTTGATTTTGAGGTCCGCCAACATGGTTTGACCCTCTTGGATGCGGGCTTTGCGTTCGGCTTCGAGTGCGCCGGCGCGTTTTTGTCGCATCGCAAGAGCGGCCGCCTGTTTCTTCTGGTAGGCTTCGTCGCTGAGGATCGTGGTCGAACTCACTTTGCCGTCGACCAGCACGACTTTGCCGCGCGGGTACATCATCAAGGCTTTGGTGCCGAGATCGGAGAACGCGGTCGGTTCGCCGAGTTCGCGCAGAACCTCGTTTTTGGTGTCGCCGATCTCGATCGACGAGGCGACCAGCGGGAGGGTGAACAAGATGGCCGGCGCAAGGAGGAGAAAGACGAAGGATCGTTTCATTGTTCCAGAGTACACCAGTTGCGCGCGTTTTTCTTCCATAAAAAGCACGGGAATCTTAGAGTGGGGCATGAGTGATCCTTCACAACCAAACGCCCCTTGTTCGAATCCGCCGCAACCCCTCCGCTTCGCGATCGCGCAGCTCGACGAATTGGATCCCGTTCGTTGTCCCTGCGGCTATTCGCGGCGCGCTTTTGCCGACGTTCCCGATGCGCCTGCCTCAGTGCACATCGTCGACATCGAGGAGGACAGCCGGGTGCATTACCACAAGGTCATGACCGAGCACTACATTGTCTTGGAAGGGGAAGGACATATCGAACTCGACGGCGAACGGTTTCCATTGCGTCCGATGATGTCGGTGATGATCCGGCCGGGCTGTCGGCATCGCGCGGTCGGCACGTTGCGCATCTTGAATATTCCAGTGCCGGCCTTTGATCCGGCCGACGAATGGTTTGATTAAAAACTGAGGATAAAAAAACCTGACAGGAAATCGTTCAAAAAGTGGTGACAGCTTTTGTGCGATTTCATGAACAATCCGGCCCGCTGAACCGTCTTACTCGACAAGATGATCACAAAGGAATCACTCAAAGACCTGTACATCCGCCCCGCCGATGAAACCGATTTATGGGACTTGGCCGAAATCCACCGCAGTTGCTGGCAGGAGGCCTTTACCGGCATTCTCGAACCGGCCTATCTCGACAATCTCACGCCCGACCACGAGGCCGAGATGTGGCAACGCCGCTTTCGTTCGAAGTCGTTCATGAAGTCGCTGCACGTTGCCGACCACCATGGCTTCACCGTCGGCTATCTGGTCGCCCGTCCCTCGGTGCGCAACGGCGAAGGCGCCGGCATCAGCGAGTGGATGGAAATTTCCGAGTTCTACGTCTGCCCGACCTACTGGCGCATGGGCGTGGGTTCGAAAATGATGGAACTGGTCGGCGGCACCATTCTCGCCAACGGCTACGACAAGGCCTGCCTGTGGGCGCTCCGCGATGCCGAAAGTTCCCGTCTGTTCTACGAGAACAACGGCTGGAGTTTGGACGAAAAAGTGCGCGGTCGCACCGACGTTGGTTCGCAGGAAGTGGGCCTGGTTCGGTACACGCTCGAAATGTAGGGCAGCCGAAGTCGTCGTCGCTCCGGGTCTCGTTATACATGCCACCGGCGCGGAGATTTCGGTAGAGAGCGGCCATGAACAATGTCGTCCTGTGCTTTTCCCTCCTGTTCGTATTCTTCCTTTCCGCTCGGGCTTCGTTCGTAGCCGAACGCCGCCCGAACATCGTTGTTATCATGGCCGACGACATCGGCTTTGAATGTTACAGTGGCTACGGCAGCGAGTACTATCAGACGCCGCATATCGACCGCTTGGCCCAAACCGGCGCGCAGTTCACGCGCGCCTACGCGAATCCGATCTGCACGTCGTCGCGCGTGAAAATCATGACGGGCCGGTACAACTTTCGGAACTACACCAACTTCGGCAATCTCAATCTCACGCAAAACACCTTTGGCAAGATCGCGCAAAAGGCCGGGTGCTCCACGGCGGTCGCCGGATAAGTGGCAACTGAGCGTCGGCAATCTCGACGGTCCGAACCAAGCGGGCTTTGACGAGTACTGCCTTTGGCATTTTGCCAAAGGCACGCCGAGTGAAAAGGTGAAGGTCGCGCCGGAGTTTAAGGATAATGCGGCCGGTTCAAGTCGCCCCGTCTCTATCAAAATGCATCGATGGTGCCCGATACCGAGAACAGGTACGGTCCAGATATCGTCTCTGATTTTCTATGTAATTTCACTGTGATCCCACAATTGCACCTCCGGTGCGAGTCGACCCCAAGCCATAGGATGGCGAACCCGTGCCACACGATGGCAAACCCTTGCCATAAAGCACGAGAGGTCCGCAGGACCAACCAACGAAAAACCAAATACTAAAAACCAAATACCAGATCACTGTGATCCCACAATTGCACCTCGGTGCGAGTCGACCCCAACGGGGTCCTTTCATCATAGCCTGTGGGTGAAGGAGGCACGACTGAACCCCAGGTTGAGGGCCGGAGAATTGATCGACCGGTCTGCCGCTCGGTTCGAGATTCCGATTCCGGTCCGGTCGAAATGAAGACAGCCCCGCGCGTCCAAAAGTGCCACTGCTACGCGGCTTTGGTGGACCCATAGGAAAATGGAACAGGCGGCACAGACCGTTCCTTCCCGGTAAAAACCACGATTTCATGGCCAGATTTTGGCCCTATGGGATCACAGTGATGTGATTTCATCCGGCGGACGACGCGTCAAACCCCCGACAAACCGTTCGTCGCCTACGATCCAATGATCTTGATGCACTCTCCCTTCGTTCCGACGCCAAACAGTCCGGACTGGGAGAAGACAGACAAATCTCGCAAGCCGCTGGAGCACCTTCGTGACAGGGTGCATTACAAGGTCCCCGCCCACTGGCTCGAACAGCGCCCGGTGACCGGCGCCGAGGCGGACGCGCGGCGGGCCGCGATGCAATCGGTGCTCGACCGAATCCTTGCGGATGCGGCGAACGACCGGAATCAGTTCGACAAGCAGAAGGGCGAAAAGAAGTCGAAGCCGAAGAACGAGAAGCAGGCAAAATAAGACCCCACGCCGCCGGTGACGCCGAACAGTTTCGGCTTTCAGCCAAGCGGCGGGATTGGTAGGATGAGCGATGCGTCTCTTGGTTCTGCACATCCTAGCTTCTCTCGCTCTCATCTGTTCCTCGGTCGTCGCCCAAGAATCCACCGCGACTCTCGATTTCAACAATGCGCCCACGAACCTCGATTGTGGTTCGGCTTGGGTGGAGGAGACCTTCAGTTTGCTCGCGACGAACCACAGCCAAGGCGGATGTTCAGTCGGAAATTTTGACGGCGAAATTTTTATCGGAGCCGGCCAGATTCGCGTCGATCTAAGTGGGCGGGTGGTCAGCCAAATCGAGGTCGATATCATCGACTTCTGCGGCAACGGCTGCACCAGCGCATTTCTCACCCAGAACGGCAACACCTTGGCCACCCTCGAGAACCAACTGGTAAGCGAACCCGAGACACTGACCTTCGACGGACCCGAACTCGCCACCGCCACGGACTTGCGGATCCAGTCCTTTGAGGCCGCCGTGGTGCAGATTCGGATCACCTACAGCGAGGTCGGCCCGGCGGGTCCGGTGCTGGAAATCATTCCCGATCCGGCGGCGGGGCCTGCTACACCAAATGCCTATGTGTTATGTTGGACCGACTCGTTCGGCACCCAGCTGGAACGCTCTCTGGACCTGCAAATCTGGGAGATTGTCCCAGCCGCGGAAATCTCGGTCACCGGCGCGAAGGCCAGTTTTTCAGTCACGCAAACCATTGCCCACAGTCCCGTGACCTTCGGTCGGTTCTTTTATCGATTGGTCGCCGACGACATTGGGATTCCCGAATAATGATGGAACCCGACCTCGAACTCGAACGAGCCCTGATCGCAAAAACGCGCATGGGCGACACCGAAGCCTTCGGCGATTTGGTGCTGCGTCACCAAGCCCGTTTGCGCGCGTTCGCAGCGCGTTATGTCGGCTCGAGCGATGATGTTTATGATCTCGTTCAAGATACCTTCTTGAATGCTTACCGTTCGCTCGACCGATTCGATGAAAGTCGTGACTTCGGCAAATGGCTGCGCGGCATCTGCCGCAACCGGATTTTGAAATACTACCGCGAGAGTTCGAACCGCTCCAAGCGGATGGAATCGATCACCGCCGTGCTGCAACAAAAACTCGAAGCGGAGACCTTGGTGGACGACGGTGCGATCGACCGCATTGAAGCCATTCGCGCCTGCATCCAGGAACTCAAAGGCGAACACCGCGAACTCATTTTGAACCGCCACTTTTACGAGAAAGCGGTCAAGGACATGGCGCTCCAGTTGAACAAAAGTGCTGCCTCGGTTTCGGTGAACTTGATGCGGATCCGCGCCAAGTTGCGGCTGTGCTATGAACGCCGGATGCAAAATCCGGCCGCGCGCTAGCGATTTCAACCCGGTACAAGCGGTGGATGTGGAGCAGGACAGCGACGCGCTGAGCGCGATGGCTTGTTATATCGACATGAACCCGGTTCGGGCCGGGCTGGAAGAGGATCCGGCGATGTACCGCTGGAGTGGCTATGGGGCCGCGTCCGGCGGGGTCGAGCAGGCGCAGGCCGGTTTGATTCGCTTGTACGAGGTCGATAGTACGCGGGCGCTGGGTTCGGGGCTGAAGCTCCCGGAGAACGGCACCGCTGGTGCCGGTTCTGCTGCTGCAGGTTCTGCGGGAGACCGTTCTGCGGGAGATGGCGACGTTGCTGCGGATCGCGCTACCCGCTGGAAGGACGTGGCGGCGCGTTATCGGATGTTGGTGTTCGAGACGGGGGTTCGCAAATCGGACGCCTCGGGTCGGACGACTCGTCCGGGGTTTTCGCGCGAGCAGATCCAGGAAGTTCTTGATCGGGTGGGCTTGTTGACCATGGCGCAGTTTCTGCGTTGCCGGTCTTCGTATTTCAGTTCCAGCGTCGCGTTCGGCAGCCAGAAGTTCATTGAAGAGATCGAACCGATGTTGACCAAGCAGTTCGGCTTCAAGAACAACCGCGAACCGCAATCCATCGAAGAAGCCGACACCGATTTCAAGGTGTTCCGACGACGACGACGAAGGCGGGGCCGCGTTCGGCCCTCCTGAGCCGGGTTCCTCGAGTTCTCGGCCAGATTCCTCCCCTCACATCCAAATTTAGTTCTTAGCCGCGGCCCAGTCTGATCACAATTTCAGGCTGGGCCATTTTTCGTTCGAAATCGGCAGTTTCGAGACCTGAATCTGGCTGATCTGAATCGGATTTTGAGCGATTCTGAGGGAGCGCGATGCCGGGCATTACATTTTGGGGATATGATACGCTTCTCTCATATTCGGAGGGCTGTCCCCCGTGAGCGCAGCGAATGAGCGCAGCGAACGCCTCCCGTGAGCGCAGCGAACGCCCGCGAACGCCAAGTGAACCGCCTCTAATCATTGATCTCTCTAATCATTGATCTCAATCACCCGGTATCCGAGCCCGACCCAGTCGATAGGGTCCCAGAGAACCTTTGCTGAGAATCCACGTGATGGAGGCAGTGGGTGCTTTTCTGTCGCTGAGTTAAGCTTCTTACTCCATGACTTGTCGATTGATTTCATAAGCACGACCTCATTTGAGTGACTAAGCTTATCAAGGAAACCCAATTCAGACAAGAGAGCTCTAGATTTACGAGGCGAAAAATATCCGTCGTCATGCAATGGGATAAAAGGCTCTTCACTTTGAGACAAACGCCACTGAGGGTTTATCGAGTAAGGCCGTCGCCAGAGACCCGTAAAGTAAACCCCGGACTTTTCCCCAGCCAACCTGACGAACACGGTCTCAACGACGCTAGTCTGAGATGGTATGTAAATAACGTGTTCCGCAATAGTTACGATGTTCGTTACATCATTCACTGCGGCCAGCTTTTCCAGATCAGCCCTTTCGATATTTACGACTTGCCCATAAGAGAACCCGGTAGAGACCAAAAACATTACAGCTAATAATATACTTTTCATTGAAATCATTTCGGCCTTGGCCAGTGCGTGGGAAAAGGAGAAGGATCAACGAGTTGGAAGCCTGGAGCCGAAAATGCAGGTAGTGGCGCAGGTTTTCGATGCAATGGCCACTCACTCAAATCTATATCGCGATCTTCCGGTGTCCATCCTCTTCGATTTGGACAATTCTTGCTAAGGTAGGCTATTCTACCATGTGTTATTCTTGTGTTGTACTCCCTGTCCACGAGTAGTTGATCACCCCTAGGCGGAAGCCTTCTTTCTGCCGGGCGTCGATGGAGGCTCATGACCCTAGGAAACTCTGCCCTGGCCGGAATGACGTTATTAACGTAAGTTATCGCCCTTTCTTCGAGCATGTTTCCGTAATGTTCCGACGGGGTATTCCGCAAGAGTTGATAGGCCTCGTCATCTACGTGATCAAGTGCATGTACAATCTCGTGCAAGAGTACTTCGTGAAGCCTAGAAGGACGTAGTTGTAAACAATTAGTGAGATAGTTGTGATTGAAATTCATCGGAATTTGAACTTCTCGTCGGGCCGGTCTATATACTGGCTGCTCTTCGGGCAGATCTCCATGTACCATCTTGATATTGATGCGTCCATGGGGTAATTTTTCCGATTGTTCGAGAATTTTATTGCGAACCTTTCGGGGCAAATCTTCCCAGATCTTCAAGAATCGGTCACCTTGGGCCACATCTATGGCTGTAGGTTCAGCATTTCTGACCACGCTGCCATCATTCTTGATGGTTACTCTTCCTCCATGGGGAAGATCAATAAATATTTCCAAGCCGTGTATGTCGACTCCATTTGGCGCCATATTTTGGATAAACGAACTTAAGTTGATGCCCCCCTCCTCCAATATTGGGTCTCGATTAAGCCACCTACCGAGGTTTGAATTATAGCTTCGGAGGGCAAAGGGAATTAATTGAGATTCTACATCATAATACTTGGTACTGAACTTAATCGCTCTGTGGCCAAGAACCGTCTGTTCTGAGAATTCAACAATACCACCGAAGGTGCCATACTCATAGATTGCCGCGAGATGGCTGAATGTGTCGATGAGCTGGCCGACGTTGCCGTTGGCGTCATAGGTGAGGTGATAGGTGTTGACGGTGGTGGTGTCGAAGGTGTGCTCGCGGAGAAGCCCACCGACGCCGCCTGCGCCTTGCATGGTGCCGGAGAGGTCCAGACCCCAGTCGTAGTGGACGGTGTTGGTTTGGGTGGCGAGTTGCACGGTTTCTTCGATGATGTTCCAGCCATCATACCAGAACAGGCGGGTTTCGGAAAGGGACCAGGTGCCGCTCCAGGTGGAGACGCGTTTGCGCCAGCGGCGACCGGTGGCGTCGTAGTCTGATTGGACCCTTTTTTCGCCGTTGGTGAGGCTGATCGGGGTGGAGGAGATGAGGCGGTTCTGGCCGTTCCAGGCGTGGATGAAGCGGGCGTCATCGATGGTGTTGCCGTCGGCGTCGTAGGTCGGATTTGAAATTCCGGATGTCGCAGTCTGGTTTGAGATGCTGGTGTATTGGTTGAGCTCGTTGGACTGGTAGTGGGTGGTGTCGGTGCCTTCGGTGGCGGAGATGCGGTTGCCGAGTTCGTCGTAGTGGTAGGCGCGGTTTTCCGCAGTGACGGGCGTATTGGTGTCGCTGTGGTCGAGGCCGAGGTATTTTAGGGTGCGGGTGACTTCGGAACGGGGGTTGTAGCCGATGAGGTTGTAGCCGTGGTCGCCGAAGGCGGTGCCGCTGGTGGTGATGGAGGTGCGACGGCGGATCGCGTTATAGGTGTAGGCGTAGCGGCTAATGAGGTTGGCGGGAACTGGATTGAGGCCGAACCCGTTGACCACGGCGGTCTTCACGTCGCGGTTGGGCTCGTATTCGTAACGGGTCACGAGGCTGGGGCCTTTGTGGACGCGCTCAAGGAGATGGGAGTTGGTGAGATAGTGGTAGGTGGCGGTGGTGGGCTGTTCTCCGTGCTGGGTCGTGAGGGTCTTGAACCGGCCGACGGGGTCGAAGCCGTAGTCGATGTGGTAGTCGTGATCGCCGCCAGTGAGGCGGATGCCGGCGGGGCGTCCGGGGAGCGTGTCCTGATTCGTTTCGTAGTCTCGGTGGAGGGTACGGACGTCGGCGGGTTTTCCGGTGATCGCAGAGCGATCAAAGGTTTCCGTGAGGAGCTGGAGGGTGGAGGAATACCCGTTGGTGGTGGTGCCGGATCCGTCGGTGGTGGTGAGGCGCTGGCCGGCGCGTCCGTAGGTGTGGGCGACGTCGGGGGTGATGGCGTCGGAGTAGTCGATGCCGGTGAGTTCGCCGGTGGCGGGGTCGTGGGTGTAGGTGGTGACGAGGGCGTTGCCGTTGGTGTCGGTGCGGGCCCAGGTGCGGGTGGCGAGGCGTCCGGCGGTGGTGTGGGTGTAGGTGGGGCCTTTGCCGTCGGCGTATTCTTTGCGGTCGAGCAGGCCGGTGGCGGAGTTGTGGTGCCAGGTGGTGACGTCGGCCTGGGGGAGCGGGCCGGCGGGCCAGTCGGGGGTGGACCAGAGGGCGGGGTTGGCGCTGCGGTAAGTGTGCAGTTCGGTCATGGCGCCGAACTCGTCGTAGACGTGGGGCGAGCGGATAGGTGCCGCTGCCCCATTTGTGGGTTGGGCGGCCGCGTAGGTCGTAGGCGGTGTGGATGGTGTTGGTGAGCGGACCGGTGATGGTGAGGCGTTCGCCGGTGATGGGCGGTGCGACGTTTCGCTCGTAGGTGAAGGTGGTGGCGTCGAACGATCAGAGGGTTTGAACAGCGGTTGCGCGGCGCCTGATTTTATATCTGTACATAACAGCATACATCATTTATATACAGAACTGTAATCCCATGCGGAAACCTCGACCAAATTTCCCACGCCCTTGTTTTGTACACCTGATCAACCGGACGGTGAACCGCGAGTTTTTGTTCGGCGATAAGGAGAAGGAATTTTTTGTGGAGTTGATGCGGCGGGTCGAGGCGTTCACTGGCTGCACGGTGCTGACCTTTGTCATCATGAGCAATCACTACCATATCCTGCTGGCCGAGAACGCGATGCCGGAGATCGATGATGCCGAACTGCTGGCGCGGATGGAGGCGCTCTACGGCGCGGAGCACACGACGTTCAAAGAGGATAAGGAATGGTTGCTGATGTGCCGCGAGGCCGGGATGGACCATGCGGCCGAGGAACTGCGGCAGAAGTACCTGGCGCGGATGCACAATGTGGCCGGGTTCATGCACTGTTTGAACCAGCGCTTTGCCGAGTACATCAACCGCACGAAAAAGCGGACCGGCCATCTCTGGGGCGATCGCTACAAGTGGGTCGATGTGGAGCGCGACAGTGACGCCTTGAGCGCGATGGCGTGCTACATCGACATGAACCCGGTTAGGGCCGGGTTGGAAGAGGATCCGGCGATGTACCGCTGGAGTGGCTACGGGGCCGCGTCCGGCGGAGTCGAGCAGGCGCAGGCCGGCTTGGTCCGCTTGTACGAGGTTGATAGTACGCGGGCCTTGGGGTCGGGGTCGAAACTCCTGGAGGACGACACCGCTGGTGCCGCTTCTGCGGAAGCTGGCGACGGCGCGGCTGCCCTCGCCGACCGCTGGAAGGACGTGGCGGCGCGTTATCGGATGTTGGTGTTCGAGACGGGGGTTCGTAAATCGGATGCCTCGGGTCGGACGACACGTCCGGGGTTCTCGCGCGAACAGATCCAGGACGTTCTTGACCGGGTCGGCTTGTTGACCATGGCTCAGTTTCTCCGTTGCCGGTCTTCGTATTTCAGTTCCAGTGTCGCGTTCGGCAGCCAGAAGTTCATCAAAGAAATCGAACCGATGTTGACCAAGCAGTTCGGCTTCAAGAAGAGCCGTGATCCGCAATCCATCGAAGAAGCCGACACGGACTTCAAGGTGTTCCGACGACGACGAAGGCGGGGCCGCGTTCGGCCCTCCTAAGCCGAGTCCTTCGAGTTCTCGGCCAGATTCCTCCCCTCACATCCAAATTTAGGTTCCTAGCCGCGGCCCAGTCTGATCACAATTTCAGACTGGGCCATTTTTCGTTCGAAATCGGCAGTTTCGAGACCTGAATCTGGCTGATCTGAATCGGATTTTGAGCGATTCTGAGGGAGCGCGATGCCGGGCATTACATTTTGGAGATATGATACGCTTCTCTCATATTCGGAGGGCTGTCCCCCGTGAGCGCAGCGCAACGGTGTCCAATAATTTCTAAGAAAACTCCCCGTAGAGCAGCCTCAAGTTGGCCACAGATTCCGCGTACGAAGTTCCAAGTGATAAGTGTCGCTTGACCCAGCGGATAAATTTGCAGCCGATCTG
>Ga0209187_1003822_pt1 | contig 12063 bp, 6 predicted proteins | sample BantaG_FD_187430 | JGI IMG/M metagenome (GOLD analysis project Ga0209187, IMG submission 187430) | Marine algal microbial communities from Bantry Bay, Ireland - BantryBay_4 metaG (SPAdes) (version 2) | ecosystem: Host-associated > Algae > Red algae > Unclassified | place: Bantry Bay, Ireland... | reverse complement strand
GATGAACCATTCTTCAACTGTACCGATGCGCTTACCTGAAACGAACTTGATGGTGAGCGAACCGTCGGCTACGATTGTCCCAATCGAGAGTCGATGCCGCATTGCGATACGCTTACTGGTAACTTTATAAATACCTCCTTCGATGATGACTTTATTGTACTCGTCGTAGGCATCGAGGGAGTCGCCACCCGTGGTGATATAGCTGAGGCACCAAGCCCACTCATCTTCCGAAACACTACTAAACGAAAATGTCTTTCTGATCTCTTGGTAGATGACCTTCGGATCGAAGCCGTCGGACACGGCGAGTGTCACGAGGTACTGCACGAGCACATCAAAAGAGCGAATGTAGGGAATGCGATCTTCGACTATATTCAGTTTAATGGCGCGACGTAACGCTGCCGATTCGATAAGCTCTAGAGAGTGCGTAGGCACAAAATATATCTTACTCGTCGCCCCTGGCTGATGACCAGATCGTCCCGCTCGCTGCACAAATCTAGAAACTCCTTTGGGGCTACCGATCTGCACGATGCTATCCACAGGACGAAAGTCAACCCCGAGATCCAAGCTCGAAGTACAGACTACGGCTTTGAGATTCTCGTGGTGTAGCGCATCCTCTACCCAGTCTCGTAGCTCGCGGCTGATGGAGCCATGGTGCATAGCGATCTGTCCCGCCAGATCAGGGTCTAGGTTGAGCAGATTCTGATACCAGATCTCGCTTTGTGCACGGGTATTGGTGAAGATGAGGGTACTCTTGCTATTATAGATGACAGGTAGCACTTTCTTGAGCATAGATAAACCCATGTGACCTGCCCATGGAAATTTTTCGATCTTATCTGGCAAAAGGGTTTCTACTTGAATCTCTTTTTTGATATCGGCTTTGATGACTTTGACTTTGCCGCTGTTCATCAGGTCGGCTAATAATATATCGAGTGCTTCGTCAAGATTTCCGATGGTAGCGGAGATGCCCCAAACTTTGAGCGTGGTATTGAATCCTCTGATACGCGAAAGTGCCAACTCCATCTGTACCCCTCTTTTGGAACCGATCAATTCGTGCCACTCATCTACTACTACGGATTTAAGATTACCAAAATAGTCCTCGTAGTTTTTGGATGCCAGTAGTAGGTGCAAACTCTCAGGCGTGGTAATCAGAATATGTGGTGGTTTTCTTTTTTGCTTTTGACGATCCTTAGGTTTGGTGTCTCCCGATCGGATAGCGATATCCCAATCCAATCCAAAATCTTCCGCGACCCGCTCTCCTGCGATTTTAATTTCTTTCGCTAGCGCACGGATCGGCGTAATCCAAATAGCTTGTAGACCCTTGGGCTTTTCTTTGGCTTGTAGATATTCTAATAGTATGGGAACAAAGAGGGAATAGGTTTTTCCAGAACCTGTAGGGGCATTGACTAGACCAGAGTGACCATCCAGATAAGCTTCCCACGTTTCGATTTGAAAATCAAACGGCTTCCATTTTTTTTTCTTGAACCAAGCGAGTCCTTTTTTAATGTCTGCCATAAGTAATGTAAAAAATAATCTAAATGTTAGGTTGAAGAATATGATAATTAATTTAAAATCCTGAGCGCAGGGACTTCACACTTCGAGATATTGGTCGCATCTCTTTCATGTTCTTTTTGGCATCAAAAAGAAATATGAATGAATAATGCGTAGCAATTTTGATTCCGTGGTACCACGGAATCAAAATAATGAATGAACCGATCCCGAGTACTCGGGAGAGGCATGACCCTTCTCCTATTAAAATCCTTCTAGCTGTCGCAAGTTTGGAACAGTTCCTTTCCAATTTTGACCCAATGTTCAAAATTACTTCGTAACGGTCAGTCTTACTAAACGCTTCAATACTGGGTGTCTTCTCCTTGGTTGAATCTTGCTTTAAAATTGATTGTTCACTTCTAACTTTAGAAATCTAAATCTACACATAGTTTTTACTCTCAACCAAGGCGTAACTGATAGTCCATAAAATCATTACGGGGTAATCCGAGCATCAGGAATCATAGCTTCGTATATGACGCTTTGAATCTTGGGTCTAAAGTCCTCTTTCCCCAGTTTATAGTTAAACATCGAAGGATAGGTTCGGTTTGATAAGAAGATATAAATTATTTGATTTTCTGGATCTGCCCAAGCAGCGATTCCCGTAAAACCAAGATGACCAAAGGTGGATCGGCTAGCGAGCTCTGAAAAATTTTGGGTTTTATCTTCATCCAATTCGAACATATCAAAGCCCATGCCTCTGCGTGTACAGTCAGGACAGCGTGTGGTAAATTTGAATACCGTCTCTGGATTAAAATACTGCACACCTCCATAGTAGCCATTATTGAGTAGCATCTGAAATAGGATAGCAACATCGTTGGCATCCGCAAAAAGACCAGCATGACCACTGACGCCTCCCCACATGGCAGCGCCCATGTCATGGACATAGCCTTGTACAGTTTGCGCTCTAAAGTAGTCGTCTTTTTCTGTTGGGGGGATGCGATCTAAGGTGAATTTTTCGGAAGGGTTGTAGCACATCGTTTGCAAACCAAGTTTGTCATAGATTCTGTCCTTTACATAATAGTTGATAGGTGTGCCGCTGACTTCTTGGATCATATCCGCTAGTAGGTAGTATCCCAAATCTGAGTACTTATATTTCTTGGTGGTTCGCATATCCGAATCATAAATTCTTTGTCGGATCGTATCTGGATAATCCTTGCGCAGGTAAAGATTTTTGGCTACATGAATTGGAAATTCAGGACTATAGGTCGTCTTGTAAAACTTGCTGCTAGGTCTAGCTTTCTTTCCTTTCCCTTTTTTAGTAATAGTCTCTTCATAAAATTTTAACCACCCCTGTAGTCCCGAATGATGACTCAAAACTTCTCCCACTGTGATACTAGACTTGTTGGTATTTTGTAATGTAGGTATATAATCAGCCATCCGATTTTCGAGAGATACTTTTCCTTGTTCATATAGATCCATGGTGCCGAGAGTGGAAGCGCAGGCTTTTGTCAAAGATGCCAGATCCCAAATATCATCCACCTCGGTTGCTCTTTGTTTGGTGTATGTATGATAACCGTATGCCTTTTCGAAGATGATTTTCTTGTCCTTTACGACCATGACCGCACAACCTGGCGTAGCCTTCATGGCAACTGCCGCATTAGCAAGAGAGTCGATGCCGTGGTGTAGAACGTAGCTATTAAGACCTACCCGTTCTGGCAGATCATAACCGAGTCTATATAGATTGGGGGTGCTAAAACCTTGACCAAATACGGCCTTGGGAGAAGCGGTGATGGGTAGTTTTCCACGCATAGATACGGCACCGAACAACGCCTGAGCAGCGACGTCTCTCGCGATGTCGTCATCCTCATAGGCACAGACCAACCATTCATTGTTGTCAAAATATTTTAGGGAATAAGGACTCCCAAAAACGACCAATACCACTTTAGTTTTTGCAGCGATTCCCTTGATTATTTTTTTTTCCGTTTCGGAGATACCATATTTTTTAGAAGAATAGCTACTCATGTCATGTAGGCTAATGATCACCTGGTCGTACTTGCTGAGCTTTTCGATCAAACTACTAGCTGATGCATTCTCCTTTTTAGCTTGGAAATGGCTGACTTGTGTATAGCTACTCAGCCTCTTTTGAAAAAGATTGTTTTTATCGGCACCTAATGCGAGGCTGGCAAATTTAGTACCCTTTAAATTTTGAAAAGGAAGTACATTTCCTTTGTTGCGGACTACAGTCATAGCCGATTCGTAGAGCTTCCTTTTGAGGATGATTGCTTCAGGAGTTTCGAGATCACGACGGACATTTTGTTCAAATATAGTCGGCGTCTTATTTAGTTTGTATTTATACTTAGCGTACAAATTTTTCTTCACAGCAGCATCTAGTATGCCCATCGGCAGTCTGCCATCTTCCACGTATTTTTTGATCGTGGTGACAGAGAGCGCAACATCTTCAGGTAGTAAGAGTACATCGTTACCTGCGATCAGTGCCATTGCTTCCAACTCTCCAGAAGGGAAGTGCTTTGTGACTCCCTTCATCCCCAAACCATCGGTGATGATCAATCCATTATAATGAAGTTCATTTTTCAAAATATCAGTCACTGTTTTCTTGGATAGGGTAGACGGCAAGTTTGCGGTAGAGTCGATAGATGGGATGTGCAAATGCGCTACCATCATGCTTTCTATACCTTGCTCCGCCAATACTTTGAAGGGGTACAATTCTAAACTGTCTATTCTACTGCGAGGATGATTGATCAATGGCAGATCGTAGTGCGAATCCACATCCGTATCACCATGCCCAGGAAAGTGCTTGGCACAAGCCATGATCCCGTTGTCCTGCATCCCCTTGGCATACATATAGGACTTGCTACTCACATTCAAAATATCCTCCCCGAACGAACGTGTATTGATCACAGGGTTGTTGGGATTATTATTCACATCTGCTACGGGCGCAAAATTTATTTGCGCACCGACTCGCTTCAGTTGACGCGCGACGTCTTTACCCATATCGTAGATGAGGCGATTTTCTTGGATTGCACCCAGCGTCAACTGATGTGGAAAACTCAGACCATCTTCCTTAAATCTCATTCCCAATCCCCACTCCGCATCGATAGAAATGAAGAGTGGTGTCTTCGCCAGCTTCTGATATCGATTGGTCAGTTCCACCTGCTTTTCTGGTGTCCCCTGAAAAAAGGTAAGCCCTCCAATATGATAATCCTTGATATAAGTCTCTACTTGTTTATAGTGCTTTTCATCCTTATTTGAGTAGGCGCGAATCCACATGAGTTGACCGATCTTTTCTTCGATACTCATTTGGTTGAAAACGCTGTTGACCCATGCATCCGCGGCAGGGTCTGCAGCGGACTGAGACCAAACTGTGGATAAATTGCCTAAAAAGAAAAAAAGAAAAATGCTTAGTGCACGCATCATAGTGTTCATTATATAATCAGTGTAGCGAAGGGTTTAGCCTCCTCTGTAAATTTGCTTCTAGCGTTGCTTCAACACATTCGGATCCAGCGCAACCGCCTTCTGTCTGAAGGACTCCGCTTTTTGAGTGTCACCCGCCTGCCCGTATGCATTCCCGAGGTTCAACCAAGCCGCCGCCGAGTTGGGCTGCAAGGTAGTCACTTTGGTGAAGTAAGAGATGGCTTTATTCGAATTTCCACTCATACCATAAACGACGCCAAGCAGGCGAATAGTCTCTAGGTCTTGTGGATTTGCTTGCTCCGCCTTGGTTAGATACGCTAAAGCCTTATTCAGATCATTCTTTTGCTCCCCATAGTAACGACCCGCGCTACGATAGGTGACGGCCAAATTACTATTGGCATCGACATAGTTGGGATCTATACTCAGCGCATGCTCATAGTAGGAGATCGACTTATCATAATCTTGTAGATAGTTGTAGGCATTCCCTAGCAGCAGATATGCATTCTTATAATTGGGATGTATTTTGATTGCCTGATTCAGATGCCCGATCGCTTTGTTGATCATCGCCTTGCGCTTGGTCTCATCTTTTTCGTCTACAGATTTAGTGACCAATTCACCACCCACCGAATTTTGCAGCTTAGCACTATTGACCGAGATATCTGCATCGTTGACGAAGAGTGTCATGTTATTATACCATATTGGATTTCTTGCCACCGTCATTACTCCAAAGACAAGAGCCACCACACCTACGATCCCAAGCGGTATACGATAATTAGAAAATGAAATCAACTTCTCTCTTTTTATCTTCACAAATAGCTGATGCAGCAAGACCGCCACCACGAAACAAAATCCTACCGAAGGCATAAATATAAATCGCTCCGCCATATTGGTACCCACAGGAAATAGCAAATTCGAAACGATAAACAAAGTCCCGATATAATACAGTATCCCAAATCCCAAGATGTTTTTCTTCGCGCTCAACATCAGTCCATAGACCAACAGTCCGAGGTGCAAGACCACACTCAAGATCGCCTGCCAATTACCAAAATTCATGATCGCAATATGACGAGGATAGTAATCGTGCGTCAGTGGATAAGGCACCACCAGCAATTGCAAATACCTCAACAGAGTATAAAATATGGTCGCCAGTCTTTCCCCTCCCGAAAAAGGAACATACCCATTCCCTTGTATCTTGATGAATGGATTATTCATCATCTCCGTCGGCGGATCTCCACCTACATCAAATCCAATCACCGCCGTCCTCACGATCATAAACAGCACCGTAGGCACCAAGAGCGGCAAAGACTTCACAATTGCCTCCCCCAGATTCGCCTTCGTAAAAACAAACAGCATCAAAGGCACCACTCCCAAAAACGTAATCGTATTTTCCTTCGAGAAGAGCGCGATCACAAATGCCAGACAAGCGATGCCGATATATTTTGTATTACTTTTTCCTTTTGACAGATACGACTTGAGCATAAAATAAGCCGCGATGACACTTCCCAGCAAGGCCATGATCTCATCCCGCCCCTTGATATTCGCCACGCACTCGGTATGCACAGGATGCGCCACGAACAGCAGCGCAGTCGCCAGCGCGATAAACCACCCATAGCCATAGGCACTTTTATTTTTCAGAAGCAGCCGAATCCACAGATACAGCATGATCCCGATCCCCGCATAGAGCAGCAGATTGATAAAGTGGCTGATCCCAGGTTTCTCTCCCCACATGCTGATCCCCGCCGCAAACATGACCAAAGTGAATGGACGATAACGCCCCCCACTGACCAGCTTATCCTTCCCCTCCACCTTAAAAAATCCACGAAACGTATCGTAGCGCATGATATCCCCGATCCCCGAGACCCCTTCTAGCGTAAAGTCATTATCGGTAATCACGATACTATCATCCAGCGCATATTGATGCCCCAGCGTATTGACGTACAGGACCGCCGCAAACACCGCGATGATGATCATATGCAATTTCGCATTCGTAAACCATGCAGGCGCATCCAGCTTCACCTTGGGCGTTTTATCCGACTTCTGTTTCGATTTTGCCATACTCCCTTTTATGTATTTTTCTGCAATTGTATACAGTCCCCTTCACATTCTAAGATGCCACTGCAATAGAAGTATAAATTTAAGAAAAAAGATGGATTGTATAATGGTGATTTGGGGGCTCCCCATTGCGCATGAGATGCGCAATGGGTCGGGCTGTTCAGGGGTACACTTCGTTTCCGTGCTGCGCACCTGCCTCTGAGGAGGCAGCCCTTACCATCCCTAGCCTGGGAGGGCTCGCTGGCGCATCGCGGGGAATATTTCGTGAAGACTTGCCCAAGACATTTATTCGTGTGATGTTCTGTATGAAAATGTGCAGTGTATGTTAAGAACATACAAGTATTCATACAATTTAATAATAAATCAGTTTATAACCTCCCCAATAAACAGAAAAGTGTGCTGTTCAGGGTTCTATGCTGCGCACCTGCCTCTAAGGAGACAGTCCTTACCATCCCGAGCTTGGGTAGGCTCGATGGCGCATCGCAAGGGGTGTGTGGGCTGTCTAGAATAAAGGCTCTTAAGCTAAGAATAGGTTAAATCAATAGTGAAATATAAAATAGAGAAAATTATTAAGCAAATAATGGAGAATATAATAAGTGCCTTAACAAGTGAAAATAGGAATAAAATTAATTTGCTCTTCTGAGGCTCACCGTTGAGAAATTCTATTTTGTCTAACTCTTTTTGATACATAACATATATGCAAGTAGGGAGCACAATAATGAGAAGAACTGAGAATACAATCAATAAAATAAACCCAGCAGCAATTGCTGCTTGCAATAATATCATTGACTTAACTTTTTAACTTAAAATTATTCAATTTTTGAGACGGCAATTTGAATATTGAAATACTCTATTTCCCCAAATACGCCCATCTTCACCTTGCCACTTCAATTTATTATTTGACAACCTACCTGTAAAAATAAAAGTGTCTGAATTGCCATCTCCTCTTGCCCAGGATTCTAATTCAAAAGGATTTTGCTGATAATCGTCTTCTTCAATTGTAGTAACGAATAAACTATCCATTGGGATTTTATCGGATTGAGACATATATAAATTTATATCTTCTTGTGTTGCCCATTGTGGACATGGGCACATCATTCCAAAATATGTTAATTCAATTTCGTAAGTAGTGTCTGGAAATATTAGGTTATTGGTGAAGGTCAGTCTTGGTGGTTGATCGGGCTTGGTCGTGCAGGATAGACAAATCGATAGAATTAAGATGGCGATGAAACCTAAGGTTGATTGTTCCAATAATATGTTATTTAAAACATTAATTTTTTTACTTTTGAGCTCAAGTCAAATATTCTCTCGATTCGATCAATCACTTTATTATATTCAATTTTCGTTGCTAATGGCTTCATATTAAGGATACATTCTTTTGCTTTAGTAGCTCGTTGGGAACATTAGTAAGGGGATTAAAATTTTAAGCCAATAAATTATACTTCTCACTAGGAGGAAACATCAAGTCCATACAGCTTGCTTTAAGTTTAAAGTTGCATCCTTTATCTATCACTTTGCCATCTTGTCTTTTAATAGGATAGTCTAAAGTTATTGCTCCAGTTTCTATCAAAGTCTCAAATTGATCAACTCTAGGATTTTTAGTGTGTTCTACTAACTTGTAAAGAAAGTATTCATTTTTATCTAATTTTTCTGATTCTGTAGAAATCCAAAATGTTTCTTTGTGCTTCCTAATTAACGCAGCTCTTAGCACTTCTAGTTCCCAAACAAGAAAATCACCAATTTTTGGTTTATCAGAATTTTCTACTAGCCAATCTTCTTCATATTTAATATCCAATATTAATCCTTGTGCATTTCTCCCAGTTGCTCTAATGGTGTTATAAAGACGAAATATCCCTGATTCCCAATATCCAAAAGTATCTAATATTTCAACTCTTGATTTGAATTTACTCAACTTCCAATTTGGTGTTTTCCCAAAAAGACCTTTTCTCGTATTCTTTTTTTCTCTGAAAGATTTTAATTCTATGCCTTTGTAATCAGGTGACTTGGATGAATTCATTTCTATACCAAGAAGGGTTTCTAATGTTCTACCAACTCCAGTATCTGCATTTACTAAGGATTTTACAAATCCCATATTAGCAATTTCTCTAAGTTTATGTAGTAATTCATGTGCTATTTGATTTGATTCAATGAATAGTGATTGAATTAATTCTTTTAGTCTAGTCGCTGTGCTGCTATGAAAAATTGTCGTAAGATTGATAACGCTTATATCAATTGCATAAATTCTATTGTCGTGGACTAATAAAGATAGAATTGAATCAGGCTCCACCATATGATGAAGACCATAAAACCAAATCCTAGGATCACCACCTTTTCCTTTTGCATTAGGTCTATACATTGAGCATAATACATCAGACTCCTCATTACGGTAGAAAATAGTCGATTCTTTTTTAATCCCATTTTCTTTAGCACCAGTACCTTGTTCTTCATAATTATGAAATTCTTTTTCTTTTAGAAAATTTCTTACAGTAAAAGTAGCATCCATAATACCTTTAGAGAGTCCAATATTAGTTGGTTGAATTAATGTAAAGTCTAAGTTTTTAGAAACTAGAAATTTCAGATTTTTTTCTTCAAAATTAGTTAATTCTCTCACTATTTTATTTTGTTTAAGATCTCCATTGCTACAGCCCTTGCGAGTAATGGAGGTACAGCATTACCAACCAATGTAAATTGAGGAACCTCTGTTTTTCTTTTATTACCACCAGTAGATCTTTTTCCTTGAAAAACGAACGAATCATCGAAGGATTGTAGCCTGGCCATTTCTCTAACAGTTAATGCTCTGGGAGAATTGAAATGAACATAATCATCTGGAATCGTCATAATTGTTGAGCTTTGACCATCTGGCTTTAAAAGATTATAATTTCTTTTCTGCGAACTCAATCCTTTAGCCTCTAAAGTTTCTTTAGCTTGTTTGTACCCTCCTTCATCAATTATGACCTTTAGTCTATCTACAACATCTGCGTTCTGCTTGCTGGTTTTATGATTATGAAGTTCATCAAATATCATGTGCTCATTCTCTAGTGCCTCTCTATCTTTAACATAGAATGGTGAAGCAACATTATATTTTTTTGGCAACCTACCCTTTTTACTCCATTCAGAATATTTCAACTCTCCTCTTGTGCCATTTTGTCCATTGATGGCTCTTTTTTTTAATAGTTTAGAGTATGCTTTTGAGTTTCCGTTATAAGTGTTCTTAATATCTACCTCCTCATAGAATTTAGCTTCTTCATTGTTTCCTACGAAATCCAAATCGTATAATGCCTCAAAAACTGTTACTTTCTCTTCTTCTGTTATTGTAGGAGGAATGGTTTCTATTAATTCTTGGTCTTTTCTGCAGCCAATGAATAAAACTCTTTCCCTGTTTTGAGGAACACCGTAGTTTGATGCATTAGCAACAAATGGCTTGTTGATTTTATAAAGCCTAATATCTTTCAAAATAGAATCAAGATTTGATAAGTTATCTTCAGTACAATATTCTTTTACTATTTGAATGCATCCTTCAAAAGAGGCAGCGTATATGTTTAGTGAAGACTTTATAACATTGACTACTTTAGAATATTCTGTTGGAATATTTATTTCTTCAAATGAAGTATTTATTTTTGAAATGACACTACCTAAAGATAGCTCTTCTATAAAATTTGTAAAAGGATCAACAAAGGCATCGTCGTCTATATAATTAGCATCTCTTTCTTTAATGATTTGAAACTGAAGTTTTTCAATTTCGGTTCTCCTTAATAGAAGATTAAATCCATGTCTAATTGTATTTATTCGACTATCAGTTTTACTTGTTTTGTAATCTACAATTTTAGGCGTAAGTTTTTTAAACTTAGTATCAAGAATTTTTATGAAGTCAGAATGTGATTTTTTTAGTTCACTTGTTGTTTGCTTCTCAAAGTCAACTCTTCTAATTAGGAATTCAAGTACGTCTTTGTTTGATTTGTTGTCTCTTATTAACTCCCATATAAATTTTTTAAGTTTTCCAATTTCTTTAATGTCAATGATTGATTTAATTTCTTCAATTATTCGATCTTTTATCTTGCCCTTTTCTTTTGTGAGGATTCCTTTTACATTTTCCATTACAAAATACTTTGGCTGGTATGTTTTTATTATTTCAAGATAGTGTCCGAAAAGGTCATCCTTTTTGTCAAACTTTCTCCTCTTGCCAGCTAAACTAAAACTTTGACACGGTGGTCCTCCACAGATTACATCAATATTTTTATTTTTGAGCTTTTCTTTAAGATTCTTTTGAAAATCATATTCGGTAATATCTTGACACAGAAATTCAGCATCTAAGCCTAGCTGATGATTATATCTTACTATGTGCGTAAGCTCACAATTTTCATTTATATCACTGCCAAGTAAAAAATCAAAAGATTTTCCCCCATTCTCAGCTTGCAGGAATCCTTCACTAAAGCCACCTGCCCCAGCAAAGAAATCTATAAACGTAAAGGATTTACCATATTTAGAAACTGGTTCAGATACTATATTTACCTGAGTTTCTGATTGATACCCAGTTATTATAGAATTTAATTTAGCCTTGATTTCTTTATTAGTGAAAGTTTTTTTTGCAGAATCATGAAGTAAAGAGTCAGCTCTATCTTTTAAATGTTTTAAAAAGTGATTTATTGACCTAGCATTTTTTGATTTTCCGATAACAAGCTGCTCCTCTTTGTCAAATTTTGTTTGGTCAACTTTCACTTTAGTTGTTAGCTTTATTTGTTTGCCTTTGCAGTTAATTCTAAGATGAATAGGGCACTCACCGTTCTTATTCGATTTATCTAGATAGTAATTTACTGTTGCCATAATTGAACGATTTTGAATTGCGGACAATATTACGGACAAATAATGGATTTTGCTAATATAAAACAAAAAGTTTGTTACTGAGGAGCCTATAAGATCAAAAAATCTCTCATCCTCTATATACAAACCCCTACAGCCTAATACAAACGTTTACAAACGGCATTAGCCGTTTATTACACGACTAAGACTTGGAAGTCACCCCATCTTTGCATCGTCGACAGATGGTGATGACGGTCACCTATACTTTAATAAATCATTAATAAAATTTCAAGTCAT
>Ga0209187_1003821_pt1 | contig 12064 bp, 18 predicted proteins | sample BantaG_FD_187430 | JGI IMG/M metagenome (GOLD analysis project Ga0209187, IMG submission 187430) | Marine algal microbial communities from Bantry Bay, Ireland - BantryBay_4 metaG (SPAdes) (version 2) | ecosystem: Host-associated > Algae > Red algae > Unclassified | place: Bantry Bay, Ireland... | reverse complement strand
GGAGTTGACTGGGCGGTAGCGCCGAGGGTTGTGGCGTCTTACGTAGCGGCGCTGGGGGTGGCGGTGCATCGGGTGGTAGCGCCGACGCCCGTCCGGTGGGACGCGTCCCTGAAGAACAAGTTGGTGACCGAGGCGTTCTCGGCGCAGCTCGCAGCTGTTCATCGGCCCGGGATGCCCGTCAATGACCTGCAAGCCCGGCGACAGGTGAAGATGGTGGGTGTGTGGGCGGGCGGGCGGGAGCACAACGAGGTTTTTATGCATATAAGGTTGCCACCGGCGGTGGCAGCCGCACGTTGCACAAACATGCAGCGACGGATGACCGTGGCGGCAGGGCAGCGGAGGTAGGCGCCTCGGTGTACCAGGAGTTGTTGGGGGAGGGGGGGGTAGGGCGCTGCCACCGCGGCCTGTGGGTCTTGGCCGGCCGCACAGCGAGTGAGACGTCGTCTCCTCGCCAGGAACGATGTGCTCAGCTGTCGCCACTGGCGCTGTGTGGCTTGCACGCGTCAGGAAAGCAACTATGAATCGTGAAACTTGCCTGTGGCTGCAAGTGGTTCCTCCCGCAGCTGCGCCACTGTGGCCTCCGAGCGCCTTCTGTCCATTGGGGGGCAGTGTCCACAGAGGCCAGGTGTAACTCCGGCTAAAGAGGAGGAAGTGGGTTCACCGCATGTCGTGGACCTGTGTGGCTTTCCCCAAGTGCCGTCCTAGATACCCACGCTGACCTGTTCACTTTCTTGCGCTGTGTGTTTTCCATTCAGAACAGGGACTCGTAATTTTGTTGAAGCGGCACCCGCGGGCGCATGCACAAGAGACATGCCATACGGCACGCAAAGACCAATAGCTTCCACGACGCACTCAGGATGGCGCAGACGCCGCCGGAGAGGCCCTACGTGAGAAGGGGGGCGAGATTGTTGGAGATTCGCTGGAACTGCCCTGTAATCTTCTGGGGAGTAAGGCGGCCCACTGCTGCCGCCATGAGTCGAAATGGCTTGTCCAAATAGCGCGGATTGTCGTACACGAGATCACATACGTGGTTCTTGAGCTCGGCGAAGACCCCCTCCACCGGCTGCAGGTTGGGGGAGTCGCACATGATACATACCGTTTGCTTGCATGAAGGCATCTCCACCTTCGTTGTGGATACCCGCGTTGTCATATAAGATGACGCAGGAGTCCGGCTGTAACTCCCATGGCATGCCGGGTAGGTACAAGTTCATGCGCGACTTCAAGAAGTGGAGGAAGAGCCTCCAGTCTTTACCAGTTTGAGCCGTGCTGGCCAGCACCGTTCGCGACCAGAGAACCCCGTGACTCATAGACACGGCCATCATGGTGCTCGTCCGGGGAAGTACGCGTGGGTCCCGGTCCATGAGCTCAAGGCGACAGCCACGCTAGGCACGACCAAAGCGTCGGTACATGTCGCCGCCGTCGGTGTGCGTTTAGTCCACAGAGATGACGCAGCGCATGGGGATCTCGTTGAAGGCAACCGCAAAAGCCAGTTGAGCCGCCTCGGAGCGCTCAATGAAGAGGCGCTCGATGCGCTTGCGCGTGTAGTTGTGGAACCGCAGGATGCGGTAGACCGTCGCCGCGCTCACATACCGGTGGTCGCTCTCCGGCCAGTCCCAGCTGAGTGCCACGAGGAGCGCCACGTGGTCACGGAGAAAGGCTGCCGGCTCGGCCTCAACAAACGTGAGGATTGCGCGCGTCAAGTCAGCATTCCTCAGCGCAGCGTCTTCGTGATTGTTGCGCAGTCGTGGGTCTGGCCAAACCGTCCCTTTGCTTTCCATTGTCAGCATCCACCGGCGAAGGGAGCGAGTAGAGCAGCCAAAGATGTCGGCCGTGTCGTCCATGGAGTAGCCCTCCTCGACCAGGCCAAGAGCATGCTGCCGCTGCTCCTCCTGGAACATCGCGTAAAGGTTGTCCAACGTGTGGAATTGGTGGTGTCGTAGAACCTTGCCTTAGCGCCAGCTTCGACCTCGGAACATGAACCGCACGACCGAAGAAAGTGGGGCAGGGGGGGGCAGGATAGGGGACGCGATTGCTGCCGTAGTTAGTCAAGCGAGGCACGGAAAGAGAGCACGTGGCCGAGGCACAGAAGGAGGAGTGCCCGTGGCGGCCGGTACATGGTCATGAGCGCAAGACACAGGGACCGCAAGCATTGTCGTGTGCGCAAGACACAGTCACCGGAAGCTCTCCACGTGTCCACGAGATGCTTCCCGTGCTGTTCGTCAATTCGAACAGATGTGGGCCCCCTCTCCTTCCATCCAATCAGAAAAGCATCCTATCTCGAAAACAAACCCTTCTAATAAAGATGGAACCGGAGTGAAGTACATCCGGAACTACCGGCAGCAATCGGCCTTGTCGCAGAGGGCGTTCCCGAGGAAAGAAGACCGATACATTTTTCGAGGGCTCGATCAGATATGTGTCGCTGAGACAGGTCGTCTCTCGCGCGTTCCATTGCATCCCATCATTCTTCAGAGACCGGCCATATGACACGCCCGACCTCAGAAGAGACGCAACTCCATGCAGAGATCATTCGAAAGCCCGCAGTCCTGGCCTGTGTCGCTGACGCTTCCGCCGAAGCTTGGCACGTTTCCTGCATGTGCGAATGGCGGGAAACGCTGGTCGGGGACGGACCATGCTGGAGTATGCATATCTGTACGGAACAAGGTGCAAAGGGTCGTGTGATGCTTTGCGCAGTTCGTGGCGATTCGACTTGTACGAACTGCTTGCTGGGGAGCTGCTTCAATTGGAGTCGAAATGGTGGGCTTCAACCACATTCAGGCAATTAGATCGTTCCCATTGATCTGTCTCGCGCGGTCATCGGACCCAAACACGACGAGGCAGTGGATGCTTGCAAGTGACGAAGTCGCGATCGACCGCACAAATCGTAAATTGACGCTAAACGTTCCGGTCAATGGCAGCGAACCACGATCCTCCGCGATCGGTCACCATCGTCGTGCACACCCACTCGTCACCGTCGTCGACGTCGTCGATCACCCCCTTTCATCACCGTCGTCAACCACCCCCATCCATCGCCATCGTTGACAACCACCATCCATGACCGTCGTCACCAACTTCCCGCCATCATCACCGTCATTCACAGCCGTCGATCACCACCGTCTTGTACCGCTATCCGGCACCGTTTTCGTGAACCGCCATCCGACACCATCGTCATACACCTTCCTCTGTCACAGTCGTCGTGCACTCGCATCCATTGCCATCTTCGTGCACCATGTTTATCGCCTGGGCGAAGTCCAGAACCTGTGACCAAGGCAACAGCACCCGCGAGCAACAAGATAGTGAGGGAGCTATGGCGTACCTTGCGCACTCTGTCTACTAAGAACTTCGTTGTCAATGCGGTGTTGAGACAAGAGCAGGCCGCTTCCTTGCGTAGCTCAATAAATGTCGTTGCCTGTGCTCACCATTTCCATTTGCGCGGTCCACGCGTTCCCCGCGTACACACCGACGGGCTTTTCGTGCTTCTTGTCACCACGTCGCGTTTAAGAGTGAAGGCACAGTCAGAAAGTGTCGCCGTTTTATCCCCTTTCGGCTTCGTGTCCACCAGGCGTTCTGTTCCTGCGATTTACCAGTCATTCCCACTCAGACAATGGAGACAGGTACACTACAACCGGCATCCCGGCGTCTGCCGCCACGAATGCTGCCGCTTCCGCGGCCACACCCGCCGCCGCGTCTTGCGCAGCCGCTTCCTCCGCTGCCTTGGCTTCGGCGGCGGCAGCCTCTGCTGCACCCAGTGCGCTCTCAAGCTCCTCATCAGCCGCCCGGACAGCCGCCATCGCCTTCTGCTCGGCTTCAATCACCTTATCAGCTGCTGCACAAATGGTGAGGGGACACATTCGCACCGCCGTTGCTTTTGCCTCGGCCGCTGCGGCCATCACACGGGCCATGTCTGCCCGCGACTTGACTTGCCTTGCGTGTGACGCGCAAGCAGCAGGCCAGGAGGATGCTCCGTTTGGGGGCCCCAGGGCTCCTATTGCATCGGTTCAATCGGGCGTGCCGCCAGTGCATCGGCGCCGCCGGCGCGACAGAGCAGCGGAGAGAGCGTCCGCACTATCGCCACAGGGCTTGAAGAAAACCGCGGGCTGTGGTGATAGCGTCTCAGCCTGTCGGTCCCGCGGTGCGTCGTGGTGGTCGTCCCAACCCACCGACACAAAGGAAGTCCGCGAGCAGCGGTCACGACTGGTGGCTTTAGCCACTCCATGTTGAATGCTGGAGAAGAAGCGGGGAGGGAAGCGCACCTTGCGAGGCGATAGAGGAGGGCGGCCGGCCATCCGACTGCGGCTGCCGGGAGCGGTGGGCCGCTCGTTAGGACAGGAGACAACATCTCTGATTGCTCCCCAATTGTGCCCGCGTACAGAAAGATGGAGAGCAATGAAACAGCCCGGGAGTCCAAAGAGAGTGGACGTCCACGACGACGCTGAGTGGTGGCATTTCAGGACGCTGCGGACTGGGATATGGGACGGCACACTTGTAGCCAAGGAAGGCCTCTGACAAAGTGTTGAAGAGACAAAGATAAAAACGGGGATTGCATACGCACGTCGGCTTCCAGTCGCTACGCGCGTGGCGTTCACGAACACAGTGCGTACTGCCAAAAGGAGTAGCAGGATACAGCGACACTATACATGAATAGGCCACCTTCTTGCTGCCCGGGACCGGCGGTCACGATAGACTGTCGTTCTCAATACCTTTCTGTCCTGAATAGGTCTCATGCCACCTCAACCACCAATGTGGAGCTTCAAGCCGCTCGCTGTAGCAGCTCCACACGACGGGCTCCGCGGTACAACCACGATCACACGAATGTAGTGGTACATGACTAACACGTGCTTGTCTTCAGACCTCATCGTACGTGTACTCCATGTCCTGGCTGCATTCCACGCTCCGCCAAAACCGAAAGGAAGAGCAGCAGGTGCATGAGAAGGACCCACAAAGTGTCGTGACCAGTGCCTCATTCATGATCAGTTGATACCCTTAACCCATGCGCGCACTACAAGACACTGGCTCGCCGTGTGCTGACAACGGTGACAACAGACAAGCACAAGTATTCCTGCTCGATGGCCACATCGCACACGCTATACGCTTACCTTCACATTCCAGGGAAGGTGCTGGCGAGTGTGGTGGCGTGCAAGATGCCGCAGGAGGACACCAGAGATGTTGCCGCCGGTGCTGGATTACGGTGGCGGTTGCGGCGTCGGCGAGGACGACGTGATCTGTGACAGAACCTGTGTCTTCAGCTGGCAATCATCCAGGGAACGTTGCACGCATACTCGTGGACGAATGCGAATCAAAATGTCGACCGCAAAGGCTCGATCGCGGCCATTCTCATGCGTTTTCCCGATAGGAACGGACGTACTTGCCAACGACCACCACTCAGTGTCGTTTGCCCGTCATCATGACTTCCGCAAAATGTGACGCTCACAAGTAGCCGGCCCCGCACAGTGGTGTCAGTCCGCCGCATTCATCACCGGCACCACCCTACCAACGGAATCCACTGCCTCGCGCTCAGAATACAGAACAAGCGAAAGCGCTTGCACGCCACCTGGTAGTGGACCTTCACGTGAATTCCCTTCGCCTATCAGAGATCTCACTTTCATGATGCAGCAAGCGAGGGATGGAACGCGAGGCATCAGTGCCTGGAGTGCGAATTTCCATCGCTTCTGCTACAGCGCCTTCTCTCTGTTTCACCGCAACCACGCCCGCATGCGCGCATACGATCGAGTCTCTGCTACTTCTATGGCGCACAGATTTTGCCGCAGTCGTGACACCATAGTATTTCTCGACTGAATCGGTTGCTGCCAAGAGAGATACCAACTCAGTTCTTTGCTTTGGCATTGGGCAGGATGTCATGGCGCAGAAGCGCAGGAAGGAAATCACTTCTTGGCCGGTCACGGAGAGCCACGGGCCCTTGATCGAGTGCGAAAAGTACGCTGAAGTTGGCATCAGCGTACTTTGGTCTCTGTACTCAATTGAATCGCGTGGTCGAGCCCTCCCAGAACCGATGGGGGGCTTCCATCGGCCGAAATCACTGTGAGGACTCCACTGGGCCTTTTGCGAATCTGGGCCCCTCCTCCACGTTTCAAGGGGAATGTCCATGCGTGCGCCTCTTCCACTTGGCTCTGGGTGTGGTCGCAGTGTCTTGGCCTTCGTCATGGGCTCGCAGTTGAAAGACGCGCACCGCAAGAGACCAGGACTAACAGAAAGGAACACTACATGCACCCGAGCCATCTAGTCAGAGTCACTGATGATGATGACTGCGTCATCATCGACTGCTACGACAGCCCCACTACCTGCACCGCCCTCTTTCTTGAATCGAGCGTCCCCCACGGATGGCCGCTTCATGCGAGCCCCGGGTGGCATTTCGTTGTTGCCGAGAGCGCCAGCACCGCCTCCTGGAGCCGCCGTCGTTGCTACCAATCTCGCCGCCGCCGTGGCCGCTGCAGCGGCGTTGAGTGCGTTCCGGTGCATGGTCGTCCCCGCAATGTCTACCACGCGCGCCTCGGCGCTCGCGCTCCACTCGCGTGTCGATGCCGCGGCTCCAGTGACCGATGCGGTCGCCGACATGCCGATGTCATCAATGGGCGGAGGCGATGCGGCAGCCACCGAAGCGAGGCCGGCGACCGGCGCCACAGGCGCCACAGCGCCCAGCTCGACGGGTGACCCCACGCTCCGGCCGTCTGCTGTGTGACCGGCTCTTGCCGCTTCGACGACGAGGTGTGCGGCGGGCGCCGCCGCGCCGACCTCGACGGGCACCGCCACGTGCGCCACGGGCGCCGCGTGCACCGCCGCCGCCGTGGAGGTGCGGACGTGCGCGTCCGCCACTGCCGGCCCCCCCTCAACGAACGCCTCTACGCGTCTCGAGCCCGCTGCGTCACGTGCCGCCGCCGTGTTGAAGAGGACATGCTCGTCCACCGCCGCCACGCCCACCTGGATGGGCGCCTCCACGCCCCCGCCGTCTGCTGTGTGAGCCGCTCCTGCCGTTTCGACGACGAGGTGTGCGGCGGGCGCCGCCGCGCCGACCTCGACGGGCTCCGCCACGTGCGCCACGGGCGCCGCGTGCACCACCGCCGCCGTGGAGGTGCGGACGTGCGCGTCCGGCAATACCACCCCCCCCTCTACGAGCGCCTCTACGCGTCCCGTGGCCGCTGCTTCAAGCGCCGCCGCCTTGTCTCCTAGGACATTCACGTCCTCCGCCGCGACGCCCACCTCTACAGGCGCCTCAACGCGCCCGGTTCTCGCCGCATCATCCGGCGCCATGCTGAGGGAGAGGTGCGCGTCGGGCGCGGCTACGCCCACCTCAACGGGCACCGCCACGTGCGCCACGCCCTCCTCGTGAGCCGCCGCAGCCGTGTCGACGACGACGTGCGCGTCGGGCGCCGCTGGGTCCATCTGGTAGACCGGGTGCGTGGTGGCCGCATCTACCGCCACCGCGTTTCCACTGACCTTAGGCAGCGAGCCAACACCAGTGACCATGGTGCCATCGGCAGAGTTGGCCATCATCTTCTGTCGCTTGGCGTTCTGCTGCCCTAGCTTATCCCATAGGGACTCTACGTTGGCACGCTTGCACTCACGTACAGCCTCTCCCATAGCGGGAGTACGCGCGCCCGAGGCTGCGCCAGGACTCTTGTTCTGAGCCCTTGTGCTCCGATCGCGGGACGATGGTAGCATAGGTGAAACTTGGCGGATGCTACCCGCAGGGAAGACGGGCGCATGTCGACAGTTGCGGAGGAGAAACAGAGGCGCTCTCCTGCACCGAGATGCCGGTACATTAGGGTCCATATCGGCCCCTGCTTCCTGTGCACGAGCATGTCGCGCAATGACGAAGTCCGCAACCGACTTTGTAACGAAACGCAGCCCGATGCGCACGGACATCTGCTTCCCGGCTTTCATCAAGCGGCCCTGTCGGAGGGAGAACAGGACGTCGGCAGGCTCTGGTACGACGAACCCCACTTGCCACAACCGAGAAAATATGATTTCGGTCTCATACCGACGGAGCCGCGTGCGTGACGCGTGGGGTGTGTCCCACAGGTCGACGGAGTAGACCATGGAAGACTCGTCGTCGGAGTCCGGCGGGAAGCGCACCACCTGGCGCGCCATGATCAAACCGATAAGGCCAGCCGCCACGAGCGGCTCCCCGGGCCTTGCCGCCGCCACCTCGTGATGCGACGGGCAAAAGGCCATGTGGGCTGACATGCGAACAGTGCACTGCGCAGACGCCAAGCACAGGCAGTGGAAGACCTCGGTACAGGACTCAATGCAGCACGGGAAGGTGGCGCCCCGCTCCTTGCAGGCGGAGCACGACTGTCGACGACCACGTAGGAACGACCTGCAGACTTTTTTCAGCTCCTTCGTCTTGCGGTCCCAGTACACCTCCGGCGCCCACATGGCGCAAACGTGGTGAACGTAGACCTAGGAGAGCCCAGTAGCGCTTGAAAAGGGGCCAATGATGTGGGAGGGCAAGAATCGACCGGAGCAGGGTTTGGGGACGGGGCAGAGGCTGCACTTGATCGTCTGCTCGCCGTCGGAGGAGGAGTTGCCATCTTTCTTTCCACCTTCGTCGGACAGGTCATTGTCGTCTGCGACCGGCGCGTGCTCCACCCGCCTTACAAACTGAATCTCATCGTCATCAATGTGTGCTGCTGGCAGCTCTTCGGCTCCGCCAACGACATGGGGTCGTTCTGTAGCAGTGGCAAGCATACCGCCGCCGGTCACGGGGCCCCGGACACCTTGAGCTTGATGGATAGCCGCTGCAACAGGGACGAGGACGGCGACAGGAGCAGCAGCGGCTTGGGAGGTTGTGCCACCCTCTCCGAGGCCTTTGGAGGCGGCAGGAGGGCCGTGATGGACAGCGTGAGCTGCAGCGCCAGCTGTATGGCAGCGGCAGTCACTGTGGCAGGCAGCACACTTGTCGTTGGTCGCGGGCGGCACAGAGGCCTGGCCACCGCCGTCGACGGGGGCTGCATAAGACCCTGAAGAGCTCATATGTTCTCACAGCAGGAACAGGCGCATCGGCGCGAACGGTGGGGGTGGCAAGAGTCACGAAAGAGTCACAACAGCGGCAGGCGAGCTGACTCAACGTGGGGTACAGCGGCGGAAGCACAGGGGCAGGCCACACTCGACGGTGGGGAGCTGAGCGATTGTGCGGCGACGGCTTGCGACAAGGTGAGATCCATGGCCTCCGTCGCCATTGCTGTTGGCAAAACGAGTTTGCAAGACCACTGGGTGGCAGAGTGCCCTAGGAGGAGTCATGGCAGGCGCCAGTCATGAGACTGAGCGCCACACAGTGGCCGTGAGCTCAGATTCTTCTCGAGACACCGCGATATTGGCAGCGTTACCGCAGCAGCATGAACTTGTGACCTGCAGGCACCATACCATGAGTTGGGATCGCACGGTCCCCGCCTCTCTTTTTGCCCCTGAACGGCCATGCTCGTCCCCGCAACTCTGCACCGCTTGACGAGCAGTGAGGCACTTTTACGTCTGCAGCACGCACGGAAGGTCGCGCACGGGCGGCATGTCTACCTACCTACAAAACCTACCGGGGCCCCTGTACGACAGTCCGGGCCAACGGGCACCGGGACGCCGTCATGCGGGAAGAGGGTGAGCGAGCAGCGCTATTCTCGTTCGCTGGAGCGCTCTAAGAGCGCGCCGCAGGACCTGCCGGTGCCTCAGACTGCGCCTTGAACTCGACGACAATGCTGCGGATGGCCTGCGCCACGCCGTTCAGCATCGCCGACTGCATGGGAGCCGGCATAATCGAGCACAGCCACTCGGAGCTCTGCGTCACCTTCTCGAGCACGAGCTGCGCAACCTGCAGCGACGTGTATGCCCCAAACACCGGTGAGGCAAACATAGGGAGCATGTCCAAGTAGAGTGCGCGCGTGCCAGACGGCCAGCGTGTAGAGACATCGGCGCTGCTATCATCTCATAGCACGGGCACCGACACGACCGAATCGGACGCACCAGACGCACGATTCCCCTGTGCTGATGCTGTGAGGGACTTGCGCACCTCTTGAGTCTGCATCTCCGAGCACTTGGTCAGCTTGCGCGGCGCCTTCGACTTCGACAAGCGGCGCCCCTTGATGACCGCTTCCGCGTACTTGTTGATGCGGCGCGCCGAAGGGCCGCGGTACACAGCCTTTCCCTTCCCCTTCTTCTCCGTCTTGCCATCCCCACCTCCATTCTCTTCAACGCCCACAGACAGCTCCGCCGAGTCGTCGCAGGACGCCTCGTCGTCAACGTCGCTCTCTGCGGCTTCCGCGGCCTTCTTTCCCGCTTCGACCGCTCCCAAGTGGGCGTGGCTCACCAGCGACTTGAACACCGGCTTGTTGACAGAACTCAGGAGAGCGGCGTCGCTGCCCATCCCCTCCATCAGCTCAATCGTCCCGTCCACGTCGATGCGCGCGGCGTTGACTTTGCCTATGAGGCGCAACACGGACTCGCGACGCTTCATCTTGGCGTGGTCGGACGCCGTGGAGGTGTTGTTGGAATTGGCAACGAGGGTGTTGATGGCCGTTTGCGTCATCTTGGTGCAGACAAAGTCGGCTGTGGTCAGCGCCTTCTTGTTCTGCTTGCGCACGATGTTGCCCATGTCATTGAAGCTGTAGCGCGCCTCCGTCAGCTTCTGGGTGCCCAACAGATGCCCAGTGTCACCGCACGACGTGCACGTCTCCTTGTGGATGCAGCCGCCAAGCACGCATTGGCCCACCTTCTTAAAGGGGTGGCCGACGGGTAGACCGTGGCGACACTCGACTTGGTTGATCGGACATGTGCGGGCAGTGTGACCCTTGACCCCCACGGGGCTCAGGTAGTGGCAAACACCGCAGTGCCCCATCGTGGGACGGGTGGTAGGGGGCGCGTGGCGGGGGGAGAGGGTCAAAAGGCACGAGAGCTGCGTTTTGTCCGGGCTCGTCGCGGCCGTTGGTGAAGAAGGCCTTGCGGTGACGGTCGAGAGCAGATTCAACGACTTCCGCACACACACGACTTCTGTCAAAGAACAGCGACACAAAAACGTCCTCGGGCGGCGGACGAAGCAATGGGCACGACGATGGCAATCACCACGACGGATCTCTTTGGGGAGGGCCAAGCGCGAGATAAACCACCCCACTTGCTAGTGCCCGTGGACAGTCCTGAAGCAGACGCCAACGTGTGAGCATGTTTCAGGTACGGCTGCGGCCCATCTGGCCGGTACCGGGGACAGCAGCTGTGGCACTAGCCTGGAAAGCGCGTCCAGAGGGGCGTAGAGCGGGGAGAAGAGGGCTTTGCGACAGGGCCGACGACGAGACGGCCCTCCCGAGACGCAGAGACCATCATCCCGACTAAACACGCTTCCAATTGGCAGAGATCCTCTCGGGTGTGGTCTGCCGCCAATCGGTCCACATTACGTTCCTGCAAACTATGCGAAACTCAACCTGGACAGAATTTAGCAAAGCACCATAAATGGCTTCAAACTTTGAAAAAACATTCGATGACGGGTTCCGCGTGAGCACACTAAAGAACACGTCGAGAAGCGCAGTCCATCGGCCGCTATGGTGTGTACACCTCCGGAGGGAACGATCTGGTCACTCCGATACCGTCTGTTCCGGACCATCTCATATTTGGTCGAATCCGATTCGGGCTTGATCCCAACTTGAGGGGCTACTTGACCCAGAATCAAAATAGACAAGAGATCGTCACGCGATGCTCGCGCGACCATCCAAGGATCTTCGATGCCGGAAGCGCCGCTCATCAGAATTGAAGCGCAGGCACCACGCAAGCGCTCTTGACATGCTAAAAACTATCATTCACTCAAGACAATTCTCTGTCAACGCCCAGATCAATGCATGCCCACACAGACCAAGTCGCCTTCACTCCGCGTCCTCCTCGCGCCATCCTCGCGCAGCGGCGCCCCCCCCTGGGCGGCGGCGGCGCGCGTCGCGGCGGCGGCGCGCGTCGCGGAGGCGGTGGACGGGCGCCCCCCGATCCCTCCCCTTCGACTACATCCGCGCGTCCATGATGCAGGTAACCATCCGAGCCAACCACCAACACGGGCGGGACTCGCACGTGCGGCAGAGTCGGCTGC
>Ga0209187_1003816_pt1 | contig 12076 bp, 8 predicted proteins | sample BantaG_FD_187430 | JGI IMG/M metagenome (GOLD analysis project Ga0209187, IMG submission 187430) | Marine algal microbial communities from Bantry Bay, Ireland - BantryBay_4 metaG (SPAdes) (version 2) | ecosystem: Host-associated > Algae > Red algae > Unclassified | place: Bantry Bay, Ireland... | reverse complement strand
ATTCCAGATAGAGTTGACATTCGGTATGGAAATAAATGGATCTATAGCACAAGCCCTACCCTTCCAAATAACGCCCTCGCTCCCATAATCAAAAGATGTTCTGATGTAGTACCAGGTGACGGATTCCTTGGCACCAGTGATGTTATTTATATAGACTATGATAAATCTATGGGAGAGAGAGTCGACGTTTACCTTTCTGGATGTCTCGACAGTTCAACAGCTTGGGACTATACCATAAGCTGCGTGGAATAAAAAAGAATAACCACTCTCAAAGTTTAGTTAGTTTTACTTTAGGGATAGTGCTCAAAGCGCTATCCCTTTTTTATTTCTCTTCATGACAGTTTTAAATATTGACTCTAACAGCACTTCTAATCCAATAGTATATACTCTAATTTATATCAAATACATTTCCATTCAACAATAAACAAACTGAAAAAAATTAGGCTTCATACTAAAATACGCCCCAGAAACAACCAATAATAAAACGGCTAAAACATAAGAATTTTCACACAAGAAACAAGTCTACTCACACATATCTAACTACAAAAAGGGACTAAAAGAACTATCTTAGTATCAATAAATAAAGAGCATAAAGTACTAACTATCTGATGCTTACAAAGTAGTAATTTAACAAATATTATGGTTTGAAAATGAAAAAGCCAGAATAGTACTGAAATACATTCTGGCTCATGTAAGAATTATTAAAAATCACCAAACATTTCAGTATTATGGATTTAATAATTCTTATCCTAGACTTTATCATAGAAGAGATTGCAGGTCTCTAAAATGATTACTTGAAGTCGATTTGGCTCGGTACACGAAACGTGTATCGAGTCATCTTAACTATAAAAATAAGGATTGTTAAGCTACCTACCAACAATAAGAACTATTAATATTATTTAGTAGCTTGACTACTTGATCAATTTACTTAATAACCATTGACGGTAAACTAAATATTTGGTCTTTGAAATTTCTATTTGGAGCTGTTTAGAATCAAAAGGCTTTGTTAGTTTGAGCAAGAATTTACATAGGTTTCTTATCCCTTCATAGGAGAATGTATCCATGTTTTTCTCATTTCTTTTGAGGTAATAGGACATCGATCTTACCCTATCCTCAATAAATAGAATGTTATCTCTATTGAGTTCAAATTCAGAACATATCAACAACCACCTTGCTTTTAGTTCTTGATCAAAATTCTTGTACTTTGTAGATACTAATTCTTCAATTACAGCTTCATAATTTCCTTTCTTAAAATTTATTTCTGCCTTAGCTAACAACTTGGTTTCAATCTCTATATTAGCATCTACCAATATTGCATATTTCTCTACGAATTCTTCTGCCCAATCATATGCATCGTTCCCACAAGCAAGATTAAGAATATTGTAGAATCTTCTTGTAGGAATTCTCCCATTGACTATTAATAATCCAGAGTCTATTCCTGCCTTATAAAGCTCAAGGAGTTCTCTACTTAAGTTTGTTCTCCCTAATTTTATTTGATGGTTGAGATATGATGTCAAGTGGATTAGAATAGCATAATTGATATCTTTTGAGAATACGTGTTTCTCGCTATCGATATACTTTCTAAGATATCGGTAATCATCCTCCTCTCTGTATTCTTTTAACGACATAAGCTTTTGACAAATCTCTGTAACATGATTCTTATCATTAATTGCCTTAATCTTAGTTTTTACTTCTGACCAATCTTCATTGATCGAAACTTCTCTATTAACCAATTCTACTTTGTAAAAGCTTACAAGGTTTTCGTAGAAGGTATTGATCAATGAAAACACTTTCTCCAATACAGCTTTAGATTCTTCAACTGAATCCGTCATATTTTCATAATAAGAAAGATGTTCAATTTCTAGGTTATAGAATTCGTCCCATAGACTAATTGGTTTTGATTTTTCAAATTCTTGTAGAGAAGGCTTTAGCTTATCGAACTCATTTTTCAAGCCTCTCTTAGCGTATGATTTCAGCAATAGTGCTTTCTTATACAGCTCATTACTTCGAGATTCTCTATGAATAAAATAGTCTTCAATAGTTATTGACAACTTAACCAATACATTGGATAGAGCATGTGCCGTCAGATTAGGTTTTATAGAATCTAAGAGCTTAGCCTTATCCCAATCTGGCTTAGATAAACTTCTTTTCTTCTTTTTATAATAGGATATGACTTGCGCCTGAGAAGAAGTGGTTTCGTACAGTGATTTAGCATAAGATGAATATGCTTTCCAGTCTCGGTCTGAAAATGTTTTTAAATAGGTTATGGCTTTGGGTTCTTGCATAGAAATAAAATTCTAACCCGAAATATAAATATTTTATTTGAGTAGTTATGTTGTATATGTTAAGTGTGTGTGTAGAACAAATTGCACTATTGAGAAAAAGTAAACTATAGCTCTTCAAAAGAGCTTTCTGCTTGAATCGCCAAATCGCTTGAACCGCCTAACCGCTTCTAGATGTTGACAAATATATGTTAATCTAGTTTTTGTGCAATATGTTTTTACACGTTGTTAAGTTATACCACAGTGAAAGAATAAGCTAATATTCAAATGAGGCTCCTGCTTGAATCACCAAATCGCATGAATCGAGGAACTGCTTCTAGATTTTGACAACTAGATTTTAATTTAAACTTTGTGTATTTTGTCAACATCCATTATTGAGTTTGTCAACTAGCAAGTTGAAATTGTCTATTTTATAGAACAGTATACTTTCTTGTAAAACAACAACTTCTTTCTTACGTTGCATTAGATGTAATCAGATTTCTATAAGAATGAATGAACTATTGTCTTTTGATTTTTTTTCGACTACCCTTTCTACCTTTTCAGTTGCTTCATTTGATGAATATTGCATAAATAACGTGTAGAGTTCCAAAGGTAGATATGACTCAAATACACCATCCGAAGCGACGATAAAAATATCGCCCACTTCTATTTTACTCAATTCATTAATTGGTATACTTAGTTGTTTGTCCGATTCTCTTGCAAAAAGACCGTTAGTAATTCTATTTTTCATTGGATGAGAAAACATATCTTCTTCCTTCTTGATGATTCCAGCTTCATATAACTCTTGGACCATGCTATGATCTTTAGTACTCCAGATCTTTGTTGAATTCCTTTTGAATAGTAAAACTTTACTGTCTCCCATATGTGCAGTATATGCAGATTTACCATTTAATACTAAAAGAGCGAGTGTTGTACCACTATTGCCAAAAGTTGGATTAGATTTCCTATATTTATTTAATTCTATTTGTGCTTGAGCTATACTGTCTTTTATATCTTGGACACAGATCTTAGTATCTAGTTTGATCAGAAAATCAGCTATTGTATTTGTAACAATATCACTTGCAGTTGCACCGTCTTCACTTCCCCCTACTCCATCGCAAACTATAAAAAATCCGTGATTTTCATCTACAAATATCTTATCCTGCTGATAGTTTCGAGTGCCCTGATACTGGAATTTTTTAACTTTCACTTTAATGGTAGTTTACCTTATAAATTAACGATGTAGTACCAAGAACGATTTCATCACCTTCCATAAGATAAATTTCTTCTGCCTCCGATATAACCCTTCCATTAAGAATGATCTTATTCTTTGTATTATATCCTCTCAATATACTCATGAAATTTCCATCTTGAGATTTACCAATCAAGACTGCATGAGTTCTTGACATATGTCTATCATTCGTTTCAATCTGAATTTCTTGATTGTAGCCTTTTGACTGTCTGCCTAAATGGTTTACACCAAGTGAAATATTTGCACAAACTTTTTCATCATCAACATTCTTATATTCTAAAAATGCTAACTTTATTTTTGAATTATTAAATATTGCTACAGTTTGATCTTCAGTTTGCTCTTTCTCCTCACTTGATAATTGAAATTTTATTTTGGTTTTACATGATTTGTTTTTACAATGAAACACTACATTTTTTAATCCTCGAAATACTTCAGGGTTTTTAATAATATTAATATGTCCACATTCATTACAAGTAATTTTCATCTTATCTATTTTACTCTATTGAGTGTACTACATTTAGGGCATTTGCATATTCTATTTTCGGTTAATGTCTGGGGATAAAATCCAAACTTTGATTTGCATTTACCACATTGAGCTAGTTTAGGTTTTATAAGAATCCTGGTATCACAAGTAGGACATTCAAAGATTGGTCTCTTCATATTAAGAAGAGACTCCTCATCTATTAATAGCGACGACTTACATTTTGGACATCTACCTTTTATCATTGTTTCTTTTTATAGTCCTATATCATCAAATCCTAAATCTTCTTCTATTGTATCCTCTTGCGTATCATCATTTCCAAAAATATCATCTATAAAACTTAAATCTTCTGGAATATCCTCGTCATCTAATACAACAAAATCTTCCATATTTACCACATCTGAGATCTCCTCTACAGGATCCGTATCGTCTATACCATCTCCTCCTTCGTCTATCACAAATACATCAAGGTCCTCATCACCATCCTCATTAATCATGTAAGACTCAAATGTTCCATCATAGTCTTCATCTAATGCCACAAGATCAATGTTTCCATCACCATCGTTGTCAAATACAATTGCATCTACAACCCCATCACCGTTAATATCTGCTCCTCGAATTGGCTTTACAATAATGATGTCTTCAGCTAGTTCATCTTCTACAACATCTGGCGCAGTTAGTTCTTCTTCAATTTGTGGAACTTCAGTTTCTACTATGTCTTCTGTATCTAACGCTATATCTTCATCATTGATAATAATTTCTTCATCGGCCTTCATTTCTTCAACAGCTTCCACTTCTTCAGCGATCTCCATTTCTTGTATTGGTGATTCTATCCATTCTGCGTTTTCTATATTAGATTGTTCTATCACCTGATCTACATAAGATTGCTGCTCACTTTCCGATAATGAGTTCCATTCTTCTTTTGTGAATGTCGAGTAACTCTGCTCGTTCCAATTGAACCATCCTCCATAACCCACATCAGTTCTTGCTGCTGCAAATGCATCATCGAAAGTCATATCGTCGCTAACAGATTGGGAGAAATTAACCTCAGTTTCGAAAGTCAAATCGTAGCTTTCTTCTTCAATTTCAAAATCACCATCTATATCCTCTTCAGCATCAGTATACTCTGAATCACTATTAACCATATTGTATTCCTCTGTTATGCTTTCGATTTCTTGGCCATCAGCTACTTCTGTTTCTACAGATGCTTCAGCTTTCTCTTCGTTTGTCAACAAGTCAGATTCTTCACTAAATATAGTAGCTATAACTGACCCTAAAGCCGCTGTCAGAGCAACACCTCCGCCAATAAATCCTGCTTTTTGAGCTTTTGATAGATTTTTAAACGAAAATGTATTCTTTCCAGTCATTGTCGATGTATCTATAATTGTGTGATCACTCATGGTCTTCTATTTTACGATTATTTAATATTATGATACAATTATAAAGCAGTTCTCCATAAGAGAATCACTACTATGTATGAATCGCATCTTTTTATGTATGAATCGCATCTTTTCAAATTATATTAAACTTTGCCTTACAGTCACCTATTGGGCACATTCCTTTTCTTTCTATGTAGTCTGCAGTATAATTCAATAATGGTTTATTACATTTTGGGCATTTTGTCTTCTCTTCAAAATCAAATTTAACCATATCAATCGCTACTCTTTTCTTCTCTCCCTTCAATGAGAAAATGCTAAAGATTACTGGAATCAATCCGGCTCCAATCATAAGCATTATCCTCGTACTATCATCTTTGATCAAATCCGGTTTTAGTAGCAATACTAAAACTATAAGCAGCACCAATCCTACTCTAAGTATATTAGAAATATTAGATGAATTATTCATTTTATCCTTGGCTTTACTGAAGTTTCTTAACTCCATTAATACCTCCTTATACTCTTTACTAAAATCGGTCTTTTTCTCTAAATACTTTGCCCGCACATCGTCAATCAATGCTTTGGATTCCATTGCTTTGCTTCCAATAATTATAAGATCTTTTCCATCCACTTGTTTTCTCTGGATTCTTCGATTGTTTACATGTATGCCATTGGTACTATCAATATCTATAAGTGTTATCCGATCATCACCATCATAAGTAACCTGAGCATGATGTGCACTAATACCTGGATCATCAATCACGATATCACTCGATGGATTTCTTCCTATTGTTATTAATATATCAGACATATTTTTTATTTACTTTCCCAATAGAATTCTTTTCAATTTCATTTCTAGTGCTTTGGATATATCCAATGGCTGCTCCGTGTTGTAGAAATGCACTTGCATTTTTCCTACTGTTTTAATACGTTTCATATTTATAATAAAAGACCTATGGACCCGTTGCATATTTATGTCCTCTTCCGTGCAAAACATATACATTTGTAGTTGCTTCGTTTCTACAATCGGTCTAGGTTTTGGTGTATAAATTTTTGTATAGTTTCCTTCTGCTCTTAGATAATTCACAACGTGGAACGGTATCCTATGCAATCCATTTGGTCTTTTGATTTTGAATTCTTTATCGACTCCACCAAGATTAGATATGTATTTATTGTATCCCTTTATCAATTTCTTATTATCAGTAGGGTGATCAAGAAAATGAAATAGGTTAAGTTTCCATGCTTCCAAAGCATGTGCTTCGTTTGTGCAAAGACAAATTTTTAGATTCTGAAACTTATTCTGAAGATTCGAAATAGCAATTCTATTTTGCTCAGTCAGTCTGTCACAAAAGAAAAACAAAAGTGCCCCTGAATATTGCTTGACATGCTTTAGGAGTTTCTCTTCACTATCAGTGATATGCATCCAACACTCTCTCGTATAACTAAATCTTACCTTTGAGAGCGATTCTTTAAGGTCTACATTTTTTTTAAAAAATATTAAATGATCCATCTGGGGAGATTGATTTTCTGTTTCGTAAATATAGTATTTGATATCTTACTTTTCCAAATGCTTTTCAAATTGATGCACTACAATAAAAACATTTTCTTCCGAATCAAATAAAAAAAACAAAATAAGCAATGTTTAAAAATGGTCAACTACTACAATCTTTTGCTTAAACCCGAAATATGCAATAGAAAATCTATTACAGGTTGAAACACCTTCAATATAAATCGTTTCACTTGATTTTCTTCCTTCAACATAGCGGTGCTATGATTCAGTCAGTAAAACCACTTATATTATTGGTCTTTCAACCTTCATTACGAAGTTCCATTGCATAATTCGGGTTAAAAAAAGAACCCACTCAAATAACTGTCCAATGATTTTGGATAATAATTTCGAGTAGGTTCTATCACAATCAATTCAAATCAATGAAAAATCCAATTAATTTGAATAGACTTAGTTTATTCTTCCGCTTATAGCTCTATCTGAGAGGTCTGTTATTTCTAATGCACTTCCAGTAACATTCATCAAAGCATCCGCTACATCATCTACAGTTTTCGAAGTACTTATCACCATTGTGATTTGACTATTACTTAGAGATTTGTCCGTACATTCCATTTTTGATGTTTTGGTAAATGACTTTTGTAATTTTCTATATACCATAAAGTTTGCATTTTCAACGGTGATTTTCACCTGAGCCAATTGCGTTGAAGTTGTCATTTTTAGCGATTTAGATGATGAACCACTTCCAAAGTTCTGAGAGATTTTATTGTTGTTGATCGTTATATTTTTTCCACATAGTTGATTGATAAAGTAATCAGCCATTTGGCTACCTGCATTTCTTAGGGCGGCTTTCGCTGCAACAAACTCCGCTACATCTACTCCTCCAGCGTGACCTCCATTCGCCGCTAATATTCTTCCAGTTGCCGTCTCTATTGCTCTGGCTTCTAATCTAGCTCTGCATGAGAGCATATTGCCACTTCCTTGTGTTGCTTTTTGGCTAAACGCTTCTCCTATTATGATAACATCGGCCCCAAATCTCTTGCCTAATTCCGCAGCTTTTGTAGGATTTTCGATTTCAGCATTTAGAGATCCTTTTTGGTAAATTGCTACTACTTGTGAAGGGTCAACTACATCATATCCAATCTCTAAAAACTTTCTTATCATTTCAGTTTCACCAGCAGGATCTGGAACTTTTGTTGCTATGTGCTGCTCAGGGATTACGATCATAACCTTAGGCGAATTCCCGCCCATCAATGTAGGGCAATCAGATCTTCTCGTAATGTTATTACTGGCAGTAGCATTAGGGTCGATTGCGTTTGGAAAGTTTGCTTTCTCAGCAACTATATACTGTAACGCATCGATCATCGTCTCTTCTATAGCATCAGCCATTGCTTTACTTTTATAGAAAGCTCCTCCAACAACAGCACCCATTACTCCTGTGCCACCGATTGCTCCGACTTTCTTTACTTTCTTTTCTACAGACTTCGATGCTAATGTTATTCCTGTTTCTGCATCAATCAGCTTGATAATCATACCAACATGAGCCTTAGTCATACCTACTCCGCCGACACCTAATTTTCTAGCAAATCCTCCAATGCCTGCGCCACTTTCCTTTTCTTGAAATTCGGTCAGATTTGCTGATACTATGATCTGTGCTCCTGACAACTTTCCAGTCTGAGCCGTTGTATTTGTATTAAATCCTCCACTAAGTCCAAGTGATTGCTCCATTTGGATACTATTCAGATTTTTTCGTTCTGCAACTCTAAAGCAACCGCAATTTCCTAGTGCATTTGCTAACATGTCTCTCATTCCTGAACTTGATGCATCTCTTGCTCCTCTAGCAGAAACTTCAAAATCATATACCGCTAAAATTGGTCTTTCATTGAATGCAAGCCCATTACATAATGTAGGTACTTCTTCTAGTTGTGCATTTATTGTAAGTGAGAATAAAATCGCTAAAATTAAAGTAGATAATGTTTTCATGATTGATTGTTTTTTGATTGTGTAAAAATTGTGTTTATTTAAATTGATAGTCCAAATATGAGGCATCACACACCCCTATTGAGTCATTTGTGTACGAACCGATTGATATTATGTATGAAGTGAAATTGTATTGTATTACCTAAGAAATGAATGATTGAATGATTGGGTGATTGAATAAATCAATTGAATAGAAAATGGTAGAAAAAACGAAAATGCCGTAATCCCGTAATAATAAATCAATCATAAAATTTATATTTGATCCCAATCTCAATACCAAACATGAAAAACACCATTTCAAAGGAAGCCTTTTTTAATCGATATGATATAGACATACGAGAAGGGAGACTAGGTGGAGGTTCCTTTGGCACTGTGTACAAAGCTTATGATAATGAGCGCGATGAAGTCAAAGCGATAAAAGTCTCTGAAGTCAAGTATATCAACAATAAAAAATTTAGTCTGCAATCAGAATTTGATGCTACTGCAGATCTGCCTGTCCATAAAAACATTGCCAATTATGAGGCAGTGTACCAAATCGAAATGCCCAATGGATTGTTTGACTATGCTGTGATGCAATACTATCCAGAAGGAAACTTAAAAGAACTATCACAAAAGAATGATTTAAGCATAGAATCAAAACAAAACTTAATAGAAGGACTCATCCGAGGACTTAAGTACTTACATGATAATAAAAGAATTCATAGAGATATAAAACCTAGCAATATTCTTATATCTAAGCGAAAAGGAATCTATACACCTAAGATTGCAGATTTCGGATTGAGCAAAATAGTCAATGCTCAAGAAATGGATGCATTTACAAATAGTTTCGGTGGTGGTACACTAGAGTATTCTTCTCCGGAGCAACTGCTAGGAGAAAAGCTAAGATATAATGCAGATCTCTGGGCAATTGGCATTATAGCATATGAACTACTAACTGGAACAATTCCATTTTCTGCCAAAGATATATCTGGAAGCGCTGAAGCAAAGCGAAAAATTATATATCAAAATATAGTTAATGCTCCTATCCCTTCATTGGTCGACTCATGCCCAGCTCCATTCAATGAAATTATTAGACAGTGCTTGATTAAAGATCCAAAGAAAAGAGTGCAGACAGCTGATGAATTACTATTATTACTCTCTCTCGAAAATACGGACTTGGAAGATGATGACCAGGGCACTATATTTTTGGACCTTGAAGAAAAGAAACCAGATGAAATCGTAATTGATTCTTCTCAAGTAAATTCTGAGCAGAATAATTTCATCCAAAAATATGGCAAATGGGTAATCTCATTGATAGGATTATGTTTGCTTTGTATAGGAGGATATTACCTCTATAATCAAACTCCTGACATAGAAGAAAGTAATCTTACGGCTATTCCAACCTTAACAAATCCTGAAGATGCCAAAGACATTTCCGCTATATTAGAAGAAGATCCTGACAGTCAAAATGATGAATCTATCAAAGAAAGGATGAAATCAATTAGACTTCAAGAAGAAAAAAACATCTGGAAACTGGTAAAAGAAGATAATACAGTGATGGCTTATGAAGAGTATGGCATCTTGTATCCAGAAGGGCTATATATTGATGAAGCAAAAAAAGCAATAGCGTCATTATTATCATCTGCAAACCTTGACAATGAAGAATCCGTTTGGGCCTATGCGAACAAAAACAATAGTATTTCTGCGTACAATAAGTATATAGAAACATTCAAAGAAGGAATTCATATCAAAGAAGCAAAATTTAAAGTCAAACTCTTGCAGAGAAAAATCGATGATGAACAATGGAGTAAAATTAAAGACAGTAATTCGCTCATAGAATTTGAAAGGTATCTAAAGCTATTTCCAGATGGTCGACATAAAAAAGATGCTATTGAACGTTCCAAAATCATAGAAAAAGACATTAAAATATCTAAGGCTTATAAAGAAGCGATGCAAATAAATACAATCGAAGCATTAGAGACATTCTTATCTAAATATCCAAAATCTAGGTATAAAGAAGAAGTAGAAAAAAGGAAAAGATTACTCATAGAGGAAGTAAATAAAAATGCAACAGTTAAATCTCAACCTAGTAAATCAAATACGAGTGAGTCAGTCTCAATTTCAAATAATGTAAAAAATGATATTATAAATAATTCTGAAGCTAAAATAAGTCCAACTAATACCGACCCTAAAAGCCAAGAACCAGAATCAGAAGAGGTGATTTTAAAATCAGATAAAGATATACCTCAAGTCGATTCGCCTATAAAAACTAATACCGCCCCAAGTCTGAATGATCCAGTAACCAAATCGGCTGATAATAAGAAATTAGAAAATGTATCTGCATTCATAGCTTTGATTGATGAAAATATGGTAAACATAGATCCTGCAACTCATACTTTGGGTTGCGATGATGGATGTGAAGACGATGCTATGCCTTCGAAGAAAGTATCTATCAATCCCATCAAGTTTTCTAAATATGAAGTCTCTCAGAAAGAATATAAAACTGTAATGGGTAATAATCCATCGTTTTTCTCTGATTGTGATGAGTGCCCCGTAGAAAATATATCCTTCTATGATGCCAAAGAGTTTATCAAAAAACTAAATGCAATGCCTGACAATCCATACAAATTCAGGCTACCAACTGAAGCTGAATGGGAATATGCAGCTAGTGCTGGCACAACATTCAAATACTCGGGAGGAAATAAAATAGATGCTGTAGCACTTTATAAAAGTAACAGTAATCGAGGCACAAGTCCAGTAAATAGTAAAAAATCTAATAAACTACTCATCTTTGGCATGTCAGGCAATGTCTATGAATGGTGTGAAAGCTGGTACAATCCTACGGGATATGAAACACCCGATGACAAAACACTGCGTGTAATCAGAGGTGGATCATGGAGTAGCAAATCATCAGACTGCGAAGTCAAAAGTCGAGGAAAAACTACACCAGACGATAAAAGACCGTTTATTGGCATGAGATTGGTCAGAGAACTTTGACAATATTCTCCAATTACAGAGGATACAATTTTAATGTAAATTACTCATTTTTAATTTATTGCAACTAAACTCCCTCAATAAAACAAGGAAATGGCTCTCTTTTCTGTATTAATACTCATGTACATATCTCTATTTTAGCAATTAATGAAATGATATGCATAACCTTGAAAAATTAATCCGAAGAAATAAAGAAAACCTATCAAAATACATCCCCAGCAATCCGTCAATTACGCGACCTGAACAAAA